>PVMK01118963.1_pt1 | contig 30484 bp, 26 predicted proteins | sample 1853481 | NCBI WGS metagenome assembly PVMK01 (sample SAMN08533507, study PRJNA380276) | Marine sediment metagenome, whole genome shotgun sequencing project.
GAGCTGACGGAGAAATTGACGAACCAGTACAGTAATTCCCGCCGATTAATGGCGATTAGAGACTTATAGCCGAATAGTGTTGCCGGCTGGGCAAACAACGTAGGCTGGGGTTAGCTTTATCAAGTGGATAACCCACTAATCGAATCATCAAGCAATAAGGCAACGATTTGACAGAACCAAAGCGCGGACTAGAATCCCACATACCATTATGAATGCAAAGTCAACAAACAAAGAAACACGAATAGATAGACGGCCACGACCTAAAAGTGATAAAGTGGTAGCCAGGGCTTTTGTGGCCTGTCCACGCTGTGGCTACTTTTTGGCCAATTATCGATTGATTCACGATGATTTTGAATCATCGGTCAGCAATGGGCATGGCAATTGGTTACGTTTGAGCTGGGGTCCACAGCTTCCCCTTCTATTATTTGAAAGTTACGGTTGCCAGCTTGATATCGATATTGACCATTATGAAGGTACTTGCGTCGATTGCCGGCGTAATTTTATATACCGGGGTCCAACTAGCCGGCGAAAAGAGGCGGGTTTCCGCATCGAAATCAAACCATCTTAGAGACTTAGCAAGTCCACCATCAGACGCACTTTGGGTTCACAACTTAATTGAATCCGCCCAGGAACAAGCATTTCCTCTCTTAATCGGACAGCGTCCGTTGACGAATCGCTTCAAACAAGATGATACCTGTAGCTACGGCCGCATTCAGCGATTCGGATGTTCCTGGCATAGGAATCATGACTTCCTCGGTTGCTAAATGGTTTGCTTCGAGACCAGGGCCAATTGCCTCACTGCCGTGATTATGGCTGACGGTCGTCGCCAGTCGGCTTCGTAATAAGCCAGGTTTGCCGTGGCCGTAGCTAGCCGGACCTTCAGACCGGCAACTTTGGCTGCTATTTCAGGCCATTTAGCAACCAACATAGCTAGATAGAGATGTGCGCCCATGCTGCCACGCACGACTTTTGGATTGTAGACATCAACACAACCGGGACTCAATAGCACTCCCCCAACGCCAGTGGCCACGGCTGTGCGCATGATGGTGCCAAGGTTGCCCGGGTCCGAAATACGATCTAGAATCAGCAATAATGTGGCTTTTGTCGGTAGCGGCTGTCGAAGCATTGGAACGACGGCCAACACCCCTGGGGGCGATGTTGTATCGCTTACCTGAATCATTAATTGTTTACTAACCTGAATCGGCGAGAAGGGCAATTGCTCTTGTAGTTTTAAATTATCCGGCTCCTGAAACCAATCTGGGGTGGCTAGAAGAAGTTTTGGCCTGATGCCGGCTCTAATAATCTCAGTCACCCAACGTGTGCCCTCGACCGCGTAGGCTCGTTCCTGGTGGCGAAATTTGCGGCTCTGTTGCAAGTGGCCAATATATTTGATCTTTGAATTGCTACTGCTAGATATCATTAACTTCTTATCCATCATCCTAATTATGGTCGGAAAGTTCGCGGTAGTCTATCTCACATTCTTAATGAAGTGAATCTCATCAAGGAGGATATTATGATTCTGTCTGGTATATTGCCCTTGATTATGATAGAGAATTAAGAAAACCTCTTGGCCAACAGGACTAAGGTAAACGAGCCGATGTTGAAGAATGGCCAACATTTTAAAAATAAACGGAGAATCAAATGTTAGTGAAAGAACGAATGTCACAGCCTGTTATCACCGTGGCACCAGATCTGCCGATCATGGAAGCCTTGAATCTAATGAAGGATGAAAAAATACGCCGTACTCCAGTGGTAAAAAATGATAAATTGGTTGGAATCATCTCAGATAAAGATCTTCTGAATGCCTCGCCTTCTGATGCTACTTCCTTAAGCGTCTGGGAAATCAACTATCTATTAAGCCAAATTTCGGTAAAAGAGGTGATGAGTCGCCATGTGTGTACCGTCGGCGAAAATACACCCATTGAGGAAGCAGCGCGGATCATGGCCGATAATAAGATTGGCGGCCTACCAGTCACCCTGGATGAACAGGTTGTTGGTCTGATCACTGAAACTGACCTGTTTAAGATCTTTCTAGAATTGATGGGAGCACGGGAAGTTGGTATCCGGGTGACCGCCCTAGTGCCAGAAAAACGGGGTGAATTGGCTGTATTGACCAATGCTATCGCCGAAGCTGGTGGCAATTTTATTTCTTTTGCCCAATCTTATGGCGCCGACTCGAACACCCGGGAGATTACCTTCAAGGTGGCTGGATTGGACCAGAATGCAGTCATCGAAACTGTGCGTCCCTACGTCGAAGAGATCTTGGACGCTCGCATTTGTTGTTAATAGGTGCTATTGAATGCCCGGATGCCTGCAAAATGTTGTAGATCTAGCCACTTAAATTGCGTCGGAATAAAGCACGTCATATAATGATGGTGAGGAGGATCGGCCGTGAGAAAAGCAATCGCCTTGTATAAGCTGGCCCGACCTTTTAATGCAATAACCGGCGCTCTAGCCGTCTTTTTGGGTGGCTATGTGGCCGGTACAGGTGAGTGGGGCAAGATCGTTATGGCTGCCTTGGTAACCTTTTTGGTTACCGGCGCCGGTAACGCTTGGAACGACTACCTGGACGTAGAAATAGATAAGATCAATCAGCCGAATCGAGTGTTGCCTTCGGGAAAGATTAGTCCTAAGGCAGCCTGGATCTATTCGGTGGTGTTGACGATCATCGCCCTGATCATTGCGGCCTTTATCAATCCGGCCGCCTTTCTGGTCGCTCTATTAGTCTCCCTGATTCTTTATCTCTATTCCTGGAAGCTGAAAAGCACCGTGCTGTTAGGCAATGCTACAGTGGCGGTGATTTCAGCTCTCAGTGTGGTTTTCGGGGGAATTGCAGCGGGCAACGTTTGGCCAACACTGCTTCTAGCAGTCATCGTGGCCGTAGCCATTTTGGGCCGGGAAGTGCTGAAGACGCTCGCCGATTATGAAGGTGACATGAAAGAGCGGGTGCGAACCATTTCAACCGCCTGGGGGCGCCGGCCAGCGCGTATCGTCTTTTACCTTTTGGCCGCTTTGACTGGCTGGGTCATGTTGCTGCCTTATTTGTTGGATGTCTACCGGGACGTTTATGCCTACACTGTTGCTTTCGGGGTCTACCCGGTCTTACTCTACGCTTTGATCCGGGTGTCTCGCTCTTCCAGCGGTCGCCAATTGGAACGAGTTAGCCAGATGATGAAGGGGACTTTTCTGATCTGGTTTGTGGCTGTCATTTTGGGATCTTCGGTTTAGTCAGTAGAAGTTTAGAAAACTTAGAAACCCCTACAATCCTGTATGTCTTTCGAGATAGGCAGGAATTTTTTTTATTCCCCGGCAATTGGCGCGCTAATGGCGAGCGTCGACATGATGCCCCTTACTTAGGCCTTTAAATATCAGAGGGATGTTGCAGGGTTTCCCGACCATTCAGGAACCAGGCCTGGCTGTTGAATGTTTCGCCACTTTCGGGGATAGATAGATTGTTACGGTGATAACTGCCGTCGGCCTGTAAGCGATGACTTCTTTCTGTATCCTGTAGATAAACATCCAGAATATTTTCTACGATTTCCTGGCGTAAGATGGGGTCTTCAACAGGGAACAAGACTTCCACCCGCCGGTCAATATTGCGAGGCATCAAGTCGGCACTGCCTACAAAGACATCGGGTTCACCCTGATTGTGGAAATAATAGATACGGGAGTGTTCCAGGAAACGGCCGACGATACTGGTGACCCGGATATTTTCGCTCACACTTGGCAATCCCGGCCGAAGACAGCAAATCCCCCTGACAATCAAGTCGATCTGAACACCGCTGCTAGATGCTTCGTAAAGAGCATAAATCAATTCGGCATCGACCAAAGAGTTGATTTTGAGGATAATCCGGCCGTCTTGGCCAAACTCTTTTTCGCGTTGGATATATTCGTGCATGCGGCGGCGCATGTTGACCGGGGCCACAATAAATTTGCGATAATCTTCTTGTTTTGATAAGCCCGTCAAGTAGTTGAACAGTTCGGTAGCATCCGCGCCCAGGCCCTCATCGCAGGTCATCAAGCCCAGGTCGGTGTACTCGCGAGTAGTGCTAGCATTGTAGTTGCCGCTGGACATGTGAACATAGCGGCGGATACCGTCTTGCTCACGGCGAACGACGAGGCAAAGCTTGCAATGGGTTTTTAGGCCGATAAGACCGTAGACCACATGGACGCCAGCCTTCTCCAGCGCCCGGGCCCATTCGATATTGCTCCGTTCGTCAAAGCGCGCTTTGAGCTCGACCAGGACTGAAACTTGTTTGCCATTTTCCCGCGCCCGCATCAGGGCGTCGACGATAGGTGAATCAGACCCAACCCGATAAAGGGTTAGTTTGATAGCCAAGACGTCGGGATCTTCGGCCGCTGTCTCCACAAATTCGATCACCGGCATGAAGCTGTCGTAAGGATGGTGGAATAAAACATCCTGGCGCCTCAGAATATTAAAAACCTTGTCGCCAGATCGAAAGGGTGGTGGTACAGCCGGTTGGAAGAGAGGGTCTTTCAGTTCATATCGATCCAGATCTCGCAACTCCCATAGGCTACTTAGACTGACCGGTCCATTAACCCGGTAAACATCATAGCTCCCGATTTCAAGATTGGTTGTTAACGTTTTGAGGACATCCTCGGGCATGCTTTGGTCGATTTCCAAACGGGTTACAAAACCAAAGTGTTGCCGTCGCAAACTCTCTTCAATGGTCAACAGAAGATCATCAGCCTCTTCTTCCTGAATCTCCATATCCGTATTACGAGTAATGCGAAAGGGATAAGCGGCCTCTATCTCCATGCCAGGAAACAAACGATCCAGGTTCGCGGCTATGACCTGTTCGAGCCAGACAAATTTTTGCGCCGTAGGCAGAAGGAGGTCGTCAGGATCCAGCGGCTTGAGAGGGACGAGACGAGGCAATATGGCGGGTACTTTTACCCGGGCAAAATGCGTGGCCCCACTTTCAGGATCACGAACAACCACACCCAGATTTAGACTCAAATTGGAAATATGAGGAAACGGATGGCCCGGATCAAAAAGAAGCGGGGTGAGTACCGGGAAGATTTCCTGCTCGAAGTAATTGCGCAGTTTCTTTTGTTGCCTCGTTTTTAAATCGCCATAATCAGTAATTTGAATACCTTCTTTTTTTAAAGCAGGCTTCAATTCATCGCTCCAGCAATCCATCTGGCGTTCTACCAATTTGGTGACCATCCTGTGGATGGCTGCCAGTTGCTCTCTAGGTGTTAGTCCATCGGCCGGACTATCGGTGATGCTCAGGAAAACCTGTTGCTTCAGACCTGAGACACGCACCATGAAAAATTCATCCATATTGCCGCTGAAAATGGCCACGAATTTTACACGTTCCAGCAACGGCGTCTCTTCGTCGAAGGCCTCGTTCAGAACCCGGCGATTGAATTCTATTGTGCTAAGTTCCCGGTTTATGTATAAACTGGGATCATCTGGCTCGAAGATCGCCTCAAGAGGTCCTTCTTTCGCTTTTGCCGATGAACCATTGCTGGCAGGTTCCTCGATAACTAGCTCGGCCATTTTTTCGGTAGGATCTGTTTTGTCAACCATCTGATTACCTTATGTACGCCATTGGAAAGGAAAGTAAGCTTACTTGACTTCGGCTTCAACCAATGAGAATAATAGTCGATCTAGCTCGCCTTTTTATTCGTCTGTGGAGCTGTCGTGTACCATCAGGAAACGTTTCATTCTATCGTTTCTTAGCCACAGAATTCAATTTCCGGGGCTATACATAGCCACCATTTAACCAATTATAGTCGTCTTTGTCTAGTATATTCAGTAGTGATGAGACATATTTCCCTTATTTTCTTATTTTTCACCTTGATTTTGGTTGCTTGCAGTGCGGAGATCCCCACCCGAGTGGCTACCGCACCGCCGCTGTTGTTGAGTCCACCGCCAACGCCACCAGTCCTGGGAGAACTGAGTAGCGAAGGACCACCACCCGTCCTAACAGCTACGGCCACCTCAACGCCGCCACCCTTACCAACGGCAACGCTCGTGCCGGTAGCCAACCCTGACTTTGTCTTGGCGGCCGCGTTGGGCGTTCCGGCTGAGATTCGTGAGATGGCCGGCCAACTCGCTTACTCGGATCCCCAGTCTTTTGCCTGGAATGAAGGGACAGAGGCGGCGGAGGCGGATCTGATTCTGGCGCTTGGACAAGGAACTCCACTAATCAATTGGATTTATACCCTGGCGGTCCCCTTCGCTACGGTAACCGATGAAACAACTTCGGCCGAAATGATGGCCGGTTGGCAAAACGGCAGCAACGCATTGGGTAGCCTCATCGTCGATTCGGAGGTGGCTCAGACGATGGCCGCTTTATGGGGGCCATCGGCAGAATCAGTGACGGTTGTCGCTCCGGCTGATTTGGTGGGGGCCTTGTGGGCGCAACGGCCGTCCTGGACCATTGTGCCTTTTCAACGATTGTCACCGGAGTTAAAAGTATTGCGGCTGGATGGCCAATCGCCTCTTGATCCGGCTTTTCAGGCAACCGGATATCCTCTGCAGGTTATGGTCGGGCTCAGCGGAGATAGCCAGGGAGTGGCCCGCTTGCAGGCGGGCTGGCCTGGACCGACCAGTAATCGAGATTCTGAGAAAATGACCAAGGTGGCGATGAGTGGCGTTACCGCTCTGGGTCGGGCAACGGCTTACCAGATGGAGATTCAGGGTATAACCACGCCAGGATTGGTCGTAGGGCCCGTGTTGCAGGCGGCCGATATCGCCCACGTGAGCCATGAGGTGCCTTTCGCCTCCGATTGTCCTTACCCCAATCCTATCGGTGATCCTCTGTTCTGTGCCCGGGATGGATATCTGGCCTTGATCCAGTCAATTGGCACCGATGTGGTCGAACTAACCGGTAACCATGTGAATGACTGGGGAGTTGAAAATATGGTTCATTCGATGGAACTTTACGAAGCGGCCGGGATGCAGACCTTTGGCGGCGGCCGCAATTTGGCTGAAGCTGTTGAACCAGCCCTGTTTGAGCACAATGGCAATAAGGTCGCATTCGTCGGTTGTAATCCTGTAGGTCCGGCTTATGCTTGGGCGGGAGAAGCCAGTGCGGGTTCGCGACCTTGTAGTTTCCCTGCCTTCTACGAGGAGATCGGGCAACTAGAGCAGGCTGGTTATCTGGTAATCGCTACTCTGCAGTATTACGAATTTTACCATTATGCCGCGACCGGTGAGCAAATAACTGATTTCAAGGCCTTGGCGGAGGCCGGGGCAGCGGCTGTGAGCGGCAGCCAAGGGCATCATGCTCAAGGCTTTGACTTTCAAAACGGATCCTTTATCCATTACGGCCTGGGTAATCTCTTTTTTGACCAGATGGAGCTATTGGGCACGCGCCAGAGTTTTATCGATACCTACACCCTCTATGACGGTCGCTTGTTGAGCGTCGAACTTTTCACCAGCCTGATCGATAATTATTGTTGTCCACGGATCATGAGCCCGGCCGAAAGAGCCCAACTGCTACAGGTGGTGTTCCAGGCTAGTGGGTGGTGAGAGAAATTGGAATTTAGAATTTAATAATTCGCGTCTCGCATTTCGCAATTCGGACTAGCAGCCACCTAGATCTACCACGGCCGGAAAATAAGCGAAGCCATCCTCGTTGTCCTCCAATGCCAGGTTGCCTTGAGCATCGTAAAAGCCTAGCCGTATTCCGTAACAACCCGGTTGAATATCCTCAGACAATTCTAGCTCATAGATATCCCGGACATTTTCTCCTGGCAGCCAGGTGGCAGTCGGCCAGCGACCGTTTCCCGGTATGCGATCGAGCTGGCTTAGGATCCGACCTTCTGAATCGACCAAATGCACAAAAGCAGTTAGATTCCGCTCAATGGGCTCGGTAACATGCCAGCCCATTAAGACTGGCAGCTGATCCAAATCTTCGAAAGGCTTGTCGGGAATCTCTAGGCTCTCTAGTTGCAAACCATTCTCCCAACTTATCCCGCTCGGAAACTGACGAGTTGCCTGGCCCAGCCGGAGAACAGGCGGCTGGCCCTGGCGCAATAAAGCGATCCAGATGTCAGGCCGGGATTCTTCAGGACGATCAGCAAGGGGAACGATAGTATTCCGTTTGGCATCCAAAACTTCAACGCCTAGCCAGTAGGCCCCGTCGGCTAGGTTATCGAGAGGGGTATATCTGATTGGTATGGCCAACTCATCTCCAACTTGCCACTTCTGGCTAGCGTAAAGACCGTCAAATGGTCTGATGGTGGCCAGTTCATGTCGCTGGAAGTTCTGAGCGTCGACCAGATAATGAACAAGATGGTAGTCGCCTGAAGGCTCGCTGGTCACATTCAGCAACAATTCTCCTTCAATTTCGCGGCCGGCTTCCAGACGACGACTGGCCAGCTCAATGCCCGTCATGTTTAATCCATTGGCGAAATCGAAGTCAAGATCCCCGGTGTAGAGTCTTGCTGGCTGGGGCAAGCGTCGATAAAGTGTGAGCGAACCAAAGGATTCCACAGGTTCATAATGACTTGTGAACCACCACTTATTGACCAGGGCTGTCCAAGCTGTATTTTTTAAGGTCACTGCAATTTCGGGTTGGTGAACATTCAGCGCATAAACTAGCGTTTCGACCCAGCCAACCTGGTGCCGGGTCAAATCCTGTGTAACCAGACCCATCGTATCGACCATATCTCTCTTTGATTGGTAGCCAAGCACGCCAATCTCGATAGTCGCAACTTTGCTGCCGATTGGGGTGTTCTCGGCAAGCCACTCCGCTGCAGCCCAGTAGGCTGGCCGAGAGCCCTGCCTTGAACTCACCCGGACCATAGTCGGGATCTGTCCTAGAAGCATTAACAATAGAGCGAGGATGCTAAGCAGGAATGGGAGACGTGAAGTCGACAGTCTACCAACGGTAGCTGGCTGGACATCTGCCAGCCGTACCTTCTTTTTATCGCCGGCCAATGTGCCCAAGCCCAAGGCCGCTATTAGCAAAGTTGTCAATATCGGAGGAACAAAATACCAAGAGAAGTTGGATACCCTAAGGAAACTATATACTAGCACATAAACTACAGTCCAAAGAACAATCCAGCCATATTCCCCAGCGTAACGAACAACGGTCCAGAGACCGAATACAACGGCTGCCAGGAGCAGAATGATGAAGACCGGATGAACATCTCCATTCAGCATTAACCACATACTCTGCCAGAAAGCCTGCTCGTTGCCTGCAGCCATGGAATCCAGCTGACCGATTTTGGCGGTCGCGCTGTTGGGCAAAGGCGAGCCATAGCGTAAAAAGGCGAAAACAAACCAGGGCAGGGTGAGTGTTAGGGCGAGGACTGTATCGCGCCAGGGTAGTTTCTTCTCCCGTCGCCATACCTCCAGCCCAAGCAGAATCAACCAAAGCGCACTATCCTGGCGGGTAAGTAGCAAGGCTGCAGCTAGGAAGGCCATTAGAAGCTTGCGACCTCCGAGCCAGGCCCAGGCTACCCACATCATTAAGGCCACCACCAGAGCCGTTTCCATACCCAGGCTGATGTACACTTGGGGGGAAAAAGCAATTAGCAGAGCGCCAATAAGGGCCGATCGCTGACGGCCATCTTGCCAGAATAAAGCCATGGCCCCTAATGCGGTTGCTATCCAGGCCAGAACGCTTAGCCAATGGCCCAAGGCAATCAGGTCGTTTACGAGAAAACCCACAATGCCTATTAGCAGCGCGAAAAAGGGTGTTGTTGTACCCAGCACCCATTCGCCAGGATTGTAAACAAGCCCCAATCCCTGTCTGAAATTTTGAGCATAACGATAGGTTATAAAGGCATCATCGTAGGCATTTTCGGGTGGACGCTGAAGACCCCAAAAAAGAATTATTGCGGATACCCCAATAACCGCGGCTCCAATCAATGCCTGACGCCCGGACTTTGCTCCGATCATTGGCCCGAGCCTAACAGATTCGACCTGCGGTTACAAGTAGATGGCACAGTTTCGAAAAGGCACTGATTTTATTGTCAAGCGGCAAGATGATCGAGCAGAGCCCGCAGCCCTAAGAGATAACTATTGACACCGAATCCAGTGATCTGGCCCACACAAACAGGCGCCAGTAGCGATTCGTGGCGAAAGGGCTCTCGGGCATGGATATTGGATAGGTGCACTTCGACGCAGGGCAAGGCCACGGCCGAGATAGCATCACGAAGTGCATAACTGCTATGGGTAAAGGCGCCTGGGTTGATCAAAACGCCGGTTGCCCACTGGCGGTCCTCGTGCAAGGCATCGATCAGCACGCCTTCGTGATTTGATTGGATAAAGCGCAGATCGGCCGCTCGCTGTTCGGCCGCTGCACGCAACAGACTATTAATATCATCCAAGGTCTGGTAACCATAGACCTCGGGTTCTCGCGCGCCTAATAGGTTTAGATTGGGGCCGTGAAGCACCAATATCTGGGTCAATGACATCTTTACTCCTAGATCAAGCCTTGTATCAAATCGAACCAGCCGCCAGTCAATTGGCCCCAGCCCGGAAGCCGAAGTCTATGTCCGAGGCTGCAAATCCGGTTGGTACGAATAGGGGATAAGCATCACGCTCTGAGCTCAGCACATATCCGGCCGGCAAGGTAGATTCATCTACCATGATTTCATGGTCTATTTGGCTGAAATCGAAGCGAAAACGGCCGTCATTATTTGTGATATCACTTCCATTCGGTATTGATTCATCATGAGCGAGAGCCAACACCGTAACCTCGGCCAAGCCCCGTTCTCCTTCATCTTGCCGGCCATTGCCGTTCACATCATCATAAACGATGCCAAGGATCGACGAGAGTTCCTTATTGGTATAACCAAAATTGAGCTCCGAACGAATGTTGCCCGGCATTACGTTAGTATCGTAAAAATCCATCTCGGTGGTGAGCACATAGTCTTCAGGAAAGATGCTGGTATTTACAGTTATGCGATGCTGAATGAAAGGCTCTTCGAAGCGGAAATAACCGTTACTATCTGTTCCAACGACTATTCGACGGCCGTCTGACGTCTGAGCCGTGACATTGAGGCCGGCTAAGCCAGGTTCGCCCTCATCTAGCCGGCCATTGTAATTCAAATCTTCGAAGACGGTACCTTCTGCTACGGCCGGTTGGGAATCGTCAGGTTCGGCAGTTGGTGATTGGGTCGCCGAGGATTCTGTGTCGGCCGGTTCTAATGGCCCGCTCTCGGCCGGAGATTGTGTAGCGGCCGCATCTTCGCCAGCACAAGCCACGAAGAGAAAAACGCTGCCGAATAGCAGAAGCAATATAAACGTTCGATTCATCTGAGAAGATGCTGAGTTTGATCCTGGCAATGGCTTCTTCCTCTTTCCATTTGTCTAATCTGGGAAAATCGATCTGATTAAGCAGCCACCATCCTAAGCGGGATAGTAGCGTCTTGACAACCGCCATACAGCCTCACCTCATAGTTATTGTCTGCGATTGCCTGGATAGGCCAGCCAAAGATCAACGGATTCCTACGAATCTGTTAACGGGGTTTTGATTCGATTTTTCAAATCTTGGTGGACCCAGATTGCAGGATAACCAAAGCATTGATTAAGGCCATCCTTAATGCCCTAGACTCCCAAATTGATCTTTCGTCTTGATACTAACCCGCGCCTAGAGCACGAAGTGTGGATAAGACGGCCGTCTCTGGCACTTCGTCATTGATAAACGGTTGGCCAATGTCTTTTAGCAAAACAAACTGCAAACGGCCGGCGGATTTCTTTTTATCGCTGTCCATAAGTCTCAGAATATACTCGGCCTCGAGTTTCCCAGGTATGCGGGTTGGCAAAGCGAGGCCGCCGAGAATATCCTCGACCCGCTCCTGCAGGGCGGGCTGGCTGTAGCCTAAGGCGGCCGAGAGGTGCAGGGCGGCCAGCAGACCAATCGCTACTGCCCGGCCGTGGCTAACCTGGTAGACGCTGGCTTGTTCGATGGCGTGGGCGAAGGTATGGCCTAGGTTAAGCACTTTGCGCCGGCCCAATTCAAAAGGATCGGCTTCGACTACATCTCGTTTGACCAGAATAGCCTCAACGATGAGAGCCTGTACGTTAGTGATATTTACTTTGCCTTGGTTTTGGCTTATGGCTGCCTCTTCTAATTGTTCGAGCAGCGCCGGGGCGGACAGCAGACCATGTTTAACCACTTCGGCCAGCCCGGCGGAAAACTCTTCGGCTGGCAACGTGTCCAGGGTGTCAAGATCGGCTACCACAGCTAGCGGTTGTTTGAAGGCTCCAACCAGATTTTTTCCTTGGGGCAAGTCAACCCCGGTTTTACCACCTACACTGGCGTCGACCATGGAAAGTACAGTGGTCGGACAGGAAATATAATTGATACCTCGCATATAGGTAGCGGCGGCAAAGCCGGCCATATCACCGACAACCCCGCCACCCAAGGCCAGAAGTGTGCTTTGGCGATCGATTCCCCCGGCCAATAGACGGTCGTAGATAAGGCGGATTGTATCCAGATTTTTATGAGTTTCTCCTGCTTTTACAGTGACAACGACTTGTGGATTCAGAGGCGACAATTTTCGATTATGGTATTGGGCTACATTCTGGTCTGTTACGACCGCTACCTGCCCATTCAAGTCTACCAGTGTCTCGAGCCTCTCCAGCAAGCCATTTCCTACCAGAACGGGATAACGACCTGTGGGATGGCTCACCGGCAGGCGACAGATAAATGGCTCGGGTGCGGAATCCGCTACCAATCTGGCTATCTCTTCAGCCACGGCTGCCGCTGGGCGGCTGCCGCTGCTGATTGGGGGAAATTGACTGTAGCTCTCGGCGCGTTCGGCTAACAGGCTAGCAATGCGCACTTCGGGTTCTAGACCGGATAACAATGGCCGGCTCAAGTCGCTGGCGGTTAAGCGGGCTAATATCTCCTCTGGGCTGGCGACAAGACAGAAGACAAAATTATTTTGTCCTAGCAAGGTAGCGTTTACCGGGTCAAGCATGAGGCCGCCCCCGCTGGCAATAACCAAGTCAGGCAACCCGGCTAAACGCCGGGCGACGGCCCGTTCGCGGGATCGAAAGGTAGCTTCGCCCTGCTGTTGAAATATCTCGTCAACAGACAGGCCGCTTTCTTGGACGATCAGATCATCCGTATCGACGAACTGGCGGCCGGATCCTTCAGCCAACACACGGCCGACGGTGCTCTTGCCACTGCCCATGAAGCCGGTGAGAACGATGGACGGAAGCGACATGGGCTTGATTATAACAAGATTGCTTATTCTGGCGGAACAATAAAGTAAGCGACCGGCACTTTTTTAAAGTGCCGGTCACTTGAATGACCACCTGACTGGCAAAAAGACCTTGTTGTGTGGCCTGGCCCACTTACGAAATTCTCTAATTTAGGATATTCTTGGTCGGATTAACCGTAACTACCTGCAGAATAGACAATCTCACCCGAGAAACAGAACACTCACTTGCCTGGCAGGAAAATCGTCAGACTGATATCACAGGAGATAGGACGCGATGAACGGAACCACGACTATTATCATCTTCGGCGCATCCGGCGACTTAACTAAACGAAAACTGATTCCGTCACTATTCAATTTGTATTGTAAAGATCGCATGCCGGAAAGATGGCGAATCGTGGGTGTGTCTCGGACACCATGGAGCGATGAGGAGTACCGGGAGCAGCTCAAGAAAGGCATTTTGGAGCTGGCGCCGGATAAATATGAAGCGAAAAAGTGGCGACATTTCATTTCCAAGGTCAGTTACCGGCCGGGTAATCTGGGCAATCTAGAAGATTTTCGAGCTTTGGATGGCTACTTAGCCGGGATCGAGGAAGAAGATTCTGGCCCGGCAAACCGGGTTTATTATCTTTCCGTCGCCCCGAGATTGTACCAGGGCACGATCGCTTTCTTGGGCGAAGCGGGAATGGTGAATCAAGAGAACGGCTGGCGGCGGGTAGTCATCGAAAAACCTTTCGGCCATGATTATAACTCAGCCCGAGAGTTAAACACGGCGGTCCATAAAGTGTTGCAAGAGTCCCAGATTTATCGAATTGACCACTATCTGGGCAAAGAAACAGTGCAGAATCTGCTGGTATTCCGTTTTGCCAACTCGCTTTTCGAACCGGTTTGGAACCGAAACTACATCGACCATGTGCAAATAACGGCTATGGAAACTGTCGATGTTCAACATCGAGCTGGCTATTATGATGGGGTTGGGGTCATGCGGGATATGGTTCAAAATCATATGCTTCAATTGCTGGCTTTGGTAGCCATCGAGCCTCCAGCTTCCTTCGATGCCGACGCTTTACGCAACGAAAAAGTGAAGTTGCTTTCTTCAATCAGGCATGTCGAGCCAGACCAAGTCTTGAAGCAAACCATAAGAGGCCAATATGAGGGTTATAGAAAAGGAAAAGGGGTCGCGCCTGGTTCACAGACGGCAACCTATGTGGCCATTCGTTTATTCGTCGATAATTGGCGCTGGCAAGGGGTGCCCTTTTACTTGCGATCAGGCAAAGCGCTGGCCCAGAAAAAAACGGCCATCAGCATCTTTTTCAAGCGGCCACCCCATGTCATGTTCCCCTTGCCGGCTGAGATGGATATCGCTCCCAATCATCTCTCGATTTGTGTCCAACCTGATGAGGAAATCAACTTTAGCTTTCAGGCCAAGGTGCCCGACAGCATCGCCGAAATGCGCACTGTGGAGATGAACTTTGACTATCAGGACTATTTTGGCGCCAATGCCATCCCCGACGCCTACGAAAGATTGTTGCTGGATGTGATTAAAGGTGATGCCTCACTCTTTACCCGGGGAGATGCCATCGAGTTGGCCTGGGGTTTCGTAGATAAGATCCTGGCTGGCTGGGATAGTGAGTATGCGCCCCTACTGTTCAATTATGAACGGGGTAGTTGGGGGCCTGACACAGCCAATGATTTTATAGCTCACGAAGGTTATTCCTGGTCCCGAGGTTGTCAATAGAGGGTGGAGATTGCGGATTTGGGGTTGCGGAATGCGGATTTTTATCCCACCTTACCATCCTGGCGGTTGAATACAGCCCGCAGGTCAGAGATGAAATCGGGGACAATGATTTTGGGGATTTGGGCCAGGTTAGCACGATGGCTAGAATAATCCAGCCTAAAATCCAGAGACCAACCTGGGGGGATTCTTTGAGGGCCATCAAAATTAACCAGCCGAAGATCGGGGCTTGAAAAAGGATGCCCGTAAATCGAGATACACCGTTCCGATAGAAATAAAGAAGCCAAATAAGAAGATATACAATCGCTACGGGCCAGGGTATTAGCCCAGTCAAAACCAAGTAGCCGAGTACACTGGCTGAGATCAACATGTCGATTTCCTGATCGCGTTGGCCAATCCAACTCTGATTACCTGTTGGATTCTTGCGGGCCAGCGGACCATCGAGGCTGTCGGCCGTCCAGTTATAGATCATTAAGCCAACAACGATTGGAAGAGAATCTTGGCCTTTAGTCAGACCAAGCCAAATCACCAAGGGGATTAACAAAGCACGGGAATAGGTAATAACATCTGCTAGCTGTTTGCTTGAGGGTATCATGATCTTCGAATAAACTGGATGTTTTCCTGGGAGTTTGGGTGGCCAACGGCCACTGCAAGTATAGCGTTAAGCAGGACGTATTATCGACGACTTTATTCGCTAACGACTTCGGTCAATTGGGACATCATAGCCAGTTCTGATCGCCTTGTAAAGCCACTATTCTTCCAGAAAGCGATTGCCTCACGATTGCTTTGATATACGAACAGGTGACACTTCTCTATGTGTTCAGTTCGTAACCCTTTGAGACACAAGATTGCCAGTTGGCGGCCGATTCCGAGACGGCGATGGCTCAGGCGGATGGCCAGATGATGGATAAAACCACGTCGGCCATCGTGCCCACCTAAAATCGTGCCCACCAACAACAAACCCTCATGGGCTACAAAACTGAGTCCGGGATTACGGACCAGGTACCGGCCGATGGCTTCTGGCTCATCGGCGCTGCTTAGACCAACCCCATCCATGGTCGTCCACAAAGTATAAACTTCGTCATAATCCTGACTGTTCATTGATCTGAATTCGATCGACACGGCAGGTCCCTTTCACAAAATGGACTGATTTTCGATTGGCTTATTGCTTGTCCAGCGGTGAAGAGTATATTACTCTCTGTTCTGGCCATCACTACTTCGTTCAAGAGTTATCCGTCAGCGGGAAAACACAATTCTGTTTTCGCCTCTTTTCTTATTAAAATCACAGATCGTACGCTGGTAAGGTTAATCTTAAGCTTCAATGAGTTTGCTCGGATGTTTTGGTGGATCATGACGATTAGTGCGTATGTCCCGTTTATTCTTAGCCGGCCCTAAAAAACCCCCCATTTTGGGTCTTCTGTCGTATCGTTAACCCCATTTATACGGAAAATTCACGCCCTATAACCTATATTTGCTCAGATTCGTGTATTTTTGTCCAGTTTACCTCCTCAGTAAGTTTAGGACGAATCAAATTGGGTTGCCTAGTTTATAGGAATCCTATTATCGCTCAACTCCGGAAACGGCGTGGGCAAATGAGTGGCTGAGCATGAGACCTATTCTATTTCTGTTTGCATTGGCATTAATCTTAGGCCTGGCAATTTCCACCTATTTGTTGGACACCCTCGTCAGTGCTGTTGGCTTAGCTTTCTTGGCCGTGATGGCCATTGTTGGGTTGGTGGTCGCGGCCGCCGGACCCGATTCAACGCGCGAAGTGCGCTAGAGAGAGCATTGTAGACAAGCATAACCGCTGGCAATAGGTTAACAATTTATGGGGGATTAAACACTGCCTATTCGGCCAGAGGCCCTTGTCGTAATGTAAGAAGGTAATCACCTTCTGAGCCACCAAATCCACTGGCAACGACAGCGAAGCTCCTGGATACGGGTGATTCAAATCCTGCTATTCGCGAATTAAAATTCACACGACCATCATCATCCCAAATTAGCAGCGTGCCATCTGGGCCAACAAGTTCTAGGAACGAATTCAGGCGCTCGCTTTAGGCTTGCATGGCAATTGTTACGATATCCCCGGCAGAGCCGTCAAATAACCGAAAGTCTTTTTCATCCGCTGACACTGTACCCGACATCACTTCCCCAAAGACCAATTGGCCGGCCTGTTCTAGTATCTCGCTACAGAACTCTGGCAAAAGATCTTTGGGTTCCAGTTACTTGGGCGAGACAGAGCTGGTAGTTGAGCAACGAATCGTCCTGAACAGATACCTAGCTCAAGGCCTGGCCACAGGCAGCGGCAGCGACCTCCTCAAGTTCGGCAACGCTGCTTAATTGGCATAAATCCCTGGCTATCGCAGATCCTGCCTGATTAAAGCGTCTTCAACCGCCAATTCGCAAGCTGGGTGGATGATTTCGACCAGTGATGGATCGCGCATATCGAGGCACAGGGCCAAGGCAACTTCATAATCTTGTTTTTCAACAGAGAGTTGAGTTGCCCTATCGCAGGCCTGTCCGATGAGCCCTAGATCAATTTCAATAGGCGTTTGTAGATAAACGTTGGCCGCCTCGATTGCCAGAAAAGAGGTTGTTGACAGATCAATAGCGGTCGCTATCCTCCAGTCCGCTTAATCCTTGCTCCTCCATTCGTTTCAACCAGCGATACAGCGTTGACCGGGGGAATTTGAGAATTTCGGCTGCCTTCTGGCCTCTAAATCCTTCGGCTCGTATACTTTGTCAGGCTTTCAGCCACTGCAGCCGTTGATGGGCTTTATGGCTGATTTCGACAGGACGGTTTTTCGAAACGCAGTAAAATGTCCTGGGTAGTCCTACTATCCGCATTGGGGCCTCCTTTGTTATCGGCAACTTAAGGATGGCCCTTTTTCTTTTCTGTGCCACTGTCCCACATCTATCTGAACTTATTCACAGTGAGCGAGGAGAAGAAGCGGTGGAAAAGTAGGGGTCAGACAACTCTTCGATACCGCTACAGCTCATGAAACGTGTTGCACCGACCCCTGCTGGCTCAGTGCTCCCGTTGGGACTCGAACCCAAAACCAGACGATTAAGAGTCGCCTGCTCTGCCAATTGAGCTACGGAAGCCAATTCTTCATTTAATTATGACTATTCCCTTTAAGGATTGCAAGAAATGTTTCTGTACAGTCAGGGTTTGTTTATTTTCCCGAATTTAAGGGCCAGGCACTCGTTCCCTATTTGCGAAATAAATTATCAATCGCTGAGAGACTCGACCAGCACCCACCCTGTCAGTCCTTTGTACTCAACCAATTGCCAGGTCCCTTCATCGCTAGCGGTAGACTCTTCTAAGAAGTTAACGACATCACCCTTGTCCAAAAAGGTCACTAAATCTGAATCTGAATTTGGTTCAACGCGTACGGTGAGTCCGAAAACATTTTCAACCGTGGCTGTCCTGGGAGTTGGCAATGGGGTAACGGTCGGGTTGGGGGTGGTTGTGGCCGGGGGTGGGGCGAAGGGGTCTAACTCGGTGGTGCGAATGATTGTTAGGGTAATGGCGACCTCGCGCTGCAACTCGGTGCCAATGTACTCCTGTAAATTGACCACCCGCTGGTGGGGGATGGCTACGGGCGAGCGAACGTCTAAATCAAGAGTCAATATGGGGTTGTCCAAATCGCCAATGGTAATATCAGCCAGTTTCGCCGCGACGACCTGGTTTACACCGGCCTCGGCTACTTCCTCAATGCGATCCTCATCGGCCGATTCTTGAGCCAGTTGATAAGTGGTCAAGGTGACCAGGCTGGAAATAAGAATCAGGAGCACGATAGCAATTTGAATAGTCCGATCGCGAACAGCCTGACGCTCTTTTTGAGCCCGTGTCGGTCTAAAACCGAGTACAATGAAGACCAAGGCTGAGGCCGAACTGATAGCTACAAAGTTTGTCAGAAACAGCAACAAAGCGCCGCCAAATTCGGTGAAAAAGCCATTAGCCAAGCTGATACCAGCGGACGCTAAAGGAGGTACCAGGGCGGCGGCAATGGCTACACCCGGTAAGGCGGCCGTCGCTTCTGTACGACAAAGAGCATAGGCTACGGCCATACCTGATAAAATAGCCACGCCGACATCTAATAGGGTAGGCTGGGTGCGGGCCAGAACTTCAGCAGACAGAGGCTCACGAAGCGGGATCAGACCGACCAAAAAGCCCATTAATAAGGCCAACAAAGCGCCCCACAAAATAGCACCAAAGGTCAGACGTAAAAAGCGCGTATCACCTAAAACAATGGCCAGGCCCGATCCGGCGATGGGCGACATGAGCGGAGCCACCAGCATAGCTCCAATTACCACAGCTGCGCTATTGGCCAACAATCCTAGTGCAGCGATGGCCGCAGCTAGGCCCATTAAAACATAAAAATCGATGCTAGGACGAGCACCACGACGGATACGCACATAAGCCTCGGTGCGCTGCCCTACATTAAGGCGGATAGGTTGGGTAGCCCAGCGCGCCTGGCTTAAAAGTTTGGGCACTGCTCCCGATGGTTCGCGAACGACAATAACCGGAATGCGACTTTGGCTGACGACCGCCTCGGGCAGGTTGCCAAAAAGCGTCTTGTCGAGAGAACTCTCACGAGTCGCTCCAATAATCGCCATGTCATAATCGCCGCTAGCTTCATCCACAATGCCTGTCGTTGCAGATTCGGCGCTTATTAATTTTTGTTCAATCGCCGTTCCAGCGTCTATGAAGTTTAGGGTTTGGCGCAAGCGCGACTTGCCTAGAGCTAGCTCGTTCTGACCTCGATACTCAGCGGCGACGTAAAGAGCTGTAACCTTCACATCATGTTCCGTCAAGGGCAACAAGAAGCTAAGGGCATGGGCTGAATTAGGTCCACCCGAGGTAGGAACCAAGATGCTGCGTATAGCCCTCTGTCCCGTTGGTGATTGCTCAGCTTCGTTGCCTTCCGTTAAAGGGCTAAGGCCTCACCCCGCACGATGGCTACAGCGCAGGGCATGTGCCCTAAACTTTGCCAGCCCGGTAAATCGGCCGAAGTAAAAAGTAAATCAATGTCAGCCAGGTTCGCCAGACTGGCGGCCGCCTTATGATATTGCTTATGCTGGGCGATGACTGTGTAAACCGGATCTTCTGGATCGCAGGCCCTTCGAGCTTGATGAAGCGTCTCCCTAGCCAAGGTAAGGGTGTCAGGGCCACTTTCAGGTAGGATGATGGCTGCAACGAGCTCGCCGTTGTTAGCCCTCGAAAGGCTCAGTCCCAGTTGCCAGGACAATCCTAAGTTTGCTCCTGGAGCCAAAAGAACCAGCGCCCGCCAGGCAAGGTCCTCCGGCAGTCCTCCCTCGACGATCTTCATAGAGGCGAAGTATACGAAAAAAGAGCTGAATTATCGAACTGGGGAACGCCAAGTACTTTATTGGAAGAGCGAAAAAGAATCAATTTCCTGGCCATCTACGGTGATGAACGTAAAGTTGATCTCTGAATTACTGACGGTGACCAACATGGCCCCATGAGTGTCGCGAAAACGGACCTGACTGCCAGATTTGATAAACAGGAATCGGTAGCGACTTGGATGACCACCGAGACCATTTACGAAGATGGGTAAATCATCAATAATCAGGCGTTCGTAAAGGTGATCATGACCGGCCATCAAGGCTGAAGCCCCCCATTCTTCGAATGGCCATTGCATCCAATCAACGTTACCATGACGGCCGGAAGAGTAAGGGGAATGGTGCATATAGACAATTTTCCATGGGGCGTCCGACGCGGTCAATACCTCCTCTAGCCATTGAGCTTGGAGTGAACCGGCCGATACACCAGCTGGTTCGCGTGAGTCACTATCCAAAGCAAAAAAATGAACAGGCCCCCGGCGAAAGTCATAATACCGTTCATTTCCAGGTAGGGTGAAATAGTCCAAATACGGATCCAGGGTGCCGCTATTCCAGTCGTGATTTCCCGGGGAAGGGAAGAAGCGGTTCTCCGTGGCCCCTGATCCAAAATCACCGTTATAGGGATATATGAAACTGGCGTAATACTGCCCTATGTTCTGGTCAATTGTGCTCGACAGGCCAGACGGGTAATTATTGTCGCCAGTGGTGATGATGAAATCTGGCTCCCAGCTATGTACTAATTCGGCAACGGCTTCTTCATCTTGTCCGGCGCGCCCATAGTCGCCAATAACGGCATAACGAATCTTTCTTTCGGCCGTAGGACTGGGCACTAGCGTAACATTCTCAGTGGGGGGAATATCGGGGGTCTCCGATATTTCCGTGGCAGGAGGTGTCAAGGTAGAGGGATTGGGCGGTCTGGTTGTCGAACTCTCGACAGCTGTTGCTGTCGGCAACTGAATCGGCGTAAGGTTAGCTTCTTGCGTCGGCTCGTCTATACGGCAGGCGACTAGGATCAGGGCCATCACGACGATTGATACCATGCTCGAGCCGAAATTTCGCTTGTGGCTTGCTTTGGGCTTTCCTGTCACATGCAAATCGGCTGATTTAATCAGCTTCTTCGTAGTAAATTGTTTAGTTTCTACTATTTTTAGATCTCCAATCATGGCGGATATCGCACTGAAGCTTCAGCAGCGATATTTCAACAGGCTACAGCGCCGCTATGATAACCAACTAGGAGTGAACGCGCTCGTTGCAAAATCGCTTGAATATTCAAAGCACAACAATTGAAGATACGATTGTTATTGCTGATATGAGCCGCCTACCCTCGACAACATTGATCTTGAAAGTTTGTTTATTGGAGCACAATCTGTATCAAACACATACTCATTCTCTCTGTTAAATGGCAAGTTCGTCGACCAGAATGATGTGTTTTTTTCTCTGTACGTAGACGGATCAATTGGTGCGAATCGACTGAGAAACCATTGCACGGAATCTTGAAGTAGAATATTTAGGGATCAAATGATCGGAATAAACCGCTCCGAAGCTATAAGAACGACCAAAATGCAAGTTGTTCAGTCGCTTGATGAGGATATTTGGCGCAGCTATGTCGAGGAACATCCTGACAGTAGTATCTTTCACTCACCAGAGATGTATGAGGTGTTCTCCAGGGCAAAGGGTTTTCAACCTACATTGTGGGCGGTCGTGAATGGAGACCGATATCCATTAGCCTTAATGCTCCCAGTACAGATTACAATGAAAAACGGGGTCTTTCGTACGCTTACTACACGGGCGACGGTCTTTGGCAGTATACTGTATGATCACAGTCAAGAGGGACTACTGGCAGTTCGACGTCTGCTGAACTCCTACGTCAATGGGGGAACCAAAGATGTACTTTACACAAAGCTCCGCAATCTAAAAGATATGGCATCAGCTCAGTCGATATTAAGTGAGTACGGGTTTGAGTATGAAGAACACTTGAATTACCTGGTTGATTTAAAAAAAGAGTCGGCCGAAGTATTTCGAAGCATTAGCAAAAGTGGTCGCAAAGCGATTCGCCGTTCGTCCCGCCGCGGTGTGGCTCTCCAGGAGGTGAATGATCGATCACTCGTTCCAATTCATTATGATTTGCTAAAACAGACCCATGATCGTTCCCAAGCTCCATTAGCGGACATTTCATTGTTTGAGGCCATATTCGACCTTCTTGTCCCAATTGGCATGGCCCAGATGCTACTTGCCACTAGCGAGGGTAAGTATATCGCCGCCTCTTTGGAACTGCCTTACATTAAGACCATATATAGTTGGTACAGCGGTTACGATGTCGCATATAAAAAACTGTGCCCAAACGATTACTTGGTGTGGCATATTCTGGAATGGGGGGCTGATAACGGATACGATTACTTTGATTTTGGGGGTGCCGGTGCCCCTGGGGAAGAGTACGGTCCCCGCGGATTCAAAGCCAAATTCGGTGGGGAGTTGGTGAGCTATGGTTTCAACGCCTGCACTCATTCTCCGTTGCGCCTCGCCATAGGCCGCATCGCCTATGATGTGTACCGGAAGACAATGTAAGTTGACTCGTATCAGTAGCGAGCTGGCGTCTGTTAATATGAATGTCAATAGCAGAGCCTGGTGCATATTATGACCAACATCTATGTCGCCGAATGGCACGATCAAATTTTAGACCTCTGGAGGGAACAAGACGCCCACTCTCTTAAGGTTTTACATTTGGACTTTCATTGTGATCTGCGTGGCCTGTTAATTAACCGCCATACTCAGCGCGCTTACCGTATATGGGATCGAAATAGCGACAGTGATCCAGGGAATTTCCTGGCTCACGCAGTACTGGAAGATCGAGTGAAAAATATCCGATGGGTTCATGACGAGCCGGGCGGCAGACAGTATGACATAGGCACCGTGAAATATGAATCCGATTTGTCAGCTTTGCCCCACCGGTTGACGCGTGCACTAAAGCGGAAGTCTGGAATACCCATCCACTATGAGGTCATTTCCTATCAAGACTGGGATGGCTTAGCAGATGGCGAAATATTGGACATTGACTGGGACTTCTTTGCCTCTACTGAGTATTCGCGAGATTCCATTGAACATCGCATCGAGTCATTCTGGAAGCGCAACTTTTCCGCTAAACCTCGGCAGATTTATGTGACTTACTCGCCAGAATATTCCCACGATACGCGGGATTTATTTCACCGATTTGTGAACACAATAAGTGATAGATTTCAGGGCGAAGTCAATTATTTGCCACCTGATTCACAAATGGCAGAACACTCTAATTCCATCGGACGCTATCTGCCTTCGCCATTATTTCGTCTGGTGCGCCATACTTATCACGCGACTTATTTAGGACTCAGAAGAAAAGGCATTTACTAAAAAAGGTATCAAAAGCATGAGAATATTAATTGCCAGTTATGTAGATCCCGATGCAGTCACGAAACTAAGCCGCGAACATGATGTGGTTAGCGCCTATGACGCTTCAACGGAGGTGTTAAAGAAACTTATCGTCGATCGCGATATCTTGGTCTTTCGTAGTGGTGTTGATATCAACGCGGAGGTCATGGCTAGTGGTCAGGAATTGAAATGGCTAATCCGGGCTGGTTCTGGGACTGACAATATCGATCTCAACTATGTGGCTGAGCGTGGTCTCGAATTAGCCAGAATACCTAGACCAGGCGCCAGAGCAGTGGCCGAACTGAGTTTTGCCTTGATGCTGGCGATGAGCCGGAGGTTGTTTGAAGCGGACCGTTCTATGCGAGAAGGTCATTGGGCAAAATATGAGATGGTCGGCACCTTGCTTGAAGAGAAAGTGCTTGGGATCGTTGGCGTTGGCAATACGGGCAGCCAAACAGCCGAAATTGGAGTGGCCTGGGGCATGGAGGTGATCGGTTGCGTTGAAAACCCCTCTTCTGAAAGAGCGGCCGAACTGGCCAAGAAAAGAATCCGGCTAACCGATTTTCAAGAGGTGATGACTGCGTCCGACTATGTGAGCGTTCACCTGCCGATTTCACCGTCAACCCACAACATGATCGACGCCACCGTTCTATCCCAGATGCGACCTGGTTCTTTTTTGCTTAGTCTCGGACGGGGCGGTGTGGTAAATGAAACCGGCTTGTATGACGTATTGACTGGTGGTGGCTCGTTAAGAGGTGCTGCCCTGGATGTTCACGAACAAGAACACGAAGGAGAGCTGTCGCCTTTGGTTGACTTGGAAAGTGTCATATTGACCCCGCACATCGGAGCGATGGTGAGCGACACACAACGCCAAATCGGTAAGGCAATCCTCGAGTTGGTGGATTCTTTTAGTGCCACAGGTTTATCCAGGCCAGCCGAATTAAGGCATCGGTCCAGGATTGCCTAGCTGGACAATGTGAATTATCCCAACAGGAGTTTGTACATGGTTAAAAAAACGACTCAATTCAGACATTTATTACAATCCAACAATCCAGAATTTTTAATGGAAGCCCACGATGGTCTGAGCGCCAGGATTGTCGAGGAAGCCGGTTTTAAAGGGATCTGGGCCAGCGGCCTTTGTATCTCTGCATCTATGGGTGTGCGTGATAATAATGAAGCCAGTTGGACGCAAGTGATTGAGGTCCTTGAATTTATGAGTGACGCGACATCAGTTCCCATCATGATAGATGCTGATACTGGTTATGGAAACTTTAACAATGTTCGCCGTCTTGTCAGGAAACTTGAGCAACGACAAGTAGCGGCGATGTGCATTGAGGATAAGTTGTTTCCCAAGACCAATTCATTCATCGGCAACGGTCACCAGGAACTAGCCGATATTCAGGAATTCTCTGGAAAAATCCGGGCTGCAAAGGATGTTCAAGAGGATCCAGATTTCTGCGTTGTCGCGCGTACCGAAGCATTTATTCTCGGCCATGGATTGGCCGAAGCCCTCAAAAGAGCTGAAGCATATTATCGGGCAGGGGCTGACGCCATTCTTATGCACAGCAAAATCTCTTCGGCCGATGAAGTATTGGCTTTCATGGCAGAGTGGCAAGATACATGTCCCGTGGTGATCGTGCCGACGACATATTATGATACGCCGACTCAAACATTTGCAGACGCTGGTGTGAGCATGATCATTTGGGCCAACCAGGTGCTAAGGGCGAGCATAACGGCAATGCAGCGAACTGCCGGAAGACTTTTTCAGGAACAATCCCTTGCGGGCATTGAGAACGAGATTGCGTCAGTGAAAGAGGTTTTCAGGCTGCAAAATACTGATGAACTTAAGGAAGCTGAATTCGAATATTTACCTGGCCAAATTGAGGCAAGCGTAGCTTAGAAACAGTAGCCAGGCCAGAAATCCGAGGAATACTTGGGGTGCTGTCTCGTCAAAACGCCAGCATCGAAGCGAACACTAAAATTAATCCGACCTGAGGTAAAAAATTGACATCCGAGCTCGAAATAAAAGAAAAACCTCGCGCAATTGTGATCGGCCTCGATCATATTAACGGAATCCAAACTGCCCGCATCCTAGCCCGGCACCAGATCCCAGTAATTGCCGTTGCCAGTGATCCAGACCATCATTGCTGTCGCACTCGAGTGTGCGAAAAAATACTCATCGCTGATAAGACCAACATTGAATTAATAGATGTCTCGAAACATTGGGACCAACCCTTAAGGAAAAGGCTGTGCTTTATCCTTGCGAGGATACGAGCGTGTTGCTCGTTTCGAGATACCGCCAACGGTTGGAGCCATGGTTTCATGTGGTTCTACCGGAGCCAGAGATTGTAGAGATGTTGATGGACAAGGTAAGTCTCTATTCCTTTGCCCAAAAAAATGACATTCCGATTCCCGCTACTCATTTCGTAGCTAGTAAAGAAGATGCTAAAAGAGCGGCCGAAGAGTTGACATTCCCGTGTGCCGTAAAACCGCCAAATAGTGCCATTCCAGAGTGGGACGAGAATAGCCAAGTAAAGGCCTACAAGGTTGAGACGGCTGAGGAGCTGCTGGCGCTGTATGATAAAGTTGGCTCTTGGGCAGATGAACTAATCGTCCAAGAGTGGATCGAAGGAACCGACGCAAATCTCTTCTCCTGTAATTGTTATCTGAATGACCAATCAGAACCTGTTGGCACGTTCGTCGCCCGCAAGCTGCGCCAATGGCCTCCAGTTGCCGGCGATAGTTGTCTCGGAGAAGAGTGCCGTGATGATGTTGTATTGGAGGAATCCATAAAGTTATTGCAGCGCGCCGGTCATCGTGGACTTGGCTATGTTGAAATTAAACAAGATATTCGCACGGGTAAATATTATATCCTCGAGCCTAACATTGGCCGGCCGACTGGCAGATCGGCGATAGCCGAGGCTGGAGGTGTAGATCTATTATATACAATGTACTGTGATGCCCTCGGCTTGCCTCTTCCGACGAACATCCGGCAAACCTACAATGGTGCGAAATGGATCTCCTTGCGAAAGGATTTACAATCAGCCATATACCACTGGCAGGAAGGCAACTTGACTATCAGAGAGTGGTGGCGCTCCGTTCGTGGAAAAAAAGCTTACGCGCTCCTGTCTTGGTCGGATCCCGGACCGTTCTTTGGCGATTTGCTGAGGACGTTTCAGATATTGCTGAATTCTGATGAGCGAAAAAAAAGGAGCTATCGATAATTCTGGCGCAGCTTTTTGCATCGCGGTAAGCAAGATAGAATAAAGCATGAAAATAACGATTGATTCAAAGAAAATTATTCTGGCGCTCTTTGTTCTCGTCATAGTATTGAATTCAATAGGCATCGTCGGCCGGCTCATCGAGAATCTTCTCGGCTATGAAGAGACTACCAACCTGGTTAAACAGTTTCATGTCAACAGAGAAGGGAATATAACAAACTGGTTTTCGTCAATGCTGCTTTTTGCCAGTGCTACTCTCCTCGCCCTAATTGCCAGAGCCAGGCACGTATATGATCTATCTTACGTGCGTCATTGGGCATTTCTGAGCTTCATATTTCTTTACATGTCAATAGATGAAGCGGTAAGAATCCACGAATTAACAATGGATCCTCTGAGAAAGGTATTCAGGGCCACTGGGATCTTTCATTATGCCTGGGTGATCATCGCTATACCGATGATCATAATCTTGGCTGTTTTGTATTTCAGATTCTTACTCGATCTTCCGCGAGTGACCCGGATACTGTTTATTGCGGCCGGGGCTATTTTTGTATTTGGTGCCTTGGGACTTGAATTGGTGGGAGGTTACATTGTTACCAGCGATCTGGATGGAGCTTCGGCTCTGGCAAACATATTCATTGTTCTCGAAGAATTCTTGGAAAATGTTGGCATCGCACTGTTTATCAGCGCTCTCATCTTATACATGAAGCAACTGCCTAGTGAAGGCGATTTTGAGTTGGGACTCGTTTAATTTAGCATCTGCTGGTTCATGTTCAACGTCTTTCAATATACAAAATCCCCCCGGCTGCGGAAAACCATTGACGCAATGCTCTTTGTGCGAGCGCTGCTATTTGTGGGTTCAAAATATACCTGTCCTTGCTGTGGCTGGAAGCTGAGGAGTTTCACCAAAGGCAATATGTCACTAAAAACAAGACATCTCGGCTATTGCCCTCGATGCAACGCCAAGGCCAGACACCGGCGGGATTGGTTATATCTTGAGCGAAAAACCAACTTGTTCCGGGATCAGCTAAGTTTGCTTCATATTTCACCTAAATACAGCTTATCCCGTCGTTTCGTCGGGATGTCCAATATTGACTATGTGGGTTTAGATTTGGATAACCGGCCCAACACGAAGATCAGAGCGGATGTCTCAAGAATCCCAATCGAGTCGCAATCTTTCGATGCCGTAATATGTATACATGTCTTGGAGCATGTCGAAGAGGATCACCAGGCTATTAGCGAGATTTTCCGTGCCCTTAAACCGGGCGGCTGGGCCTTCATTTCCGTTCCAATCCGGCTGGATCAGGACACTTATGAAGACCCGACTATTACAACACCGGCGAAACGGAAACGAGCCTTTGGCGAAGAGCAGCATGTCAGGATATATGGCCATGATTTTCAGGACCTATTGGAGAAATGCGGCTTTCAAGTCGAGGTTGATCTAGCTGAAACTATTGACAAGCCTACGAAAGAGAAATACGGTCTGATGGCTGACGAGAATATTTTTTATTGTACCAAGATCTGAAGTGAGAAAGGAATGTGTTAGCGATTGCCCTTATTGGAGGAGATGGCTCTGGAAAAACGACCATAGCCAAGCGCCTTGAGCAGTCAGATCAGTTTCCAGTGAAGTACCTGTACATGGGTATGAGCGCCCAGTCCAGCAATATGGCGCTGCCGACTTCGCGTTTAGTTCTGTTTATTAAACGGCGCTCGTATCGGAAATCGATGAAGGAAATTGGAAAGACCCCTGAAAAGCGTATCCCCTCCCATATCTATGAATATGCACCGACCAAACATGGACCGCTTTGGGAAGCTGCCCGCTTTCTAAATCGTTTTGCCGAAGCATGGTATCGACAATTTTTATCATTCATTTACCAGATCCGGGGATATATCGTCGTTTACGACCGGCATTTCCTCTTCGATACTGCTCCGGTGGACAGCAGCAACCGATCTCGCAATAAAAAACGCCCTAATCGTCTGCTCTACTGGTTGCTCAGGCACACCTATCCTAAACCCGACCTGGTAATCTTTCTCGATGCACCAGCCGAAGTGCTCTACTCACGGAAAGGTGAATCGACGATTGAGGAACTTGACAAGCGTAACCGGGCGGTCCTCGAACAGGGAAAACAGCTGAAGGCCTTCGTTCGCATCGATGCCACGCAACCGCTCGAAAAAGTGTATAACGATATCTCGAATCTCATCATGACACGTTATTCAGTCGGGTCTGATGTTAAAGGAACGGGAGAAGTCAGTTAGTGGACACAATATCAGAAAACGGGCGCAGCCAACGACATTGCATGATCGTTCACAAATATTATCCCCAAGATATACGGGTCAGGCGGCAATCTCAAGCTTTGCAAGCAAAGGGAATCCAAGTCGACGTTATATGTTTGCGTCCTCCAGGAGCGCCGGCCCGGGCGACCATTGATGGCGTTCAAGCGATTCGCGTTCCTCTTCGTCTGCGCTCCAATGTTGGCGCTGCGATTCAACTTGTTGAGTATCTTGTCTTCTTTTTACTTGCTTCATTAACCCTCGCTTGGCACCATCTACGCAATCCCTACGATGTCGTGCAGATTCATAATCTGCCGGACTTTCTCGTTTTTGTGGCCCTAATACCCAAGCTTACTGGGGCGCGCGTATTGCTGGATCTGCATGATCTAATGCCCGAATTCTACCAAGCGCGTTTCGGCCGATCTTCTAAAAATTCTCTAGTTCGCTTAGTTGTTTTGCAGGAGAAAATATCTTGTAGATTCGCGAACCATGTGCTGACTGTTACCGAATTCTGGCGACAAACCCTCATCAGTAGAGGTGTTCCCGAGGAAAAATGCAGCGTCGTTATGAATCTGGCCGATCCCGAGATATTTCACCCAATAAACAGTGAAGATGAGCGACCCAAACAGAACGGCCATTTTCGTCTTATCTATCATGGTTATATGCCGGAGAGATATGGTCTTGATCTGGTATTGATAGCAATGGATCGCGTTCGATCTGATATTCCGGGCATTCATTTCACACTTATCGGAGGTGGCGAGCATCTCGAGACCCTCAAGCAGATGGCCAAAGAACTCCACCTAATTGATAGTCATGTCGAATTTCATTCTTCAATGCCTGTGGAGCAGCTTCCGCCCATCATCGCCAGAGCCGATGCAGCCGTTGTTCCTTATAAGGATGATGTATTCACTGATACGCTGTTACCCACAAAGTTGATGGAATACGCGGCCATGGGATTGCCGGCTATTGTCTCCCGGACGTCGGTTATTTCCATGTACTTCGACGAATCTATGGTTCGATTCTTTGCCCCAGGGGATGCTGACGAACTGGCAAAATGCCTCCTGGAGCTGAACTCCGATCGGTCCCGTCTCGCGCAAATGACCGAAGGAATCAACCAGTTCAATCTAAAATATAATTGGCTAAAGGTAAGCGGAGAATACGTTGCCTTGGTTAGAAAGCTAGGAGGCCACACGAAGGGGTAGAGGTGTGGAGGTCGTCCCCTCGAATCTTTGAGCGAACGATTGGGAGCCCAACATCCACTATTGCAGTCAACATTTAACTGTTCTTGATTTGAATCAACACACAAGAAACGACGATCTTTATCGAA
>PVMK01115485.1_pt1 | contig 30471 bp, 31 predicted proteins | sample 1853481 | NCBI WGS metagenome assembly PVMK01 (sample SAMN08533507, study PRJNA380276) | Marine sediment metagenome, whole genome shotgun sequencing project.
CCTCCAATTATATTATAGCCGTCAACAGTCTCTGGTCGGGTTGCTGCTGCGATACCTCCAGAGACTGGTGACGGCTATAATATAATTGGAGGAAATGGGGTTATAAAGCCCGAACAATATATTCCGGTTGGACAGGGCTTCTTTGTAAATGCAGATGATACCGTAAGTGGTATGGTTACCTTCAAAAATAGCCAACGCATTTTTATGAGAGAAGCGGCAGGTAGTTCAGTATTTTTCAAATCAACTAATAATACAAATTCTAATAACCCAAGCGAAGGAAATAGTTTAATCAAAAGACTAAGACTTAATTTTAAATCACCTGAAAGTTCTATAAGACCATTGTTGTTAGGGTTTGTTCCTAACGATCAAGCAACAGATGGGTTTGACTATGGTTACGATGCTAAGTTTTATGACGACAAACCACTTAACTATATTGCATGGATGATTAACGATGAACCTTACGTGATTCAAGGCGTGGGAGATTATGACAAATCCAAACAATATCCACTAGAATTAAATATTGCTACTTCTGGACTTATAGAAATAGAGTTAACCGATCTTGAGAACTTTAAGGGCTATAAGAATGTATATGTCTATGACTCCCTTTTAGGTACTTACACCAAAATTAACAATAAGAGTTATAAAATAAGTCTGGATGCAGGTGAATATTCAAATAGATTCTATATTACGTTTACTAAAGCCAAAAATGAAGGCACATTGGATATTACGGAAAATGAATTAGAAAATTCTGTTGTGAATTATTTAAATAGCTCTAACGAAATATATATTCGTGTTCCGGAAGGCGTAAATGTTAAGCAGGTATATCTTGTTAATCTTATAGGACAGGCAGTAAAAACCTGGAATATAACAAATACGACGAATCTTTCAGGAAGTGAGATAAGAATCCCTGTCAGGCATATTTCGGAAGGCACTTATATTGTCAATGTTGAAACGGATACCAATAATTTTAATAAGAAAATTATAATTAATTACTAATACTTAATTGAATCCTGGAGAACTAAGAACTTTACTGGTTAAGTTTTTACCAAGCCTTTTACAAGATAAATTTACTTCGTTTGAAATTGAATTAGGTTATTCATTCAATAACGATCCGGAAATAACCTAATTGTTTCGCTTTTATTGTAATTACTCTAAAAAATTATCCCACCCTTCCTTTGATTGATTAATAATCTGTTTAACATCTTGTGTATTTAAATCAAACCGTGTGAGAATAAATTATATCATGCTTAATGTGTCTTCATATTTGTCCTGATTAAATAATCAGGACAAATAATTGAAAATAAATTTGCAATAATATATTAGTTTTGATGTCAGTTACCGGATATAACTACATATTGCCGATAATTCAATTAAAAAATTAACAACATGATTAAAAAACTGTAGAAATAATAGCTAATACCTTATAATTAATGGTGGTTAATTATGTCCAGAGCCGTCTCAATATTATTTTGTGGCGGTTTTGGTTTTTTGGTAAATACCATTGATGACTTTGGGTTGAATTTGTAGGATATGACAATTTTGTAATCGCATTTGATGGTTTACCTGTTGAATTGCCCCGACATGCATTTCTGGAAGTTTTCGGACTGCAAGGGATACTTTTTGGCATCTTGATCTTATGCACAAAAAAACGGATAAGAGTGAACCAACCGTTTGTTTTGAGGACTTTTACCATGTAGCGAGAACGAGAATTATCTTAGATGATTCTTTAAGGGTTGAGCTTACAATCGTTTAAGTATGCAAAACTGCCTTTTACAGATTTCTTCATGGACTTTCCCTCCAAAGCAGGCTTCTGTCCATAAAAAAACCTAATACACAAGTATCAGGTTTATTTCTTGTAGCGAGAACGAGAATTGAACTCGTGACCTCCGGGTTATGAATCCGACGCTCTAACCAACTGAGCTACCTCGCCGAGTTTATAAGGCTGCAAATATAAAAACAAAATAGTTGAGTACAAATAATAGAAGCGTAATTTATTTTTAATTTTAGGCACAAAACTAAATATTAATGTATATATTGACGTCCTAATTTCAAACAGTAGATGAGCAATAAAATTAAATTTGAACTGGAGTTTCCAATTCATGCATCACCACAATTACTTTATCAATATATTTCAACACCTTCAGGGCTGTCTGAATGGTTTGCAGATAACGTAAATTCTCGCGGTGAACTTTTTACTTTTATTTGGGATGATAGTGAAGAACAGGCAAAATTACTAAATAAAAAAAGCGCCGAGCGTGTTAAGTTTAAATGGTTAAATGAAGATGAAGACAATACTGTGTTCTTTGAAATTAGAATTCAAGTCGATGAAATTACCAAGGATGTTTCTTTAATGGTCGTAGATTTCGCCGATGATGATGAGCTTGAAGAGGCAAAAATGCTATGGGAAAACCAAATTACAGATTTGAAGCAGGTTTTAGGCTCGTCTTAACGAATAGGATTAATCAATATTTGTCCCGTCCCGATAACTACCGGGATTCGGGATTTTTTTATGGTCAACATTAACGGAAATATTATCCCTGAAGAACAGGCGTATGTATCTATAAATAATAGAGGATTTGCATATGGTGATGCCGTTTTCGAAACTATAAAAATGGTTCGGAACAAACCATTATTTTTTGAGGACCATTATTTCAGATTAATGGCATCCATGCGCATTTTGAGGATGGAGATCCCTATGAATTTTACCTTTGAATATATAGAAAATGAAATTATTAAACTTATCGAAATCAACGGCTTAACTCAATCTTCGGCAAGAGTAAAATTCATGGTTCATAGAAAGGAAGGTGGATATTACAACCCGAAATCAAACCATATTGAATATTTGATATTGACAGAAAAGTTGGAAAAAGACTTTTATGAACTTAAGGACGGCGATTATAAGATTGATCTGTTTAAGGACTATTATATTTCTCCGGGTTTAATTTCGACTTTAAAAACCAACAATAGGATTAATAATGTTATAGGGAGTATTTATGCCAAAGAAAATAACTATGATAATTGTTTGATCTTAAATACAAATAAATCTATTGTCGAGGCCTTAAATGCTAATATTTTCATTGTCAAAGATAATGTTGTTAAAACTCCACCCTTGGAAGATGGATGCATTAAAGGTATAATGAGAAAGCAAATTATTGAGATCATTAAGATTATCCCTGATCTTACTTTGGAGGAAGCACCAATTTCTCCCTTCGAACTTCGGAAAGCTGATGAATTATTTCTAACGAATGTCATTATAGGAATACAACCTATATCTCATTATAGAAAGAAAACTTATGCACGGGAAGTATCCAAAAAGATAATGGCCGAATTGAATAAGAAAATTAGAGATTTTTAATTGAAAGTAGGATCTTCAGGGGCATTGGACCAGATGCTATATTCGCCGCCAAATTCCAACATCTTTTCCTTCCAAAATGATGCATCGGTCTTTTCAATTATAGAGGCCTTATAGATATTTTTGGATAAAACCCATGAATTTGAAATGAGTTCGTTGGCTAATTGGTTGGTGTCCCAACCTGAATAACCTAAAAAGAAACGAATATCATCTTCTGCTATTTTACCCTGCTCAATTAGTTCTTTAACACTACTAAAATCGCCACCCCAATAAATGCCATAAGATATTTCAATACTATCGGGAATTAAGTCGGGAACTCTATGAATAAAATAAAGATTATCCTGTTCTACAGGCCCTCCATTATAGATTCTGAAAGAAGCATTAATTTCAGGAATTAAATCTTGAATTGTATAATCCAATGGTTTATTTAAAATAAAGCCTACCGACCCTTCCGGTGTATAGTCTGCTAATAAAATAACCGACCTGTTAAAAGAAACATCACCAAGTATGGAAGGCTCGGCAATGAGAAGAAAACCTTTTTCTGGGTTTAGATGATCCATTAATCTAGAATTTTAAATACTTAAATCTAATGAAAAATTATTTAAAAACAAAAAGGCCCGTTAATTAACGGGCCTTTTATAATTAATTTCTATATGAACTAGTTTATAGAATCACTCAAATCTGACCCAGCTCTAAACTTTACTACATTTTTAGCTTTAATTTTTATAGATGCCCCTGTTTGAGGATTTCTACCATCTCTTGCAGCTCTTCTTGAAACTGACCACGACCCAAATCCTACTAAAGAAACACGGTTTCCTTTTTGTAATGATCCCTCTATGTCAATTAATAAACCGTCTAATGCCTTTTTGGCAGCAGCTTTGGTTATACCAGCATTTTCTGCCATTCCATTGATTAAATCTGTTTTGTTCATAAATTTTAATTTAAATTGTTACTAAATAGGGTTAACTTCTTGTTAAATCCTATACAAAATTATACGGATTATCCGTTTACGCAAGTAATAGCAAGGGAAATGGCGGCATTTGTTAATAACTTAAACCAATTGTTAACAAAGGCGAACGCTTTTTTAAAAATTTGATGGCGTCAGTGATAACAAGGGTTTAGAGCATTTTGGCGTCATTATCAAAAATGTATCCGTTTAAAAGGGATTTTATATCCATTCTTCGTTTTCCCGACAACTTAATTTCTTTTAGTTTTATAAACCCATTAGTAACAGCAACCTTAACTTCGGTTTTGGTGCTTAAAATTTTTCCATTTTCAAATTTATGTGCTTCAATACTTTTTTCGACACCATAAATCTTAACATTTAAAATTTCATTATTATTTTTTAATAAGCACAAGGCCGCAGGATAAGGATTTAATCCTCTTACCTTATTATAAATATTGTCCAAAGTATTATTCCAATCGATTAAACAATTATCTTTATTTAGTTTAGGGGCAGATTTAATCGTGTTATTATCTTCCTGAGGTGTCATTTTTACTTCACCTTGTTCAATTAGTTTTACGGTATCTAAAACCAGGATACTACCCAGGTGCATAAGTTTATCATGAAGTTCTCCGGCGGTCTCTGTTGAAAAGATTTCCACTTCTTCCTGAAGTATCATTGCCCCTGTATCAATTTTATCATCTATAAAAAATGTAGAAACTCCGGTTTTGGATTCTCCATTTATAATGGCCCAATTAATAGGAGCCGCGCCCCGATAATTTGGTAATAATGAAGCGTGAAGATTAAAAGTCCCAAATTCAGGCATTTGCCAAACAACTTCAGGAAGCATTCTAAAAGCAACTACAATTTGCAAATTCGCATTGAGTAATTTCAGCCCTTCAAGAAATCCATCACTTTTTAAATTGGTGGGTTGAAGCATATTCAAATTTTGCGCCTTTGCATATTGTTTCACGGCAGATTCGTTTAGATTCCTTCCTCTACCGGCAGGTTTATCGGGAGCCGTAATAACTCCTACAACATTATAATTATTATCAATTAATCGTTTTAATGAAGCCACAGCAAATTCAGGAGTTCCCATAAAAACGATTCTTAAACCCTTATTCATAATATCTCATAGGTATTTGCACTCGTAATTTTAATAATATTTTCTTCCAACATTAACTTTAAAACAGTGGTGATCTCTTTTTCTTTAATATTAGTTTGAGTGACAATTTCTCGTGATGTCATGGGTGTATATTTTAAAACACTAACTATTTCCTTAAAATATTGTTTTACATTTTGTTTATTAAGAGAAACCTTTGTTTTAAGGCATACCGAACATATACCACACTTTTCGAGATTGACTTCACCAAAATAAGAAAGTAATTGTGTGCTCCTGCAAATATCATCATTATTTACATAATTTATAACTGAGGCCACCTGAGATTTTTTAAGATTATTTTGTTGCTCCAATGTTTTTGCTATTCTGTTAATGGTTTTATCATCTTCTCTTGGTTCAATCAATATTATTTGTGTATCTGTTTTGGAAAGCTTTAAAGCTATGATGTCTTCTTTTTTTAGTTGTAAAAGCGTTTGTATTACAGCATTCTCGCTCGTTGAAGCTTTATCTGCTATTAATTTGGTATTAATGCTTACCTGCTGGTCAAAAATGCCGCCATAAGTCCTTAAAATGGATTTAACAATAACATCAATTTCCGGGTGTCCATCTAAATAATCAAATAACATTTTATTCGTTACTTTAAAAAATACGCTTGATCGATTATTAAATTGTTGTATCAAATTAATTATACTTAACCGGTCTAAAGCTTTAAGTGCATTATAGGTAATTATCGTATTAAAATTATAAGCCTTACAAAATGTATTCAGATCAAAATCATGAGTTGTAAACTCCCCTTCACCATACGAAATCTGGAAATAGTTGCACAGTTTTCTGTAAACCTGTTTTATGAAATCTACAGATGGTAAAACACTTAAGAATTGATTTTTAACATGCTGTTCGTCGCCTTTGTTTTTTAAGATAATGGCGTATGCTTTCTCATTATTGCGTCCCGCACGACCGGCCTCCTGAAAATAACTTTCCATGCTTTCCGGAAGATTGACATGAATTACGGTCTTTACATCTGCTTTATCAATACCCATTCCAAAAGCATTTGTAGCGACCATGACTTGTTTTTGGTTGTTAAACCATTGAGAAAAACGCTTGTCTTTTTCAGAATCGGACAAACCCCCGTGATAATACGTACTGGTAAAACCTTTTTTTTCAAGGTGACTGGAAATCTCGAAGGTATTTTTTCGGGTTCTAACATAGATAATTGAAGGGCTTGGATTTTTTTTAAGAATTTGCTCTATCTTAAAATATTTGTCCTCTTCCTCAAAAACCATATAGGCTAATTTTTCCCTTTTAAAGGACTGCCTGAAAATTTTTGCATTAATAAAATCCAACTCCTCAATAATATCGTTAACCACTTTTGGGGTGGCCGAGGCTGTTAAGGCAATAACATTGATATTGGGATGCAGTTTACGTAATAGTGTGATATTTTTATAGGCCGGTCGGAAATCATTGCCCCATTGCGAAATACAATGTGCTTCATCAACAGCAATTAAATTTACATTCATTTGTTGTATCCTGTTCTGCACTATTTCCTGTTGTAAGCGCTCTGGCGACAGGTATAAAAACTTATAATTCCCGTAGATACAATTATCCAGCATTATCCCCAAATCACGATATTTAATCTCACTTGTAAGTGCAATAGCTTTAATCCCTTTATCCTTTAAAGTATTCACCTGGTTTTTCATTAATGCAATTAATGGTGATACCACAATACAAATTCCTTCTTTCGCTAAAGCCGGAATTTGAAAACAAATGGATTTTCCGCCTCCTGTAGGCAGTAATGCAAATGTATCTTCACCTTCGATGACTGCATTTATAATTTCTTCCTGAAGGGGTTTAAAGTTCGTAAAGTTCCAATAGCGTTCTAATATTTGTATGGGGTGTTGCATTATAGGTTTTCTATAATATTTATTATATATTCGGTACGATGCTTAACGGTTCCATAGGGCACATCAATTATTTTATACCCAAATTGCGTATAGGTTTTTATGAGATGCTGATGAATTTTTTTCGATTCCTTAAAAGTTTCAAAGCGTTCATTATCTCTTTTGTAAATCGCCTTCCAGGGAGGTAGCATAAACACGTGGTCATACTTGTTGATTTTACAGCCCTCAATAAATTTATCGTCATATTCCTGTTTAAAGAAGGCCATATAAGCCAGGACATCCGGCATTCCCCTGTCGAAGAAACTTATATTGGTTTCAAGCGTATTGGCCTGTTTAAATTGCTTTATTCTTCCATTAAACAAATTGGTATTGAATGCCATTGGATCATTAACAAATGCGATGGGATTTGAAATTTGTTCCGAAGTTCCATGTTCTTTTTTAGCCGCTAAAGTTAGTGTTCGTATTATTTCTTCAAAACAATGAAAATCCATTTTCTTCAATGCATTAATGATCGAAGTTTTTCCGGTTCCGGGCCCTCCTGTTATCACGACTTTTTTGGTTTTCAAAACGGTAAAGAATTTAGATGTAAAAATCGTAATTATAATGGGAATAAAAAAGTATTCAATATTTGATCATAGGCGAACAGAATATATATTGTTTAACCTGAAGACGGAAATTCCCCGGTCACAATAAAAATTCGAGTGTTAAAGTTATAGATTCTACTATAGTGCTTACAACTAAAAAATTTATATTTACAATTCTTTATACACGAGATTATGGCTGATGCTTCAAAGACCGAAGAGTTTTATAAAAAATTAAAACTGCAACTGGGGGAAACAACAAATTGGCCTTCAGAATATCTTTATAAGTTTATAATAAAATCTGATCCTGATAAAATCCAGCAAATTGAGAATATTTTTGATCAATCGGGTGCTGTGATTAATACGACAGCTTCAAAAAATGGAAAATACACCAGTGTTTCGATAAATCTAATTATGAAAAGCCCCGAAACGGTCATTTCAAAATATATTGAAGTTTCTAACAATGTCGAAGGCGTTATCTCGTTATAGACATAAAGGAAGATATAATAGGGAGCATTACTATTAAAAATTTTCAAAAGCCCCATGCATTATTTTTTTTTCGTAATTTGCGCAATATTGAAAGCTTCATAGAATAATAACTCTACACATACATTTTAATTTTGATAGACCAATTAGAATACAACACAGAACGCGAGCATTTAATCATTCCTGAATATGGGCGACATATGCAAAAAATGGTAAATTATGCTAAATCGAGAGAAACCAAAGAAGAGCGTAACAAATATGCCAAGGCCGTTATTGCGGTGATGGGAAATTTACAACCCCATTTAAGGGATGTGCCCGATTTTCAACATAAATTATGGGATCAGCTTTATATCATGTCCGATTTTAGCTTAGATGTCGATTTTCCATTCGAAAAGCCGAAGCGTGAAGTTTTAGAGGCCCGCCCGGATCCTTTAGAATACCCGCAAAATTATCCGAAATATCGATTTTATGGGAACAATATTAAAACGATGATCGATGTGGCAAATACCTGGGAAGAAGGGGAAATGAAAGAAGCACTCGTCTATACCATCGCCAACCATATGAAAAAGTGTTTTTTAAATTGGAATAAAGACACTGTCGAAGATACCGTAATTTATAATCATTTATTTGAGCTTTCTAACGGCCGTATTAATTTAAAGGACAGTGATGAAGATTTGAGTGACTCCTCCAGCTTACTGCGCACTAAAAAGAAATTTGTCAATAAATCTTCACACAAAAAAAGCGGTGGTGGCCGCGGCCGCAAACGCCACTAAATTAAGTGCATGGGAACATTTAAGATAGAAGGAAGTCATAAACTTAAAGGCGAAATTAAACCACAAGGAGCCAAAAATGAGACTCTGCAAATTTTATGTGCTGTTTTATTAACTTCCCGAAAAGATTACTATCCATAATATTCCAGACATTATTGATGTAAACAAACTCATTCGTTTGCTGGGTAAATTAGGAGTGAAGATCAATAAATTGTCCCATGGTTCATATGCATTTCAGGCAGATAACGTGATCTGGACTATTTGGAATCGGCAGCGTTTAAGGAAGACGGTAAAGGATTAAGGGGATCTATCATGATCGTTGGCCCTTTACTGGCACGTTTTGGTAAAGGATATATCCCAAAACCCGGTGGCGATAAGATTGGACGACGCAGGTTGGACACACATTTCGACGGACTTATAAAACTTGGGGCGACATTCAGGTATAGCCGTGAAGATCAATTTTACGGTGTTGAGGCCGAAAAAATTAAAAGGCGCCTATATGCTTCTTGAAGAAGCCTCGGTTACCGGAACGGCAAATATTGTAATGGCGGCGGTTTTGGCCGAAGGTACTACCACCATCTACAATGCGGCATGTGAACCCTATTTACAACAACTTTGTAAAATGCTTAACCGCATGGGGAGCAAAAATTGATGGAGTTGGGTCCAATAAACTTATAATAGAAGGGGTAGCAGCATTAAAAGGAACCGAGCATACCATTCTTCCCGATATGGTTGAAATTGGAAGCTGGATCGGCCTGGCTGCAATGACCAGGAGCGAGCTCACCATTACCGAGTGTGAGTTGGGACGATCTTGGCGTTATTCCCAATGTATTTCAGAAAATTAGGAATTACGGTGGAGCGGCAAGGGGACAATATTCATATTCCGGAGCATAAGGATGTTACGAGATCCAAAGTTTTATTGATGGTTCGATACTTACAATTTCTGATGCGCCCTGGCCGGGGTTTACACTCCGGATCTGTTTGAGTGTCGTTCTCGTAGTGGCTACCCAGGCCAGGGGTTGTGCTTTAGTACACCAAAAAATGTTCGAGAGCCGGTTTATTCTTTGTCGATAAACTTATTGATATGGGTGCGAAGATCATCCTGTGCGACCCCCATCGGGCCACTGTGATAGGGCACGATTTTAAATCCACCCTGAGGCCACCACAATGACCTCACCCGATATCAGGGCCGGAATTTCTTTGTGATCGCTGCGCTCTCGCCAGAAGGCACTTCCACAATCCACAATATCGAGCAAATTGACCGTGGATATGAACGGATTGATGAGCGCCTAAGAGCTATTGGAGCGAAGATTGAGAGGATTTAGAATATTTCCTAAAGTTACAGTTTATACCCTTTCTTTTCCATCCATCCTGTAAAAATTTCAAATTGATAGAATAAGAAGAAGACCTCAATCATAATTAGGATTTCCGCAATCCTTTTCCAATGTGCAACACGCTTTTCACCAAATCATCAAAATCCTCGTTTGTAGAACGATGGCTGGAGATAGCGCATCGAATACAATACATGCCATTAAGGGTGGTATAGCCGGGAATGGCGATAGCGCGTTCTTCAATTTGTAATTTAATTTCTTTATTAAGTTCATTTAAGGATTCTAAATCCAATTGGCCGGGATTGTATCTAAAACATACGATATCCATGCCTATTGGAGCAATGAGTTCCAGATCACCATTCCGATTGATGAGATCACCTAAATAATACGCCTGGTCGACATTTCTGGATATCATTCTGCCAAATCGTTCGCTTCCATGTTCCTTAAGAGACATCCAGATCTTTAAGGCTCTAAAACGTCGTGATAACTGTAAACCGTATTCGCTAAACCAGTTTTCTCCTGAAGCCAGCCCTCTTGTGTTTTTCGCCAGATATTCCGGGATAAGAGTAAAGGTATCTTTATGCCCTTCCTGATCTTTTATAATTACACTGCCCACTTCAAACGGCATATGTAGCCATTTGTGCAGATCAAGGGCTACGGAGTCGGCGCGTTCAATTCCTTTTAATTGGGGTTTAATTTTAGGCGAGATCATGGCAATGGCCCCAATGGCTCCGTCCACATGGAACCATAGATTTTCCTGCTCGCAAATATCGGCAATGGCATCCAGGTCATCTACAGCCCCGGTATTGACTGTACCCGAAGTACCAATAATACAAATGGGCTGTAATCCATCCGCCTTGTCCTGTTGTATTTGAGCATTAAGAGCCTGAATATTTATGGAGTAATCAGCATTGACCTCAATTTTTTTAATGCCTTTTGTACCTAAACCAAGTAATTCCACCGCCTTTGTATTGCAGCTATGTATTTCGGTAGAGGCGTAGAACACGAGATTGTTTGTTTTAAGGCCTTCCGCCCGAATATCGTAGCCCGCTTTTACATTTCTGGCTACGGCCAAAGCCACATAATTGGCCATAGAGCCACCACTAACCAAGAGTCCGCTGGCCGAATCGGGAAACTCTATGATCTCCTTGATCCAGCTTACTACTTGCTCTTCAACTTTGTGAGCAGCATGATTACCGCCCCCCAAATTGGGGTTGAGTATGGAGGCCCAAAAGTCGCCCATTACCCCGGAAATTGTACCGCTGCCCATGTACCATGCCCAAAAGCGCGGATGGATATTGCCCATAGGGTAGGGCAGTACATTTTGTTGTAGTTCCTTATATACATCTTCGGCCGTACCCGGCTGTTTTGGTAAGGAAGTTTTAAAAGCCTTTAGGACCTCTTCGGGCATTTCCTGCCAAATCTTTCGATCCCTGACAAGTTGTATATAGTCGAAGGCATCATCTACCATTTTATGCATTAATGCCTTACTTTGTTCCCAATCTTGTGGATCGAGGGTTTCGACCCTGTCTGAGGTATTTGTTAAATTCATAGTTTAAATTTAAGAATTTAATTATTTCTTTTTTGGAGGCATAGGGCCCCGTAAATGAATAATTAATCCATCAAGAAAATTACGTAAGAACTGATCCCCACACTCCATATATTTTGGATGGTTCTCATTTCGAAAAATAGCGCCCAATTCACTTTTGGAAACTCTAAAATCTTTTAAGGCGCAAATTTTAATAATATCGTCATCACGAAATTTATGTGCAACACGTAGCTTTTTAAAAATATCGTTGTTAGTTAATCCCATAGAGTAAAGGTAGTTGTTTTGTTAAATATCTTGTTTAATTATTATCGTTTGCATGCCATGGCTTTCGTTCGTACAATGCAATCAATCCCAATAGAGGTCCAAAGGCCAATAACATATACAAATAATTCGGGCTAAAGGAATTTTGAAGGGCGGTTATCATTTGAATACTAACAATTGTGATCGAAAATCCTACACAATTTACAATGGTTAATGCTGTGCCTCTGGATTCCTTTATCGCGTTTTGTGCGACAAGGGTAGAAAATAAAGGAGAATCGGCAATCACAACAAGTCCCCAAAAAATTAAGAAGACCACAAATACATTTCCCGATCCGTTGTAGAAGGCCAGAGGGGAACCGAGGCAACATAGAAATGAAAGTAAAAGGGCGGTTGCTGCTGTTCTTTTTACTCCGAATCCTTTGGAAATATATCCTCCTATTACACAAGCCAGGCCTCCCGATCCTATAATTATAAAGGACAATATGGGAACATTAAAATGAGCTCCCGGATGAAGGGTCATATAAGTACTTAACATTACCGGGACAAAAGCCCAAAATGCATACAACTCCCACATATGACCAAAATATCCAAAGGCTGCCGCGCGAAATTTCGAATCCTTAAACACCTGAAGGAATTTTGTTAAGTCCACTTTTTGACTTTGCTTTCGATAAGGGCCATTAGGGACAAACAATAGTATAAGAAGACCACCTAAAAGCGCAAGTGCTGAGGTAAAGATCAAGACCATTCGCCAGGGTAATTCGCCAATGGATGCTTTGATGAAATGAGGGAAGGCCGTACCAAGGACCAAGGCGCCTACTAAATACCCGAGTGATAAGCTTAGTCCTTTTTGATAATAGTCGGCAGCGATCTTCATACCTACCGGATAAATGCCCGCCAGGAAAAAGCCGGTTAGAAATCGAAAAACTAATAAATTTACAGGAGTATTACTTTCTAAAATTGTACCCAGATTAAACAGAGCTCCAAGCAAGGCGCTCACAAAAAAAACCCGGGAAGGGGAGAACCTATCGGCTATTGTAAAAAGCGCAAATACCAGGGTTCCAATAATAAAACCAAATTGAACCGAGGATGTGAGATGCCCCAATGCGCTGTTATTAAAATGAAAGGCCTGCACTAAATCATTCATAACGCCATTGCCTGCAAACCAAAGTGAAGTACAGCAGAATTGGGATAAAACAATTATCGGTAAGATCCAAAGTTTTCTGGTCATTCTTGTTTTTTAATTGGATCGATCATTACTCGTCATCGATTCTGTTATCATCAAATGCCGAAGGCAATAATTTGGGAATAAGCTTTACAAATAATGGCAATAACAATGCGCCTCCGGGCAATATTAAAATGGCTAGACTTGGTATGGTTTTAAATATATCCAGGAGCTGCTCCTGAACTTTTTTTTGCTCGCTTTGAGTCAAGTCTCTTACGGTAGATTTAGATAGCAATACCATAAGCTCCTTACTTTGTTTCAATTCTTTTAGTAATCGTTTGCTGTTTCTCGAGATCAATAATCTTACGATCCTACTGGAATTATCGTAAAAGGTCTTTACAATATTTTTAGAACTCAATAAGGCAATATCGTTTTTGTGTAAGGTGTAAAAGTTATTTACGGAACGGATGGACTGTTTTACGAATTTAATATCAAGATCAAAATCCTTACTCAATTGATGTAAAAAATGCTGTTCATCAATATCTATGGTCCTGTCACTCCAGGTGGCCATTGCAGCGATATCCAGAAGATAACATTTTTCCTGCTGCGTTTTAATGTTTTGTACGGACTGGTCATAACTAATATGGGCATTGTCCTGATAACGCAAAGAGGATTCGAATAATTCTATAAGGCTATCGTCGTATTTTGTTTTATGGGTTTTAGAATTTAAAACACTCAGGGTAATCACTTCAATTGAAGCTTCAATATTCTTAATATATGTATCGGAAACGGCCTCATTTTTTAAGTATTCCCCGTAGGCTAATACATCTACGAATAACAAAGCATTGATAACAAAATAGTTAAAATTCTTCGTGAGGAAGTTATCATTGATTTGAATACGTTTATGAATAATGTTTTCAAGCTGAGCATAAGAGTTTTTACGTTTTAAGATGTGCCCGAAGAATGATGTTTTCCGGATATTAATTTCAGAATAAAAATTAATGATACTTGTCGTAGCCGATAATGTTATCCCGGATTGATGGTGTGTATAAAGTAATGCAAGAAATAGATTTATCTTACAGATTTCGTCGGCAGTAAGATCCTTTCTTTTAACAACATCTTTTACAATGCCAATATTGCTTCCATAGATAAATCCGCTTTGCCTTAAAGCATCATAGAACTCTTCTTCCTTACATTGTAAAAATTCGTTGGGAAGGCTAAGCTCCTTAAGCAATTTTTTTATCCAACCTCTGGCTGATGGATTCATAATATGCTATATTTATTTTTTAAATTAAAAAAGCTACTTAAATAAGCAGCTTTAGTTTTGTATAATTGTTATTTGTTCTATACCAAAACACCAATACTGTTTATTTGGGCAACCTTAAGCGGAACATTATATTATTTAATCTGAAATTTTATGGAGTAACGCGATTAACTTTTGCGGAGGTACGTATTTATTTCAATAGCAACTTCTTCCCAAATTTTACTTACACCGTCAAGTCCCTTATGCAAATCAAAACAGGCCTTGCTTAACGTTAATAAAGCCCCTAACGCATTCCAATCTTTAAGCTGCATTGTTGCCTTCATTCTTACACGCCTTTCATCTGTTATTTTAACATCCAATGGCAAATCATATGTAACACCATTCATGGTAATAGATGCAATATAACTGTCATTAACGTATTTTATAGTGCCTTTTAAAAACTCGGTATCTAACATCGCTCCAAAAAAAGAGGCTTTTAATTTGGCATCGCGGATTTCGTCTTTAGAGAATAAACTACTAACGGGAATAGAAAAATTTAAGTTATTTAAAGCGTCTTGAGGCGTTGTTCCTGATTTATTTTCAAAATTTAAAACTGTGAATAGACCATCAACAGCTGTCTTTTCTGTTGTTTTATAAGCCGTCCATTTTACTGATGTCGCTTCGGGTTTCACAACAAAACTCTCTGTTGTTGTAGCTTCATAAATTGTTTCGGTTTCTTTCTTATCGCCTTTGCATGCAACTGCGTAAACCAAGGTTATTGCCAGGATAAAAAATAATGCTTTTCTCATCATGTATAAGTTATAATTTTATTTTGAATGAAAGTTAAGCCAATATTTTTCCAATAACAAATTTCTTCTATGCAATCAATTTAGTAATGATCTGGGTATCGCTATGAAGCGTTTTATGAACCGGACATTTATCGGCAATTTGCAGAATCCGTTGTATTTGCTTTTCATCCAGGTCGCCTTCCAGTTTTATCTCGCGATTGAAGGTATCTATTTTAGCAGAATCTTCTTCACAGTGTTCACAGTCGATGGCATGGGTTTTACTATAACTTGTATGGGCTTCAACATTTTCAACAACCCAACCCTTGCGTTTGGCATACATTTGTATGGTCATAACGGTACAGGCCGATAAGCCGGCGGATACCAATTCGTACGGAGAAGGTCCGAAATCGTTCCCCCCGTAATCTTTCGGTTCGTCCGCTATCATATAATGATTCCCTGCTTTAATTTGAGTTGTAAATCCGTCATCGTTATCTAAACTTGCAATTACCTGATGTTTGGTTTTTAATACTTCAATTTCAGGAACATCGATATAACGTAAGGCCCAACTTGCAATTATTTTTCCAGCATAAACAGAATCTGCCTTGTTGCTTAATAAATGGTCTGCTCCATCCAGAGAAACAAAACTTTTAGGATGATGTGCTGCTTTATATATGGCTTCGGCATTATTAATGCTTACAGTATCATCTTGAGGAGAGTGCATTACCAGTAAAGCTTTGCGCAATTGTTTAGCAACTCCGGGAAGCGTATTTCTTTGCAGATCTTCAAGAAATTGTTTTTTGATCGTAAAATTACGGCCGCTTAAATTTACAACAGCCTTCCCACTCGCATGTATTTCCTCCAAGCTGCTATGCAATAAATGCTGTACATGCTCCGGGCTTGACGGTGCACCAATTGTAGCAACAGCCTTAATGGAATCGATACGTGAAGCTGCAAATATAGCAGCTGCGCCGCCCAAAGAATGCCCGATAATTAGAGATGGCGATTTATAATTATCGGATAAATACAATGCAGCACTTACCAGGTCTTCTACATTACCCGAAAAATTTGTGTCCGAGAAGTCACCATCACTTTCCCCTAATCCTGTAAAATCAAAGCGCAGCACTCCAAAGCCATTGGAGGTCAAGGCCCTGCTAATATTTTTAACCGCTAATAAATTTTTATTACAGGTGAAACAATGCGCAAAAACGGCAAAGTTATGCGGCTGTTGATTTACAGGCAGCTCTAATCGTCCTGATAATTGCTCTCCATCATTATTTAGAAATGTTACTTTTTCAATATTCATATGTTCCGGATTTATGGTTAGGTCGAAAGGGCTTGTCTTTCCTTTCTAATTCCACGACCTTGCAAGTTTATAAAACATAAACGCCCTTAACAATCAGAGCGTTTTAATAATCAATTCAATTTAAAAGATTTAATTTCTTTAAAAGGTGAAGCTTTTAATTCTTCCATGTTATTCTGATATGGTCTCCATTCTTCACTAAAAAAAGTGTTTGTTTTTTCAAGGGCATCCTTCAAGGCATCATTAGCTTGTTTAATAAGACTGTTCTCGGTACCCGTTAGCCCGGATTGTCTTGAGGCTATATAAGAATAAGCCGTACCAATGCGTTGATTCACATTAACTTCCGGATTTCTGGTGATCCCTTGCCTTTTGTCCTCCTTACCTAAATATACGGTGATAAGGCTTTCGATCTTTTTACCAATATCTTTAGAGGATTTAATTTGGTCTTTGTATTTCTCCTTATCAAGTTTTTTAAGGTTCTTTTTAAAGTCATTGGCTATATTTTTACTCTCTAACAATTGTTTTACGGCATCTGCTGTACTTTGATACATGTTTTGAATGTCTTGAGAGGCATTGTAAACGTCGTTTATAGAACCTGTAGAGCGGTTTAAACGCGGATCACTTTTAACCGTAATCATTGCTTCCGAAGACTGATCACCAAAACTTATCACCGCCTTATAATTTCCGGGTTTAACCTTAACACCTCTGGCTCTTTGGTTCTTTTTTTAATGGTTCTTGAAGGTGAGTCTGCTCCTTTTTCGTCCATAAACCAGGTCCATTTATGAAGTCCCCGATTCCTTCGGCGCCTTTTGTTTTAGTGTTCTTATCAACCGGTCTCCATCGTAAATATTCAAGGTAAGAGAATCCCATTTGACTTTATTTTCTTCTTTTTCAGAACCTGATATCTCCTCTTCTGTCATCTTCCTCTTCGTTGTCATCTTCCTCTTCGTTGTCATCTTCCTCTTCATTGTCATCTTCCTCTTCATTGTCATCTTCCTCTTCGTTGTCATCTTCCTTCTTTTCATCAACTGTTATATAATACGAAAAATGAGCGCCGTTGTCCCTGTTTTCACCATTATAGAGTGCATCTCCGCCAAATCGACTTCCCGTTGCTTGCTGATAGGAGGCTTGATAAGCCGTTGGGGGTTTAAATAGCTCTAACTTTTCTTTAAGCACCTGACTATTTTTCGTGATAGCCCTTAGAGGCCTGATATCGTCCAAAACCCATGCGGCACGGCCAAAAGTACCAATAACAAGATCATGCTCACGGGGATGAATAACCAGGTCTTTAACAGATACAGTGGGAAAGCCTTCCGTCCATTTTGTCCATTTTTCTCCCGCATTTACCGAAATATATAATCCATCATCGGTTCCTAAAAACATGAGGTTCGGTTCTTCAATATCTTCAACAATAGACAGGGTGTAACTTTTTACATCCCCGGCATCGACAATACGCTTCCAAGTTTTACCATAGTCTTTGGTTCTATAGGCATAAGGTGTATAATTGAAGCGCCTGTAATCGTTCGCAACTAATAAGGCCTCACCCTTGCTTTTATTGGAGGCCTTAATTTGTGTGATCCAGCTTCCGTTGGGTAAGCCCTTGATATTTTTAGAGACATCTGTGTAAATGACCCCTCCATTTTGTGTAACATGAACCCGACCATCATCAGTTCCAATCCAATGCATATCCTTTTCTATAGGCGACGGTTCAATAACTAAAATCGTACAATGGTTTTCGGCTCCTGTAGCATCCATAGTTAAACCTCCACTTTCACTTTGCTTTTGTTTTTCAGGATCATTTGTAGTGAGATCACCCGAAATAATTTCCCATGTCAATCCTTTGTTTGTAGATTTATGTACAAACTGACTCCCGAAATATAGGGTACTATTGTCATAAGGGTCAATATTAATGGCAGAATTCCAATTAAATCTCAATTTAACCTTTGGATCGGGATGTGTGGGCCTTACAATATAATTATTACCGGTTTTGCCAGTCGTAGCGGCTCACATAGCCTTGCTGGCTCATGGACCACCCAAAGCGTGAATCGTCTCTATCCGGGGACCACATCAAATCCATCACCAAAGGAAATTTCCTGCCAATAGGAGTTGCGAATGCCCTGAACTTTCCACACGTATGCCGGACCCCGCCAGGATCCGTTGTCCTGCATACCGCCATAGACGTTATAAGGAAACTCGTTATCTATACTTATATGATAGAATTGAGCAACAGGAATATTACCAATAAATCGCCAGGATTTGCCTCCATCTTTTGTAATATTCATTCCCCCGTCATTACCATCGATCATAAACTGACCATTTTCAGGATGTATCCACCAGGCATGATGATCGGGGTGCACGCCGTTGGAGACCCCATAGGCAGGCATTAACTGTTTAAAATTTTTGCCCCCATCTTCGCTAACATTGACATAGGTGTAGATGGAATAAACACGATTTTCGTTTTGTGGATCCACATATATTTCCGAATAGTAAAACGGCCTGTTGCCAATATCGGATTTATCATTTACTTTTTTCCATTTTAGACCGCCATCTTCACTTTTATAGAGCGCGTTTTTCTTGGCTTCGACAAGAGCATAAATAATATTGGGCTTATTGGCTGCAATGGCAATTCCAATCCTTCCCAGATCACCTTTTGGCAGTCCGTCTTCATCTGTTAATTTGGTCCAGTTTTCACCACCATCATGTGTAATATGTAAGCCCGAACCACTGCCTCCGGAGTGAAAATACCAGGGGTCACGTTTATGTTCCCACATGGCAGCTATTAGCTTATTGGGATTTGTTGGATCCATGACTAAATCTGCAGCACCGGTTTTATTATTTGCAAAAAGGATATTACTCCAGGTTATACCGCCGTCTATGGTTTTATACACGCCACGTTCGGGATGCTCGCCCCAGGGCGAACCAATTGCAGCGGCGTAGATAATATCAGGATCAGTGGGGTCTATAATTATGCGGTGAATGTGTCTTGATTTTTCCAAACCCATAGAAGTCCAATTTTTTCCTCCGTCCAGGGATCGATAAATTCCATAACCACCGTTTAAACTATTTCTCGGATTTCCTTCTCCGGTTCCTACCCAGATCACACTTGGGTTTGATTGCTGAATGGCAACGGCTCCGATTGATGAAGTAACCTCCTTTTCGAATACTGGCTCCCAGGTAATTCCTCCGGAAGTAGATTTCCAAAGCCCTCCCGATGCTGTACCAACATACATAATATCGGAATTGCTATGTACAACATCTATAGCCGTAACACGTCCGGACATTCCTCCAGGACCAATATTTCGAGGTTTCATATGCTTTACAAGATCCATTGAGAACTCCTGTGCAGAAATACATGTAATGCAGAATAGCATTACGAGTGAAAGAAATTTTTTCATTTTTGGTTTGTTATTTTTGAAGTGCTAAAGTTATATAAAAGTTAGTTCAGGTTTCTTAAAAGGGTGTTAACATGCGCTATCGTTATCTGTCTTTATAGTTTAATATTTTTCACTTATAGATTGGAATATCCAAGATAAGTTGTTTTTTCTGAAGATGGTATAAAGTGGCGGTAATTATCCTTAAATATTTTCACAAAATACGGTAAATTAAGCTTAATGTGACCCTATTGTCTACAAGCTGAGCGTCAGTTTCGGGAGATTTATTGTTTTTAATTAAAGTTAAATTGTACTTTGATTTTATGGAGATATCATCATTAATTGCATAGACATATCCCATTCCTAATGAATAACCAAACCATTTTTTATCCAGTACAAAGACTTCATTTCCATTGGTGTCTATAACGGAAATGTTAATGTTTGAGAATGCAATTCCTCCCCGCAGTGTTAATAGACTTCTAACTCCTATCTTCCTTCCCAAAACCAGATCAATTTCACTTTTTGAACTAATGGATATATCAAAATTAAATACGCTTTGAATAAATGAATCTGATATTTTTTTTGTGTACAAAGAATAATGGGCCTCAATCCCAATTAGAGATTCACCAAAATATTTGCCGTATCCTAAATTAACGCTTATTACACTTTTTGTATAATCTTTACTAATAAATGTAGCATCATCAAATTTAGGGTTATCACTACCAAAAGTTCCGTCAACTATTACACGAGCCACACCACTTTCTATTCCTCCATAAACTCCGTCTTGTGGATATTGAATATGCGATTGTCCATAAATGTTTGAAAAACATCCAAAAAGCAACCCAATGAATAATCTATATTTCAAAACTAATTAACTTTTCTGTAGAGGTCAAAGCGTCTAGGGAAATGGCAATTTAAGCTTAATTGGTCTATTTTGAAAATTTAAATTATAAGTGGAGGCTGTTCATTATAATTGGGAACTAAAATGAGACCTTCATTATTTCCCGCCTTTGCATTTTGTATTTGACTAAAAAAGAACAATGATTTCCATTATCATATTGAGTCGGCATTATTCACTTAGTAATAGTTTTAATAACCGATCCCATGCCAGATCGTGAGCTTTTTTATTTGCCTGGTCACCATCCGGTTGCGATCCCCGTCTCATAAAAGCATGTCCGGCACCGTCATAAATTTCATATTCATAAACGTTATCGTTAAGTTCCATGAGGCTGTCAGTAGATTTAATGGTTGCATTTACGCGATTGTCGTTACCACCATAAAACCCATAAACCGGGGTATTTATGTTCACATATACTTCGGGTTCTTTAGGAGCCGTACCATAGAATACGAAGGCTTCTTTTAAATTTGTATTGTTGGTAGCGTATCTAAAACTTTGTGAACCACCCCAACAAAACCCAACCACCGAGATATCTCCGGTTGAAGACTTGTCTGATTTTATGAAATTGTATGCCGAATTTAAATCGAAGGTCACGTTTTCCTGGTTTAAAGCATATATGGCTTCACGTGCTTTGTCCGTATTCTCAAAATCGGTGGTCTTTTCAATTCCTTCGACTGTATTAGAAATTAAATCGGGAGCAATTACCAAATATCCTTTGGAGGCTAATGCATCTGCAAAACTTCTTGCCCAATCATTTAATCCCCGATTTTCATGAATTACTATTACAGCCTTTGTTGGCTCATCACTTTCCGGATACACCACAAAAGCTTTGCAAATCGAACCATCCGCTCTTTTAAGGTCCGTCCATTCATGATGTCTTGGCGAATGGGATAATTTATCAATTAGTGTCTCTACCGCCTGGTCTGAATTTATTGCTGTCTTTTTATCCGATTTGCAGGCCACTACAAAAATCAAGCACATTATTAACAAAAAACTAAAAAAAAATTTCATGATATAAATTTTAACTTTAATTACTTAAATATAAGGATTGTACCAGTACATACAATTATTTCCGAAAAAGAACGTTTATTTAGTAATGGGCTCACATATATAGCTAATATATAAAATGTCTATTAATTGTCTATATCTCAATTATTTTCCTTTCAAATTTACAAATATTACCTGATTTTTTCCGATTATCCCTATTCTAACCCATTTATTACTTCACTTTAGCATTCTTGAACAATTATAGATAGGTTTATCAAAACATTTAGAAAAAGTAAGAATTAATTGTAGAACCTAAACCAATTTGTAATGTCAACTAGAGAGGATAACCATATGTACAGCGCTTTGAAAAATAAGCCGCTAAATTATTTCCAAACCACTTATTTAAGACTTTTTGTTCACGATTATACGGATAAGGAAATAGCACAGTTTTTAGAAGTAAGCTCAAGAAGGGTTTTATCAATACAGAAGAGTATTACAAATAAATTTGGTACTCAAGACTGGAATAAAATCTTATTTATGGCTTTTAAATTTGAAATTTTAAAGCATCCCGATTATGTGGAAGATAGTATTAAAACCGAAGCCCGGGAATTTACCAATAAGATATTTATTAAGAATATCGTTTCGTCTCCCTCACCATTTTGGCCACAAAACTCTATAAGAAAGTTAATTGTGGATTTTAATAAATCCTGTGAGCAAATATACTTAAAGGAGTCCGGGACCTTACCGAAGTTAAGAAAAACGCTCAAAACATTATTGAATTTACTTTACTGCGGAAAAAGAGAAGAATTTATTATCCAGGAAATGAGGTTAAGTAATGACGAATACCAGGCATTAGAGCAGGAGTTGCTGGATTACTTTTCGGTAAATAGGATATTTTACGCTATTCAAAAAGGGTTCCGTTATGGATATATTGATCACGATTCTAATTATATTGTAGGTAAACACGCAGACATATTAAATAAGACCATAGATAGTATTTCATCGTTAAGGACATTAAACTTAAAAAGCAACAAGTTGCACAAATTGTATATCTATGATTCATTACTGGAATATTATGGACTTTATGAAAATTACATTTTATTTAAAGAAAAATGGAATACGTCCGCTAAAGAAAATAAAATCCCGGAAATAAAAATGGACCTTGTTTTTAATTTCCGGAATATAAGCTATGGCATTTCGGTTTAATATGTTCCTTCTTTTTTATGTATTATATTACTGAAATGTGATAGCACAGCCTATTTCTTAAGGACTTACATACTCTACTTTAATTTCTTGTTACTTTAGCGGGAAAAACAACCATGCTTTCATAGCCATCCTTTCCAATGGAAGCTATGCCAAAAAAATAGTTATCGATTACAATACCTTCCAGTAAGTATTCTGAAATATTACCAACAAAACGGCTATTGTCCCAGGTAGGGGAGGTAGTATCCCTCCAGTATATTTTATAGCCTAATGCTCCATCAACTTTATTCCATGTAAATTTTACTGAGGGTTCCACAACGCCCCCAATAGCGACATTTTTTGGTGGAGGGGGTGCTTGAGCCAGGCTCGCCAGGTTAATGGCATTAACGGCAGTTAGCTTTTTAGCATAATTAAAATTTACATGCTCAAAAACATCACCATATTTAATCCCGTTTTCTTCCCTAATATCCTGATGCTGCTGCGTATAGTTTTCGTGGGCCTCCATAATACGAATTCCGGCAAAACCAGCATCATTAAAAGGTCTGTGATGCCCTCCTCGTCCAAATCGATCTAATCGATATACCATCATTGGGTTCATCTCCGGCATATAAGTTCTAACATTTTTATGAATATATCGGGCCAGTTGTCGTGATATTCCATCGACCTCTCCACCATAAAATCGACGGGCTTTTCTTTGTTCCTCGGTTTCGGTTTGAGGAACCGGTTCGGAAAAGATCCTGAAAGTTCTGTTATCGATAACACCATCAACACCTTTAATATTTCCTATCATATCATTATTCATTATTCCTATGATATCCCATCCTTTTTCTTTGGCATAATTTACCAGGCCCTTTCCACCAAATAACCCCTGTTCTTCACCCGAAAGCCCCAGATAAAGTATACTGCTTTCAAATTTATAATTACTTAAGACCCTGGCGGCTTCAATAGTTCCTGCCATCCCCGAAGCATTATCATTTGCTCCAGGAGAATCTGAGGTGAAATTCAATGGATCCGATACCCTGGAATCAATATCACCACTCATAATGATGTATCGATTCGGGTATTTTGTGCCGCGTTGTACAGCCAATACATTAACCACCCATACATCTTTTACGATACGCGGGCCAGTTCCTTTTTCCACAAAGTCCTTCTGATAAAACACATCAAGACAATCATTGCAAGCCATTGATATTGTTTCAAACTCATTTTTTATCCAGCGCCTTGCAGCACCTATACCACGAGTATCAGAGAGGGTGTCACTTAAGGTATGTCGTGTCCCGAAATCTGCCAATGTCTTCACGTCATTCTTAATTCTTTCAGCCGAAACGGCATCAATAATATCGTAAAGTTTTTGGTCGGTCTGTGCGAAGTTTAAATTAATCGTTAGAATTATTAGAAGTGTAATTAATCTTTTCATGATATTTGATTATTCGGTTAATATAATTGTTCCAAAAATATTGGCATCGATCCACCCCTTATTTTTATCTGTTCCGGATACAAAGATCGAACCGATAAAATTTTCCCTTTCTTTACTCGTATCATTATCACAATAAGCAATGGCAAACCCTATTTTCTTGCCTGAGCTCAATTCCACGGGGCTATTCATGGTGTCATCATTAAAGGTGTCATCATAAATGGAAATTTTAAGTTCCCAAACAGAAACGTTGTTTGCTGTTACATATTTTGATTCAACATGTTGGTTGTAGAGTCTCGGGATTTCCCCAGGGGCCATATCGACAACATTACCATCCAGGGCTACATGATATGCAAACGCGTTATGATTGTATTGATGCTCCCCACCACTGTTATCCTCATCTATAAAAACCTCCACACAATCATCGTCCCACCATAATTTTAGAGCGTCTTCATGTTGATCCATGAGTACATCATCCTGAACCTCGACTAATACGTAAAGCGCATCTTTCGTCCAGGAAAGCTTAAATCTTCCGGTAAAATCATTGGGATCATAAGGCCTTCCAAGCCATAACTGATCAATGGGGTGCCAGGAACTTTTTTGCCAGATAGCTTCGTTCATTCTGCCATCAATTGTTGGTGATTCAAGGGCTTGTTTTACCTCGATGAGCTGAACTTCAATTTTATCTGAACTCAAAAGGGATACTTCAGTGGCAGTTATAGTAACCTGAGCATAAATTGCGAATTGCATAAATATTGAAATTGACGCTAAAAGGAATTTAAATTTTTTCATTATTTATTGTTTGGTGTACTTAAACTTCAAAGTTTCAACGGCCCCATCCTTTTGTCCTATATCGACAGAAACATGCATTTCGTTATCATTTATTTTTTCGAAGGCCATACCTTCAAAAACTACTTTGCTGGCCGTTATTTCTTTAAGCGGAAAATCTACTGTTTCGTCTTTGGTTTCCCATCCTTTCAAGACCATATTGAAATGTTTGAGTTGTAAGATCAAGGTATCATCTACTTCCCTTATGATCTCAATTTCATAGAACGCAACCTTTCCATCTTTAACAAGTTTAAATGCCGCCATCATTGATCCTCCCGACGGTTCACTCCAGTTTTCCTCGACTATTCCGCCAAGGGCTTCTCCCTTCCAGTTGCCCGAAATCCAGGCGATATTTTTCAGTTTGGGTTCCAGTTTTTTGTTAGGATCAATTTCCAGGGGTTTACTACCTTCTCCCACCAGGGCCAATTTTGTGGCACCAGGGTTTACAGCCAATCGCGTTATATTTGTAATGCCATATTCCTTTAATGACATAACTTCTATCCAATCGACATCCTTATTGGGATTAAAGGTATAAAGTACATCATCTTTTCCCATTAATATAGATCCATTGGGAAGCCAACACATGTCCTCAGTATCAGGGAGGGTAGCCATTATAGAATTGGTTTTTTGGGTCAAAGGATTGAAGGATTTGATCTCCCAAACGGTACTATCTCGTTTGGAAATATAACTAACAAGGTCTGAATTTGGGATTTTATGCAGCGATCTGCCGATATTGGCTTCGATCTTTTGGTTTTCTTTTTCATTGAGTTTTGTAGAATATAATGACAGCCCATTATCTTCGAGGACCGAAGAAACGAGTATATTTTCGTCATACCACGCATGGTAACCTATGATAATATCTTCAATAAGAACATTGGATTCACCATTTTTTAAACTATACCTATAAAGTTTTTGAGTACCGTCCTTTTCCAGTCGTATTGAAGACACTGCTTTTTGATTGGGGATCAATAAGGGTGAATACTCACTCCCATCGGTATGGTTGATCCATATTTTCGTATCGTAGGCAATATTGTACTTGGCGATATCGGTTTGCCCGTTTCTTGTCCCGGCATATAAGATGGTATTATCGTCAATAAATGAAGGTTGATTATCGTATCCTTTGTTATTTGAAATATTTTTAGGGTTTGAAAGCAATATTTTCCCGTCTTGTTGTTCAAGATCAAAAAGAAAAACATCGGTGTCGGCCTGACCAAATCCTATGATCGTATTCAAAATAAAGATGTAAGCAATAGAGTTGCGCATAATCTAATTTTTTTTTAAAGTTAGGAAATATGTATGTAAAAAAAAACGCCTCGAATAATTCCGAGGCGCTTACCAATTAGAGTTAGTCACAATAAAACCCAAATTATGCATTAGAAAATTTATTACAGTTTGAAATCACTGCAAAACAGATCGCAATGCTACTTTATAAAGTTTCACCATAACTATGGCTATGTTAAACTTTGAAAAAGTCATGTTTTATTGCGCTTTAAAACTTCATTACAAAGTTCCAACGTATAATTTGGGTTAAAAACAATACTTATTTTCTTTCTTCAGGATTTCGGCTATGGTGTTGCGCAGTGCCACCACATTAGGTTGGTTTGTATATTTGGTAAATCGCTTAAGACCCATGAGCATCATTCGCTGTTCGTCACCTTCAGCAAAAGATACAATAACTTCTTTCCCGTTTTTAATAACGATATCAACAGCATTGTACAAATACAGTCTGGCCATTGCCATTTGACCTTTTTGGTCTTCTTCGCCAAAGCGTTTAGCGCTTTTCTCTGCCCTTAAAATTGCAGATTCAGCCAAATAAATTTCTATAAGAATATCGGATGCTGCCATTAGAATTTGCTGGTGTTCCTCAAGTTCGGCGCCAAATTTCTGAACTGCAGCCCCTGCAATCATAAGGAATACTTTCTTTAGTTTAGCAATCATTTCTTTTTCTTCGGAAAACAGTTCGGAATAATCAGGCGTTTCAAAGGAAGGAATGCCCATTAATTCATCGGCTACGGCTGTAGCCGGTCCAAGAAGATCGACATGGCCCTTCATCGCTTTTTTTACCAGCATGCCTACGGACAGCATCCGGTTAATTTCGTTGGTACCTTCATATATACGTGTAATACGTGCATCGCGCCATGCAGCCTCCATAGGCGTCTCTACTGAGAACCCCATACCGCCAAAAATTTGGATCCCTTCATCGGAACAATTCTGGATATCTTCTGAAACAGCTACCTTTAATATGGAGCATTCGATGGCATATTCTTCAACACCTTTCAGTTCGGCTTCATGATGAGAATTTCCCGCTGCAACCCTTAAAGCTATTCTGTCTTCAATGTCCTTGGCGGCCCTGTAACAGGCAGATTCCCCGGCATATGTATTGGTGGCCATTTCGGCGATCTTAGATTTGATGGCTCCAAAATCGGATAAGGGCGTTTTAAACTGTTTGCGCTCGTTGGCATACTGAACACCCAACGAAGTTACACGCCGTTGTGAATCTAAACAAGCAGCTGCTAATTTAATACGCCCGATGTTTAAGGCGTTCATAGCGATTTTAAATCCGTTACCTCTCTCCGAAAGCATATTTTCTACAGGAACAACACAATCACTGAAAAATACCTGACGTGTAGAAGAGGAATGAATACCTAATTTATGTTCTTCTTCACCCAAAGTAATTCCATTTTCGGAATCATTTTCTATAATGAATCCAGTGATATATTTATCGTCTTCAATTCGAGCAAATACGATGAACAATTTACAGAAACCTGCATTTGAGATCCACATTTTCTGACCATTGATCTTATAGCATTTGCCGTCATCGGAAAGCGTTGCCGTGGTCTTACCGGAATTAGCATCGCTTCCGGCTCCGGGTTCGGTTAAGCAATAGGCCCCAATCCATTCTCCCGAGGCTAATTTTGGCACATATTTAAGTTTTTGTGCTTCGGTTCCATATAATGTTATTGGCATGGTGCCTATTCCCGTATGGGCCCCAAAAGCGGTGCTAAATGACCCTGTACCACTGGATATATAGTCACAAACCAGCATGGTTGAAACAAACCCCATACCTAATCCTCCATAAGCTTCAGGAACCGAAACTCCTAAAAATCCAAGTTCTCCGGCCTTGTGCATGCAGGCTTCAGTCAGTGCATAATCCTTGGCTTCAAATCGGTCTTTATATGGAATGACCTCGCGATCGTTAAATTCGATCACCGCATCTCGCATCATAACCTGTTCCTCGGAGAAATCTTCGGGTGTGAAAACGTCTTCACACTTCGTTTCTTTTACCAGGAATTGTCCGCCACGTAATAATTCTTTATCTTTCGTTTTCATTGTTTTATAGATTAGAGAAGAAAGAGAATAGAAAATAGACTTAGTTATTAAGACCATTTTGAAACCCCATAGTCATTCTTTGGAATTCCTCTATTTTCTCCTCAAATAGTTTTAAAGTTTTATCGTTTATATATTTTCTATGTTTTGCTACTAAAAGCTGTGTTCCTAATTCAAATGATGATCCAAGAGAAATATCTAAAAAATGACTAAATGATTTATCTGTCCTTGCTGAACCTTCAGCAATATTACTTGGCATTGAAATAGAGCATCGACTTAATTGAGAAGTCAAATCATACCTTTCGTGGTTTGGAAAATCTAATAGCAAGTCAGAAATATCATTTGTAATCTCCAAACCGAGTTGCCAGATTTTTAAATTTTTATAGTTATGTCGTTTTTTAGGGCACATAAGGGTCTTTTCTCTTTTTTCTGTTTTCTATTTTCTTAATTTAAAAATTCAAATATACCTGCCGCACCTTGACCTGTACCGACACACATCGTTACCATACCATACTTCCCTTGCATATCGCGTTTTCGCATTTCATCAAATAATTGGACCGAAAGTTTTGTTCCGGTACAACCTAAGGGATGGCCAAGGGCTATGGCTCCACCATTTACGTTTACAATATCCTGATCAAGACCCAATTCCCGGATCACTGCCAGGGATTGCGAGGCGAAGGCTTCGTTCAATTCTATAAGTGAAATGTCCTCCTGTTTTAGGCCGGCTTGCTTTAGGGCTTTTGGAACGGCTTTAACCGGGCCGATCCCCATGATACGGGGTTCAACTCCTGCGGCAGCATAGCTTACCAAACGCGCGATGGGTTTAAGGTTTAATTCCTTTACCATATCTTCACTCATTACAAGTACAAATGCGGCTCCATCGCTCATTTGGGATGAATTTCCCGCTGTAACCGATCCACCGGCAGCAAAGACCGGACGTAACTTTGCCAATGCTTCTTTATTCGTACCCTTTCTTGGACCTTCATCTTTAGTAACCGTATAGGATTTTGAAGCTTTTTTACCATTTTCATCAACATAGACCTGTTCAACATTTATGGGAACTATTTGATCCTGAAATCGACCTTCGGCCTGGGCCTTTAAGGCTTTCATATGTGAATTATAGGCAAATTCATCCTGGTCCTCGCGAGACACCTTAAACTGGCTGGCTACCGCTTCGGCCGTATTCCCCATGCCCCAATAATAATCTTCATGTCCCGAATTGACCAGATCGTAATTGAGTTCGGTCTTATATCCCGTCATGGGAACGGCACTCATACTTTCGGCTCCACCCGCTATAATGCAGTCGGCCATTCCAGCCTGGATTTTCGCAGTTGCAATTCCAATGGTTTCGAGTCCCGAAGAGCAGAATCTGTTTACGGTTACCCCGGGGACATCTACGGTATCCAATCCCATCAACGAGATCAACCGGGCCATATTCAATCCTTGAGATCCTTCCGGCATGGCATTACCAACAATAACATCGTCTATGCGGCTTTTGTCCAATTGAGGTATTTCCTTCATCATGAAGGCGATGGTTTCGGCGGCCAAATCATCCGTTCTTTTAAATCGGAATAATCCTCTTGGAGCTTTACCTACTGCTGTTCTATATGCTTTTACTATATATGCTTGTTTGCTCATAGTTTTAATTATTGTTTTGAA
>PVMK01126771.1_pt1 | contig 30471 bp, 36 predicted proteins | sample 1853481 | NCBI WGS metagenome assembly PVMK01 (sample SAMN08533507, study PRJNA380276) | Marine sediment metagenome, whole genome shotgun sequencing project.
ATGTTCATCAGCTAGGGATCCACGATAAATAAGTGTATATTGAATGATACCCTCACCAACACCGATTGTTTCGGGAGCCGGAGTGTTGCCTTTCACCCACCAGACATCCGGCGCTCCGGGATTCTCAAATCCTGGGACGTCTTTCATGGGGGAGCCATCGGAAATGATGATTCGGTTGGCCTCAAGATGATCATAAACAATTGCAAACTGTTTGCTCCACTGAATATATTCTGTTGTTCCTATTAGAAACCAATTGCCGATTATCTTTCCCTTTACATCATAGTCTGCCTTACCGCCCCATGGCGGTGCCGAACGAGCAGCAATATTGATCATTTCTGTCAGCTGAGGTTCTTTGAAATAATTATATATATCCGCAGAATAAATATGGTTTTCAGGATAGATGCTTGTATTCAAAAAACTCAATTTGAGCGAATAGTCCGTCACCGAAAAGTCCATAGCAGGGTGTGGTCCAACCCAGCCCAAAATATCTCCGGCATTTACAACAATTTCTACATTATGTCCACGCTCATCCGCTGCCAGATTTTCCAATTCTGGAAGTACACTGAAATTAATAGCACTGACGTGACCATAATTGACGCGAACTGATTTACTGATTTGAAGTATCAGATGATAATCGTCATATGCCGTACCCTCTAATTCCGGTGGTACATTATGACCTTGCATGTAACGTGTGCCATGCCCGGCAACGACGATGACTCCACTCGCTACAGCAAATACGGGTACATCGGCTGGCAATGTATGAGGATCATTAATTGTAAATCCACCATGATCTTTAGGTAGCACGTTGGGTTCTCCCATGGCCTCAAAAGACTTCATTTCCGACAAATCAACAGGATTGTATTGAAAAAAGACAGGCCCCTCAGGAAATGGATAGGAATCATAAATACTCTTTTCATCACACCCATTCAGGCTCAGGTAGAGTATGGCAACAAACAGGGAATTGACAAGCCGCCTTCTACTACTTTTATGGTAGAAAAGTTCCTTTATTAAGCGCGAAATATTTTTCCTGATTATATAAATAATCATGGTTGTGCTCAATAATTAGTTATGAGAACATATAATTTAAGAAAAAAATAAGACCAAACAAGTATGTTCTGTCGCAGGTATTTTTTCTTTGGACTCAATTACATACATTTAGCACTCAAACCAGACCCTATGATCGGATCCAGATTTCAACCCAGAATAGCATACAGGATGTTAAGGGTAATCTTCTATTCTTTTAATACAGGTCTGCTGCTCTTCTTTATGGCAAGCATATACCTGAATGATATGCAGATTCCAGGATTTAGCCTGGAGATTGATATTCTCACAGTGGTAAATATCCTCTTGCTCGGAGCTATTCCTATTGGGTATTTGCTCTCCAACCGTAAGATGGAAGCCATTGATCCAGGTGAGCCATTTCAGGAAAAATTCCAACAGTTTCAAACAGCCATGATTATTCGATGGGCTATGATTGTGGGAGCAGCGCTGTTATCCCTTGTGGGATTGATCCTTCTTCAGGATGCCAAGCAGTTGGTTCTGTTTGTGATCTGTGTTCTGGTGCTTTCAACAAATACCATCACCAGGGAGAAGGTAACCCGGATGGCCAAATTGAATGCCGAGGAGTCAAAAGCACTGGAAGACTAAATTGCACCTAATTTATCTATCGCATCTTTCTTATAAGTGCGGCTGAGCGGAAGTTCCTTCCCTCCTATTTCCACGTGCTCCCTGGAGTAAGTGGATACCTTATGAGCGTTAACTATAAATGAGCGGTGGATCCTGATAAAATGATCAGGCAGGACGGACTCCATGTGGCTAATCTTCTCTTTTGAGGTGATGGGGCTGCCCTGAACCCTGTTAATTTGAATGTAATCAGCCAGACTCTCAATGTAGAGTAATTCTTCAAAGCTTACCCTGGATGTCTGGCGGTTGGAGCGAATGGTAAAGTAGCCCTTCTCAATCTGGGATTGTTTCTCCTCCAGTTCACTGATGGCCTGCTGATCCACAAAATAATGTTTGATTAGTAATATAAAGGACTTAAAGAATACAATAAAATAGAGGATAATTGCCAGGGTAAATACATCTGTAATAAGACCTGCAGTTTTATTGATCCCATAGTAGATGATCAACAACATGGCTCCCACGCCTGCCAGTAATTCAAGACAAAGGGAGACCACCAGCATATAGAAGGAGTACAATCCAAATTTGAAGAACTTCCGCCTGAACAGGTAGCGAGGAACAAGGTAATAATTGAAAAAATAGGAGGTTCCCATTACAACAGGCATTAGAAGAGAAACATAGTAAAAGGATTCCACATGGCTTTCAAACCACCTGCCAAATACCAGGGTGAGAATTCCGTAAACCAGAATCCAGAAAATAATATGTTGGTATGGTTTCATTTTATTCTGAGTACTAAATATCGCAAAAAAAGTGAGCCAATTGATAAGCTATCGATAGAATGCAGGTTTAGAACCGGATTCGACCTTGCTTTGTACCTCCCACCGGGCCTAACTTTGTAAAGAGTTTAAGTTCAATTTAAAATTATATGATTATGAAAGATTTATTTGTTATGGGTGGTGCACTGTTTATGGGTATTCTTACCATTCTGCTGGTGATTATTCTGGCAGTCTCAGTCTATTTTGCACTTACTATTGCTGGTGGAAAAGCTGAATCAAAAAAGAACTTCAGTCACCGATTGACCTATCTGAAATCCCTGGGTCTGTTTACAATGATCACCGGGATACTTGGACAGCTAATTGGTTTGACCGAAGCATTCAAAGCAATTGAAGCCGCCATGGACATCTCTCCTGCCATCCTGGCTGGCGGATTGAAGGTCTCCATGATTACAACCCTCTATGGCATTATTATTAATTTGCTGTCGATACTTATCTGGTTTTTGCTGGACCTGTGGTATTATAAAAAGTCAGAAGCTTAAGTATGGAACATATCAGTTGGACTGATTTTGAAAAAGAAATTGGAATCAAAAACCCTTGTGGCGTTTATTTGTTATAGCTCTGTAACAAATTCATCTATTATGAAGAGAAGAAGTGATCTCTCCATTCTATTCCTATTTATATTTACTATGACCTCCCCTGCCCAGATGAAGAATCCCAGGAGTCTTGATTTTACCTGGAAAACCGATACAACAATCCACAACATTGATATGTCGGAAATAACCCTGGTTTTGCCCAAAGGCTCATTTCCGAAAATTGATTATCCAGCTTTCCTTGGCAAAGGGGCAGGATTGAAGGCATTCTTTGCCCATGAACCAGTGATCAGTGTCGAGATAGAAGGGACAGCCAAAGCCTATCCCCTGAATATGCTTACCACCCATGAGATTTCTAATGATGAGCTGGGAGGCATTCCCATTCTGGCCACCTACTGTCCCTATGCAATGCCAGCGTGGTATACGACCGGAGGGTTGAGATGGATGGAGCCACAAAGACACTGGATTTTGAAGTCTCCGGAATGCTACGTAAAAGCGATATGGTCATGCTGGATACAGACACTGAGAGTCTCTGGCAACAACTTATGGGAGAGGCAATTGTGGGTGCTTATACCGGGACCTACCTCAAGGTGATTCCCTCTATGATCATATCTGTGGAAGAGTTTTTCAGCAGATACCCCGATGGAGAAATTCTCTCCAATGTGACTCCCGATGAAAAACTTGCCAGGCAGTATGGTAATAACCCGTATGTGGGATATGATTCAGAGGATGCGGATCCCTATGACCGGTTTTTTGAAACCAGCCAGGTGGATCCAAGGCTCCCTGCCATGGAGCGCGTCATCGATATTGAAGTAAATGGAGATTATAAAATATATCCATTTACAAAGATTGCAGAGAAAGGAGTCCTGATGGACAGATTTAAAAACCTGGATTTACTCTTTTTTCATAGCGACCATACTGTTTCAGTCCTGGATGCCAGGGATGTGAGCTCCTCAAAAAGCATTGGATCAGTCACAGTATTTAATCCGATTGTGGATGGTCAACTTCTCAGCTTCACAAAAAAGACTGGTTCCTTTACCGATGATCAAACCGGATCAAGGTGGGATATCACCGGATTGTGCATAAAGGGAAAGCTAAAAGGGACTCAACTAACGCTGGTACCCTACTCCAACCATTTCGCCTTTGCCTGGCTTGCCTTTTTCCCCGATTCAGAGATTTACGAATAACAAAAGTTAAACATTTGAATTTGTATATTTATGAACTCAAGCATTTGGAGATACTGGCGCTACTTAGCACCATAGACAGCCACATTACGAACATTGCCAGAATTGCACTGGATTAATCAAAAGGCCACGTAAGAATGGAAAAAGAAGGGAAAAGACTTTCGCGCGGGGCTACCATAAAGGTGATGAACCAGTTTGCATCAAAGCAAATTCCTTTTGTATTTCTAATCAGTTTTAGCGGAGAGGGAAATATTGTTTTAACTCCGGAGGAAGCTTCAGACCTTGGGATGTTTCTGGAAATGCCCGGACTTGTAAACCACTCATTTAATGTGCTGTCTGATCAGGCCATTCAGCTTAGTAAAAAATCTGTGGATCGTAAGCAATACCATCGGGCCTTTACCCATGTGGTGGATCAAATCCTTTATGGGAACTCTTTTTTGCTAAACCTCACCTGTCTGACAAGCATAGAAACAAATTAGTCTCTCAGAGATATTTTTTTAGGGAGCAAGGCCCGGTATAAACTGCTGCTTGAGAATGAACTTGTGGTTTTCAGTCCCGAACGATTTATCCGGATCCATGGAGATACCATTTCTTCCAATCCCATGAAAGGTACCATTGATGCAGATCTTCCCGGTGCATACAATCTGCTTACCTCCGATCAAAAAGAACACGCCGAACACAATACCATTGTTGATCTGATCCGCAATGACCTGAGTACCATTGCAAGCGATGTGCGGGTGAAACGCTTTAAGTATATTGAGAGATTAAGAACAAACCTGGGAGAGTTGTTACAGATGAGTTCTGAAATAACAGGAAAACTCTCTCCTGATTTTAGAACAAACCTGGGAGAAAATCTATTTAGGTTGTTGCCAGCAGGCTCCATCTGCGGCGCTCCCAAAAAGAAAACCCTTGAGATCATCAGACAAGTAGAGAATTACGAGCGTGGTTATTACACCGGTGTATTTGGACATTTTGACGGTGAGAACCTTGATTCTGCTGTGGCCATAAGGTTTATTGAAAAACAGGGAGATAAGATGGTCTTTAAAAGTGGAGGTGGGATTACATTTCAGAGTGACTGGGAGAAGGAGTATGAAGAGATGCAAAACAAAGTATATGTCCCCATATATTGAAACCATCAGAATTCAGGATGGGGAGTTGAAAAACCTCCCCTACCACCAGGCAAGGTTTGAGTGGACCAGGCGTTCAGAACTTGGCCTTGAATCACACCCTGATCTTAATCAAATGATAAGGAGTTATAAGGGATTGGCTTTTGGCCTTGTAAAGTGCAGAATCAAGTATGGGAAAGAGATAGAGGGCATCGAATTCGAGCCTTATACCAGGCGGGTGGTTAATTCTTTAAAGGTTGTGGAAGCCGATCACATCTCTTACGGGTTTAAGTATGTCGACCGAACTGCCCTGGATAAGCTCTATTCACAGCGAGGTACATGCGATGACATACTGATAATTAAAAATGGGTGTGTCACTGATAGCTACGTGGCCAATTTGGTTTTTTGGAATGGGGAAGGCTGGTTCACTCCTGACTTACCCTTGCTTCCCGGCACCATGAGGGCTTCCCTGCTGGAATTTGGAAAGATTGATACAGCCAGGATTACCCAACAAGACATTGGCCTCTACCAGAAGATCAGACTTATCAATGCCATGAACGACCTTGAGGAGGGGACTGAAATTCCCATGGAGAGAGTGAGTTACTAATTAATAATGTACATTTATTCAATCTCAAAAGACCTTAAAATGAAAAATGGATCCCTGATTTTTATCTTGCTCCTTACTCTTGGAGCCTGCGCATCCAAAACGGATGCCCCAAATGAGGAAAACTCCAATGAGTTTTCGTTTGTATTTATGACTGATATTCACCTCAAACCCGAATTGGGTGCACCTGAAGGATTTCAAATGGCCATCGACACTGTAAATATTTTGCAACCCGACTTTGTGATTACCGGTGGTGACCTGATTGACGATGCACTTATGGCCACACATGGCAGAGCCGACACCCTCTATACTCTTTATAAGAAGATGGCGGAAGGATTTTCGATGCCGGTATATAATACCATGGGTAACCACGAGATTTACGGGTACGGTATTAAAAAGGGTTTAGATCCGGATCACCCCGAATATGGGGAGAAGATGTATGAGAACCGGATTGGAAAGCGCTACTACTCCTTCAATCACAAAGGCTGGCATTTTATGATTCTGGATGGCATAGAAAAAGGAGATGACAATCTTGGAACATATATAGGCAAGGTGGACGACCAGCAAATGCAATGGATTAAAAAAGATCTGGAGGGTGTGGATCCACAAACGCCCATTGTGGTAGTCACCCATATTCCATTGGTAAGTATTATGCCCCAGATTACCAAAGGCCCTCTATATGGCGATAACCATGGCTCTCTGATTACCAATCAGCAAGAGGTGCTGGCACCTTTCCGGTTTATGAACCTGAAACTGGTATTGCAGGGACATTTGCATGCGCTGGAAGCCAACAACCTGATGGGACGAACCCACTTTATTACCGGTGGGGCTGTTTGTGGTAGGTGGTGGAAAACACCGGATGACAGCCCGCTTCAGGAAGGGTTCATTAAAATTGAGGTTAAAGGAGAAAACTTCAACTGGAGCTATGTGGACTATGGCTGGGAAACAGGAATTGTATTACCCTGACAAATAAATACTTACACTACTAAAACCAATCCCCATGAAAATTAAAAGATTAATGGCCGTTGTGGCTGTAACAATAATTATTTCAGTGCCTGTACGCTCACAGGAATCGGCCCTTCCCTACCACTATGGAGAGCTCACGGCTCCCGATTTTATCAAAGCGGTAGAACATTCGGGTGCAACAGCCATTATTCCCGCAGGTATTCTGGAAAAACATGGCCCTCATCTGCCTCTCTCCACCGATCTGATTCTTGCTCGGGAGATCTCTTCCAGGGCTGCTCAACTTGAATATTCCATTGTCTATCCGGAATTCTATTTCGGACAAATATTTGAAGCGAAGCATCAACCGGGCACCATTGCATACAGTCCTGAGCTGGTCTGGAAAATGCTGGAAGAGACCTGTGAAGAGCTATCCAGAAATGGGATTAAGAAGATAATCATCGTCAACGGACATGGTGGAAATAACCACCTCTTTGCCTACTTCTGTCAGACTCAGCTGGCTCAGCGAAAGGATTTTTCAGTGATCTTCTTTCAGCCCGATGACAGTGAGGTGGATAAAACCATTGAAGAGATGCGTACTACCGATTATGGTGGGCATGCCGATGAAGTTGAAACTTCCATGGTGTATGCCATTAGACCCGACCTGGTGCATTCCGAGCGGGCATCTTCCCAGTCGGGAAGAGACCAGGCCAGACTTAAGCTGCCATACGCATACACAGGAATCTGGTGGTATGCAAGCTTTCCAAACCATTATGCCGGTGACGGATCCTCTCCTCAGAAAGAGATTGGGGAATTGAGCCTGAACAGCAGGGCTAAACAGCTATCCGAGCTTATCAAGGCTTTGAAAGAGGACAACAGTGTCCAGGAAATGCAAAATATCTTCTACAAAGAGTCAGAAAATCCACTTGACACCAAACAGTAGAGTGCTTAAACCAGGGAGAACAGGAAGAGCATCTCCCTGGCAATCTGCTGAGATCGCTCTTCATACCTGCTTTCCTTCAGATGTGCCGTCAAATGCTTTTGGATCGTCATAGGTGATGGCAAAACGAGATGCGGCTCCTCCACCATCGGGCAAGCCTCATCTGCATCTGAACAGGTCATCACTGCAATGAAATTATTGGTCGGATTGGGAGCATCCTCATATTTTTTTGAGAAGACCCTGATCCCGTTTTCTGCACCGGGGAAGTGAATCCGGTATACCGGATTATCGCTTTCATCCAATTGTTCAATCTGGAGTCCGGAAGTTTTAAGTACTTCAACAGCCAAAGTGTTGAAAGCTGTAGCTTCGGTTCCCCCTGAGTAACAGCGAACTCCAACTAAATCATAATGGGCGGAAGATAATTGAGCCCAGATATGAGCCATATGACTCCTTCTGGAATTGTGCGTACAGATAAATATAAGATCTGCAATGCACTCCAATGACAAATCGTGGGTAATCGCTGAGGCCAGCCTGGTCAATTGCTTCTTTCTCTCCTGGGGTATCAACTTAAATTCTCTCTTCCTTTGCAGGACGTACTCACCCAGCAATTCAAATCCCTCCCATTTCATCGATTTCCTAAGATATTGATTCCACAATTTGTACAGCTTTGGCCACACAACCTGCGCAGACATTCTCCATCAGCTTTTCTTCCTTGAATTTTGCTGAACCTTCAGGGGTGTTTAAATCACAAGCAATCAACTCCCTGCAATTGGTCGTTTTATAGGCTGCTGTAAACTCTTTTAACAACTCCTTTACTGAGGAATAGGTCTCGTATTTTAATTCATCATTGTTGTTTACCTCCTCACCCTTTAGAAGACCAAGCACCATAATTGCACCTGTCACAGCTCCGCAGGTCTCCTGCTGCTTGCCCATGCCCCCTCCGAAACCGGCAGAAATTTTCAGAGCCAACTCCTTGCTGTATTTAAGATCGTCGGCAAATGAGAGAACCACAGATTGTGCACAGTTATATCCCGACAGGAAATGTTCCTTAGCCTGTTCTGAACGTTCCATTTTCATGTGTTTTTATTGTTAAAGCAAGTTAAGAAACAATTAACGAATAATTGTAATGGGTAGGGTTAACTTAAGAAAGATCGCGTCGGCGTAGGCCATCTCTCCCATCAGCTCTGCTTCCTGGTCGTGCGAATAGATCAGGTATAAGGCGCCAAAGGGTGGTTTGAAACGCCATCCTGTCATTCCATAGAAATAAACCTTGCTGCTGCTTGTGCTGTTCTGTGCAAAAACTTTAATCCATAGATCTTTGGTAAAGTTGTAGTTAAGGGAGATTACATTGATGAAAGTTGATTGGCCTTCATCATCGGGCACAAATTTAATCAGGTCTCCGTTATAGGAAGCAGCCATCTTCTCGGTAAGCTTCACCTGGCCGCCAAAAGACAGTCTTCGAAAATCTCTGTCAAAATTGTGCCCGGATGTATACTGGACCCTGGCATGACTCCATTCCGCAGTATTGTATCCAAGTGCGATGGTGTTCCGGTAGTTGTAATATTCCTTATCAAACAGTTTAAATTCATTGTTATGACTCAACTGCAGCGAAAAACGGTTCTGCAGATAGAACTCCACTGCCTGGGTGAAATTATAGCTTCTCAGCGCACCGTTGGTACGGGCCCAGAAAGCATTATTCTTGGTATCCACTTCTATGTATTGGAACACATTGTTCCGGAGCCACCACCTGTAACTAATATCGCTGTCCACCTCCCTGCGGTCGTCATCCACGATGTAACCGGTCTGGTTTACATTCTCCTTGAAATTCTCTCCAAGCTCGGTATATCTCACATGCACGTGGTATATGTTACTCTCTTTGGCAAACCTCACAAACCAGGCACTGTGTGACAAAAGGTCACCGGGAACACTTGCCACAAATTGGCCGGTAAGCTTCCAGGTTTCACCCAGGTTTAACATATAATCGCCACTAATCGAGGTTACGTAACTGGAATCATTCCTTCGATCCACAGCAGTAAGGCCCAACGATGAGGATTGAAGAAAGTCACGCTTTACCCGGGCTGTGGTAAAAAAAGAAGGAGGCTCTCCATCTTCACCAGCTCTCAACTCCCTTGTATTCAATCCATTAAAGCTATACTTTCCGGCTTTCCCATTGAGCTTTGCTCCATATAGAATATCTTCAATACGTCTGGAGTAAAAGGTCTTAATGCGTGTATTGTACATCTCATTTCCCTCCTGGAAAAAGAGCCTTTTCTCGGGATAGTTCAACTCATATTTGGTCAGGTTAATGCGCTCCTGATCGGCCTCTACCGTAGCAAAATCGGGATTAATTGTGCCATCGAATGTGATGTTTGGTGAGATCTGCCACTTAACATCCCCTCCGGCATTGGGCTTCACCTTATTCTCCACTCCTGTAAAATCATTATTCTCATAACTTAATGATGCATAAGGAAATAGAGTTAGTTTGCTACGGGAGGCAGGTGGGTTAATTCCGGATAGTTTCCCACCCTGAGATATCCTGAAATCGTCGGTAAGGGTACCTGACCAGTAAATTGTTTCAAAATTTCTTCTGAGCACCCTGCCAAAATTAACGCCCCACTCCTGGGAGCCGGGTTTGAACTGCAGACTTTTAAATGGGATGGCCATCTCCAGGGTCCAGCCATCTGCATGAATTTTAGTGGCACTCTGCCACTCGGCATCCCAGTTCACGTCTATGTTGCGCCCATCATCATTAATTCTGAAATCGGTCTGGGTTCCCAATGGATTGGCCCAGAATCCATAGCCAGTCCTGTTGTCGTTATAGGGATCGATCACCAATGAAAAGCAATCATCTCCTTTGGTAAGTGCATCCCTGTTCAACACCTTGGCAAGCACCTCTGTTTTCTGGTATAGGTTTACGCTGAGGTATACATACTCATGATCGTATCCAATATAACAAACGGTTGGCTCCGAACCTGGATCACCGGGATTGGGTTCCATCTGGAAGAAATTGACTGCCGAATCGGCTCCTTCCCATACCATTGGCTCGTGGATTCCATCAACTGTTAGTGGAGTGGCTAAAGGGAATGCCTGGATATGCTTCTGTCCATAAACAAGTTTTGATCCAACGATAAAAAGAAACAACAGCACAAGCAAGAAACGATTCATAATCCCAGTCAGTCAGAGTAATTTTAAACTTAGGAAAAATTCCTAACTTTTGGACTATTATTTAAATCGCCCCAAATGACACGAATCACTCTGCTTACACTGGCTATTTCACTTTCAGGATCACTGGCTGGACAGAACATTGATCAGTTTGCCCCTGAAGGTATGGTACTAATTCCAGGTGGCACCTGTCTGATTGGTTCCAATGACCATCAGCGGATCGCTGCTCCAAAGCACCAGGTTTTTCTGACGTCCTATTACCTGGACAGTCACGAGGTGACCAATAAGGAGTATTATGATTTCTGCATGGAGACCGGATACAGACTTCCCGAGTTCTGGGACATGGAGATCTATAAGTCGGGATTGGAGTTTCCGGATCATCCGGTTTTAGGTGTGAGTCAGTTCGATGCTTCAGAATATGCCTCCTGGGCCGGAAAACGACTGCCCACAGAAGCCGAATGGGAGCATGCAGCCCGGGGTGGGCTTGACCATGTATCCTACCATTTTGGTGAAAAGGCAGATCACAAAAATGCCAGGTATAACAATCCGGTGGCAGAAAAAGGGCCGGTAGAGACAGGATCCTATTCTCCAAATGGTTATGGTCTGTTTGATATGTCAGGAAATGCCTGGGAGTGGGTATCGGACTGGTTCTCTGAAACCTATTATCAGGAGTCGGAGGAAAAGGATCCCAGGGGACCATCCGGTGGCACCTTCAAGGTACTCAGGGGAGGTGGATGGCATTCAGGCGGGGGGTGCATCAGCGTCCATCGCCGAAATGCGTTGCCCCAACACTGGCTGGATATAGCCGGAGGATTCCGATGCGCAAAAGATGTGGATTAGGAGTTCAGGACAAGAGTTGCGCCTTTAAACATGATGAATGCGCTGTAGCTTAGTATAATATGGCTGATATCGTTATGGTTTAACCAGGGACCTAATCCTAGTTCATAGCTGAAAATCAATGCGGAAAGTGTTCCGATGGCCACAGCTCCCACAATTTTCACCACTCCTTTGCATGCTGTCCGCTGGTATATAAAGAAGCTGAGGGAACCCACCACCACCACCATACCAAAAATGGTATAATACTTCACAGGTGAGAATGCAAGGGTCCACAGGGTATAGAAAAAGGCAATGGCCAGAATCAGTAAATTAAATCGAATGATCAACCTGGCTATATTGGGTTTTACCATGGGTTTGACTACTTCAAGAAGCGCAAAAGCCATAAAAGCAACTGAAAACAGTGTAAAGATCCAGGAGACCAGCTTCCATTCGGGGGCTAATCTATATAAAAAGGCATGGCCGAAAAGCCCACCGAACAAGGCACCCAAGCCCAGCGTAAGAAAGTAATATTTAAAATACTTTTTTATCCTGCCGGAGTTTTCCTCTTTTCTGATCCTGTAAAAAGCATAAAAACAGATGGCCGCCAGTATGATATCAGTTGCGGTAGTGATTGGCTCATCAATCCGCAGATTCAGAAACTCTATGGAAGGCTGTGTGTAGTTTTTAAGCACCCCCAAAAATAACATTTATATTTATATCGTACCTTTATATTAATCAACACACCCTGACAAAATGAACAAACTTACCCTTTTACCAATTCTATTATCGGCCATATTTCTTTCCTGTAATCAGACCAATACCCATAAACCACTGGCCGAAGAGGTGAATTCGGAAGAGTCGTTCTTCGAATCCATGGAGTTGAACCGACAATGGCCCGGCTACAGAGGCTATTTTGCCTCGGGATATCTGGATCAGACAAATCTTCCAGACAGTTTCAATGTGGAGACTTCGCACAACATTAAATGGAATATTCAGATTCCCGGACTGGGGCTCTCCTGCCCTGTTATATGGGACAAGCAGGTATTTATCACCACCGCCATAAGCGAATCCGACAGTGAAGGATACAGGACGGGGCTTTATGGAGATATAGAACCCGTAGCGGATAGCTCTGAGCACATCTGGAAAGTCTACTGCATTGATAAGAATTCGGGAGATATCATCTGGGAAAAGGATGCAAACCAAGGAATTCCTCAGGTAAAACGACATCCAAAATCGTCTCATGCAAACACCACCATAGCTACGGATGGCTATCATGTGGTGGCATTCTTTGGATCAGAAGGATTGTATTGTTACAATGTGGATGGAGAGTTGTTGTGGAAGCGGGATTTTGGACTGATCAACTCGGCGTGGCATGTGGTGGAATCTGCAGAGTGGGAATTCTGTAGTTCACCAGTGATCTTTCAGAATAAACTAATTATTCAGGCAGATGCCTTAAATACTGCATTTGTGGCGGTCCTCGATCTTTCAACAGGTGAAACCCTATGGAGACAGGATCGTGATGAAATTACAGGATGGTGCACGCCAAATGTCTATTTTGACGGGGAAAAGGCCCGTGTAGCTGTGAACGGCTACAAGCATAGGGGCGGATACGATTTGGAGACAGGAGCCGAGATATGGCGAATGTCCGGAGGGGGTGATGTCCCCATACCCACACCCGTTGTATGGAAAGACCTGATCTATTTCAACAGTGCCCATGGTCGTCATGCACCGCTGATGGCCATAAAAAACAGTGCACTTGGCGAGATTCCCTATCCTGAAAGCGATTCCATACCCGGTGAAAATTTTGCGTGGTTTTATGACAGAATGGGCGCATATATGACCTCTGTTGTGGTTTATGACAAGCTGTTGTATCGACTGCGATGGAATGGGAGTCTTTCCTGCTTTGATGCCAGAACCGGTGAGGCTTTTTATCATGAAACTGTAAATCCCTCTAGTTTTGTGGCCTGCCCGGTAGTATCAGACAATCGAATCTATATGGTCTCGGAGGATGGAGATCTCTATATCGCTGCCACCGGGAAGGAGTATAAATTACTGAAGAAAATCCCGCTGGGAGAGGTCTCTCTGGTCACGCCTGGAATTGCTGACGGGATGTTACTCCTTAGGACAGCCAGCCGATTGATTGCCGTATCCACTCCCTGATCAAACCTCTACCCTGAGGCTACCCAGAATGGTATTCACTTTTGCTTTGTAGTTTATGTAACATTCTGCAGGACAGCTAATTTCCATAAGATACAATCCATCGCTACAGGGAATCCCAATTAACAATTGTCTGAATGGCTCTTTCCCCTGCAGGCATGTACCATGCATCATCACTGCCTTTTTGCTGTTTAGAATGGTATCGAACGGTTTCTGCAGGCATACCAGCCCATTCAAGCCTGATATTTGTTTCATATGTTTCCTGGCATTTTTGCAACCGGGGATGAAGCTCATGGAGATCTTCATGTTGTGGTTGGGATTGGTGACTTCAAACACCTTCCCATTAAAGTTGTGAAATTCCTGGTCCCATAATGGTGATGCTGCAAAGCTGAATGCATGCAGCGGATGACTATATTCTACAATCTGCCCAAAGATTGACCCCATTGGGAAAATCCCGAGATAAAACACCACAAGCAGCCGTATAAATTTCAGAGACCTCATCTAATACAAATTCACACATAATATATCACAATTACTACGTATATGTGCAATCTTTATGTTGATATTCAGTCAATTATACCTAAGTGTAAACAAACTACCCATAGCGGACTGTGAAATGCGATGTTATAAAGCAGCCAGGAATCTATTTCGAACCTATCTAAATTTTCCCCTGGCAAGTCCTATAAGATATTCGAATTATTATATTTGTCTTAGCCAGGAATCGACGATGTTTGGAACGCACCTTTTATTAACCCTTCGCAGCCTTAAAAAGAACATCCTCTACACATTGTTTGTAGTTGTAGGACTTGCCATTGGCATTACCACCTTTCTATCCACCGTCCAATGGTCAGCCTGGCATCTTAGATTTGACAGAGACTATCCTCAAAAAGAATTGATCCATCGGCTCACATTCGAAGAAATCAACGAGGGATTTTATCGGCATACGGCCAGGATCATCCATGGAACAGCCCTCACCAAGATTGTCTTCTCAGATATGCTGTTTGGTGTTGAAAGCATAGGTCGACTGGCGCCATTCAGAAAAGCTGCGTTCCGAATTGACGATAACTCCCTATATGATCTCCATACCTATGAATGTGACCCCACATTCCTTGAGATATTTAAACCCGAAGTGGTTTCAGGAAGTCAGGTAGATCTTCTTGTGGAACCCTTTACAGCTGTACTTACTGAGTCAACCGCCAGGAAATTGTATGGAGGAATAGATCCTGTGGGTACCACTTTCGAGCTCATGCACCAGTTTGAAGTCAATCCGGTGACCTATACGGTAATTGCTGTAATAGCCGATTTTCCCGAAAATTCACATTTTAAAATATCTGCCCTCACCTCATTCGAAGACCCCATTGGATATAAGGGAACAGCCTGGACCTATTTGAAACTTGAACCAGGTGTAAATTCCGTTGAAGTGGAGGAGAATATCAAATTCTTTGTGGATAACAATGAGGATCTTGATTATTCTGAAGGCCTGTTTCCGCGGCTCCAACCTGTAGGTGAAATTCATCTTCATTCACACAAGGCCAGAGAGATCCAGGCCAATGTCCGTTTCCGAACTGTATTGATTGTGCTTATCACGGGTATGCTTGTATTTATACTCGCATGGTTCAATTTTACGCTTTTATCCTTTAGCCAGAATCAATTGAGAATTCAACGGCTTATTATTCAGTGGCAAATGGGTGCTGCCAGAAGTGTGTTTTTCAGGCAGTTTTTGGTTGATAACCTATCCATAGGGGCAGTTTCCTATGTGGCGGGAGTCCTGCTTACACTGCTTCTTACCCCTTTTATTGAGATGCAGGGAGGGGCCTATATGTTCCAGGATATAAATATCGTGTTGCTTTCACTCTTCGTGTTACTGTTGCTTATTCTGGGTGGGGCTATCCTTACTTCACTATACTCAACCAGAAGGCTTTACAGGCATCTTCAGCAGAAATATCTCACAAATAAAATGGGATCTCCGCGATATAATACCAGCAAGAATTTTTTCATCAGAGCTGTCATTGCCCTCGAATTCATCATCACATTTGTTCTCGTGTCCAACCTGTTTATGATTACGAAACAGACAAGGTTTGCTATGTCAGAGCAGCTGGGTGCTACCCAACACGAAGCCATTCATATGCATAGCCTGCACAGAGGAATTATCGACAAATTCGATGTGTTTAAGGAGCGTATGCTGGAGAGTTCGCATGTGGGCAATGTAACGGCAAGTTTTGAAGAACCCACCGGTCAGACCATGGATGCAAATACATTTGAGATAGACGGTATTGACGAAGGAGATAAGCAGCTTTTTCTCTTTATGGTGGACCAGGAATTTCTTCGATTTTACGATATTGAAGTCCTCTATGGGTCCGATTTGCCAAAGTATTATAACCCACGAGACTCTATTGAATACTATGTTTTAAATGAGACGGCTGCCCGCATGCTGTCAGATGATCCTGCAGGGTTAATTGGTCGGGAACTTAAGTTAAATTTTAATTATCCAGGTTACATCTGGCCAGGGCCCATTACTGGTATTGTAAAAGACTTTCACCTCTCAGGTTTGGATTACGAGGTATCCCCCATGGTGATATTCCCCAAATACACATGGCTCTTCTGCTTCTCTGTACTTCCTGCGGGTGATCCTGAACTAGCACTGGATCATCTCAGATTGGTCTGGGATGAACTCTTTCCCTCCTTCCCACTTGAATACCATTTTTCATCCTCACTAATTGAACAGTTGTATGCAGCAGAATTGGTTCAGACCAGGCTATTATTCATGTTCAGTATTCTGTCTATTATAATTTCGGGTATGGGGCTCTTTGCACTCAGTGGACTTTTTATACAGAAACGCCTTAAAGCTGCTGCCTTAAAAAAAATAAACGGAGCTCGCATAAGTCAACTTGTGCTACCTGAGTTACTTTATTATCTGTGGCTGGCCCTGTTCTCCTCTGCCTTTTCTATCCCAGCATCTATCTTTCTGATTGAGAGATGGCTCAGAAATTTCAAATACCAAACCGAACTTCCCATCTGGATTTTTCCTGCATGCGTGCTGATCCTTTGTCTCTTTAGCTGGATAGCTGTTTGCTACCACACCATTCGTCTCGCCAGGATTAACCCAGTGGAATTTATCAAGGAACAATAATATGGAGCAATTATATAAATATCGTTCACTAATTCAGGAAATTCCTACCATCAGAAAGGACCTGACTGAGCTACAATCTTTATGGTCGATTCCTGATTCAGAAATGAGGCAGATCAGACTGATCATTGAAGAGATTTTTTCAAATGTGATTCGCTACGCTTTCTCCGATTCGCAGGAACACATGGTGGAGGTTCAGCTAAAAAAGTCCAATGACGAAATAAGCATTCAGATCAAGGATGATGGAATCCCCTTCAATCCCCTGGAGCACCAACCCGGGGTATCAACAGATCCGGCATCATCTGTAGATGGCGGAATGGGACTTACGCTTATTAAAACCTTTTCCAATTCCATCACATACAAACGGGTAGATAACAACAATCAACTATTAATTACCAAAAAAATAAAAAGCAATAAGCCTTCAGGTTTATAGCCACAGATTAATTAATTTTGAATAGATGAATCAATCTCCGCATAGGCAGAGAAGAATGCTGATCAAAACAGGTGAAGACTCCCGAAGGAATCTCCGGAATTTTAACCTGGCATTACTGTTTTCTCTAATGACGATGATCTTCGTCCTGCCCGTAATTCCATTTGATGACCAACTTTTGACCAGGGTCATTCTTATCCTTATTGTGATATCCGGTCTGTTTGCAGCTGAATTCAGCTTGAAACTATTTAGATTTCTATTTGGATTGGGTGCTATAGTGATTGGCATTACAGTGATTAGTATGTTCCAGATCCATTCAGTAAATCTGACTATTCTTCTATTCTTTTTACATACACTTTTTTTTATAATTGTCACAGTGGCACTGGTTTCACATGTAGCTCAGGCGAAAAAAGTTGAGGCTTCTACTGTGATTTGCGCAATCAACAGCTACCTGCTAATAGGCCTGTCTGCCTCATTGTTTTTTTTCATCATTGATCTTTTTGCACCAAACAGTTTTAGCAACATATTAGCAGAGCAGGATACCTTTTCTACATTTATCTATTTTGCCTTTGTAACCCTTACCACCCTGGGATACGGAGATATCTCTCCACTCACTCCACTGGCCAGATCTCTATCCACTTTTACGGCGCTGTTCGGACAACTCTACCTGGTCATTATCATGGCATTGATTGTTGGGAAATTCCTTAACGCCAAAGGATCTGACCAATAATTACAATAGAATTACTAAATTTATGCTTTCCATTTAATAACAACCCCACATTACATTTGTTATGTTGAGAGAAACGAATTACTCAAGCTGGCAGTTATGGTCCCTTGTAATCCTTCGGGTCGCCATTGGTTGGCACTTTATGTATGAAGGAATTACCAAACTCCTCAACCCAAACTGGTCATCCCTGGGTTTCCTGATGGATTCTAAAGGGCTCTTTGGGGGTATGTTCCATGCGATGGCAGGAAATGCTGGTGTACTGAATGTGATGGATTTCTTAAATGTTTGGGGGCTGATTCTTATTGGGGCTGGATTAATAGTGGGGCTTTTTACCCGTGTAGCATCTATTGCAGGGATAGTGCTTCTGGCTTTCTACTACCTGTCACACCCTGCCATTATAGGTGTCTCCTATGCCATCCCCAGCGAAGGCAGTTATTTATGGATCAATAAAAACCTGATCGAGCTATTGGCCTTATGGGTAATTGTATTATTCCCCACCTGGAAGAATATTGGAATAGACCGATTCTTATTTAATAAAAAATAGCAGAGATTACAATGGCTGAGAAAGATAAAAAAACGAGCGGCAATAACATGAACCGAAGAGATCTGCTTAAAGGACTGGCCACGGTACCTGTTTTAGGGGCCTTTGCATATGGCACATGGAGAAAGAGAAGTCAAGACCATATACGTAGTCATAAGCTTGCCAAAGAGCTTAAGATGAGTAGTGGGAGCCTGGACTATACCCCTTTCAAACACGACGGGGATACCATCAGGTTAGGGATTATTGGATATGGAATCAGAGGTACACAGTTGATGAAAGCGGCCGGATTTGTTCCTCCTCAAACTATTCAGGGGTGGAAAGATGACGCTGCAAAGGATTCTCGGAACAAGCGATATGAAGATTTTATTCAGCAGGACAACCTGAATATTCAAATAACAGGGGTATGTGATCTTTTTGATGTGCATGCAGAGCGCGGACTTGCTGCTGCTTCTAATGTGGGACGTGAGGGTAGCGATGGCACCACAGGGACTCCAGTAAAACGTTACAGCAACTACCAGGAAATGCTTGCGTCAAAAGAGATTGATGCAGTAATTATTGCTTCCCCAGATCACTGGCATGCCCAGATGACCATTGATGCCGCCAGAGCAGGGAAACACGTCTATGCAGAGAAGGGTTTTTCCCTTACCATGGATGAGAATTATACCATTCGTGATGCAGTAAAAGAGAGTGGGGTTGTATACCAACTTGGACATCAGGGAAGACAGACAGAGAGTTACATCAAAGCCAAGGAGGCCATCGACAAGAAGCTCATTGGGAAAATTAATCTGATCGAGGTCTGCACCAACCGCAACTCTCCCAATGGTGCTTGGGTCTATGATATTCATCCGGAGGCCAATGAAAGAACAGTGAACTGGAAAGAATTTGAAGCTCCCTGTGAGGTAAAACATCCATGGAGTCCTGAACGTTTCTTTCGCTGGAGATGCTGGTGGGACTATGGGACCGGACTTTCGGGCGACCTTCTTACTCATGAGTTTGATGCCATAAATCAGATCCTGGGTATGGGAATTCCTACTTCAGTTACAGCTTCAGGAGGTGTCTATTTCTATAAAGATAAATCGAAAGGCCATTATGTAAATGAGATCAGGGAGGTCCCCGATGTTTGGAACACGGTTCTGGAATATCCCGATCAGGACTTCAGCCTGCTCTACAGCGCCTCTCTTGCCAGCAATCACAACCGGGGTAAGATGATTATGGGTCATGATGGAACTATGGAGGTTGGGAATTCCTTAACAGTCTATGCAGACCGACAGAGCACCAGGTATAAGGAGCAGATCGAGAGCGGTCTGATTGATCCCGAGCTTCCTATTTACACCTATATTCCCGGACGTAAGAATGTGGACTCAGTAGCAACGGCCACCGAGCAGTATTTTGCAGCCAGGGGACTTTTATACACCTATCGAGGTGGACGCAGGGTGGACACCACCCACCTCCATATTGCTGAGTGGTTACAGGCAATCAGAGAAGGAAAACAACCCAGCTGTAACGTTGATCAAGCTTTCGAAGAAGGGGTTGCTGCTGCTATGGCCATTAAAGCTCAGAGAGAGAATCGCACCATCTTCTGGGATAAGGAAAAGGAGGAAGTGGTATAAAGGTTAGGGGTTAGGGGTTAGTTGTGCTTAGTCCTAACTATTAACCCCTAACTATTAACTTTTCATATGATGCCTTTTTCTTTGAGTTCCTGATAGACTTTCCAAAGAGCAAATACCTCTTCAATAATCTGTAGATCCGTACACTTGCTGGTACACACCATCCGCTTCGTGAGAAAGGCTTGAAACTCCTGTAAGTCACCTCCTGTAAGTGTAGTAATTTCGGTAAGGCTTTCCCCGCTAATCATTTCGTCGAAGTGCTCCTGGTTCACCTGGTTCTTCTTTAACCAGTAAACTTTTCTGGCTGACTTGGCCTGCTTATTGAAATTCTGGTAGAAAAATGATATGGGGGAAGTGAGAAGAAATCCGGCACTTTTCACAGCTTTCTCATCCATTTCCAGGGGTACATAGTCGGGATCCTGTCGGGGCAGGCCCATGGATTGGGCGAGAGTTTGTTGATTTGGCATCTCAATTATCGCCTCTTTAAAATCGGAATAGGTGGATCCCCATTCAAATATCCGAGCTTCCTGAAGCACGTATCGTTTGCTGGTTAGAACAATGAATTTAAGATCGTTGACCAGGTACACAGGAACCAGGGTATCGTAAAAGGCTATATTCCGAACCAACAGCGTATCGGTCAGATGTACAACAATATGAAATATTCCCAGGCTGTCAGTAACATCTCCCTGGTGGGTGTTCATATTGATTACATGGGAAGCGGGAATGGGTCGAAACGAGCCATCATATACAATGGCTGACAAATTGAATGAAGAATCGATAACCTGGCCATCTAGTTCCGTGTGGAAAATCAATGTCAGTATACTGACTATGATTGTGCTCCTTAAAATCATAGAAGCTAAAATTATTCAAAATTCCCGGGATTCGGCGTGCATTTAACAATCCTTAACCTTACCGAAACTTAACACTTTTTGAGTGAACCAATTCAGGAAACAGGTGTTTACAGGGAAACAGAACCTGCCGCATGACAAATATTACATTTCTTGACCTGGAGACCATAGGAAAAGTGGATAACCTCAAATTAATCTCTAAACTCGGAAAATTCGATTTTTATGAAAAAACCAAACCAGAGCAAGTCGTTGAGAGATGCCAGGGTAAGGAGGTAGTGATACTCAATAAGGTTGAGATTACTGAAGAGATGATGAAACAATTACCAGGCCTCAAACTCATATGTGTGGCAGCCACAGGTATAAATAATGTGGATCTGACTTATGCGGAAAGCAATGGGATTGAAGTTAAGAATGTAGCTGGATATTCCACTGATTCGGTGGCTCAACTCACTTTCACCATGCTTCTTTATTTGATTAACAAACCCTATTACTATGACTCATATGTGAAGAGCGGGGCCTATTCAAGAAGCGCCTCATTCACCCACCATAGTGAACCTTTCTGGGAATTAAAAGGGAAGCGTTTGGGAATTATTGGTCTGGGAACCATCGGAAGACAGGTTTCCCGCATTGCAGAATCCTTTGGCATGGAAGTTGTTTTTTACTCCACCACCGGGCGAAACAATCACATCAGCTATAAGAGATTTGAACTGGATGATCTTCTTAAAAGTTCAGATGTGGTTTCCATACACGCCCCTTTGAATAAGCAAACCCAAAATTTGATCTCCTACGATAAAATGAAGTTGATGAGACCATGTGCCATCATTCTGAATTTGGGCAGAGGCGGTATCATCAATGAAAAGGACCTGGCCAGGGCCTTAAATGACAACCTTATCGGAGCTGCAGGAATCGATGTGATGGAGCAGGAACCCATCAATGCCGATAACCCTATGTTGAAACTATTCGATAAGGAGAAGATCTTGATTACACCACATATGGCCTGGGCCTCGAAAGAATCCAGGGAACTTCTTTTGGAGAAGATTGCCAGAAATATTGAAGTCTACCTCAAAAGCAAAGGCTAAAATCCGGTTTGCAGATCAAAGGGACTGTCCAGCTTTAATAAGGAGATTCTTGGTAGCCAAAATTCCCTCATCCTGACTAAGCTCTCGACCTTCATACTCTATCCCCACATATCCCCTGAAACCTGCATCCTTAACAATTTTCAGAATCCGATAGAAATCTTTAGCCGTTTCGTTGCCTTCTTCGTCAAAATCATGCGATTTGGCACTTACACCTTTTGCAAGTGGCATTAGCTCCTTCATACCCGTATAGAGGTCATAATTCTCAGTTCTGCTAACCCTGAAGTTTCCAAAATCGGGCAATACACCACAATTGACCATTCCAGTATTCCGAATCACAGAAACAAGCCAGCTGGCCCTTGATGAATAACCACCATGGTTCTCTACGATCACATTGATCCCGTAATCGGCAGCAAACTGGCTTAATTCTCTTAAGCTCCTGGTGGCTGAATAGGCTACCTCTTCTTCGGTACCTTTGCCACCAGCATTGACCCTGATGGAATGACAGCCAAGCATCTGAGCGGCCTCCACCCATTTGTAATGATTCTCAACTGCCTGCGTTCTTTTGGCTTCATCCACTTCACCAAGGTTCCCTTCACTATCCACCATGATGAGCACATTTTTTACGCCGATGTCTTCCGTACGCTTTAAAAGCTCATTGATGTATGATTTTTCTGCTGATTTGAAAAACTGGTTTACATACTCCACAGCGTGAATATCAAATTTATTTTTGGTATAAGCCGGAAAATCCAGGTTATCAAGTACACCTCCAAACAGGGCCTTATTCAGGGACCACTGGGCAAGCGAAATTGAGAAGAATAGATCATCTTCTTTTGCCACTTGGGCAACATTCAATCCAGTTTTATTCTCTTTGGCATGTAATGCACTTCCTGCAGAAACACCTGCCGCAGCCAGGGCTGCACTCTTCATAAAAGTTCTTCTTGTTTGCATCGTTTGTAGTTTAGTATTCTTAGTATTAGCAGTTTAAAGCTTATTCTGAACTGCCATATAAGGGTGATCCTCTAGCAGGAAAATACACAGAATAAATTTGTGAAAACTATTCCGATTTAACAAGTTGAATTGTATTGTATTATTTCGTAATTTACTTCATATAAAATAATTAGGCAATGAAGGGTCAAACCAATAGAATGAAGCCTGATCATTTTGCAGGGAACCTGATCGGAATGCAGGATCAGTTATATTATTATGCACTTCAATTAACCGAAGACCGGGAGGATGCACGGGACCTTGTTCAGGAAACCAGTTACAAAGCATTGAAGAATCAATCAAGATTGCATAACAATGACCACATCAGGGCCTGGCTCTACACCATACTTAAGAATACCTATATAAATTATTTGAGAAGCAGCCACAACAGGCAATTGGTTCATGACACCGATGAGATGAATCAATATTCAGCTCAGGCCAGGGATTCAAATGAAGGATTGCCGGATGAACAGCTCATAAAAAAAGAGCTCCTCGATATCATTAAGTTATTGCCACACGCTTACGAAAAACCAATTCAGCTATTCCTTACTGGATATTCTTACAAAGAAATTTCCCAGTACATGAATATCCCCATAGGTACGGTGAAGAGCAGAATTCACCTGGGAAAAAAACACATTCGTAAAGTCTATATGGCTTGATTGAATGATCTGATTACAAAAGATCACAGGCGTCTGCAGGCATCCAATGCTTCTCTTTTCCATCCCATTTCACATTGCAACCCAAGGGATTTGTAACAGTTACAGAGATAGGTTTTCCCGAGATTAGTTCATCAAGAGTCCGATCCAGGTCATTTACGCGAATGAGATTCGAATTTATTGGTTGGTCAACAGCCCTGCCTGTATAAACTAGCCTCCGCTCCCCGTCAAATACATAGAAATGAGGAGTGCGCAAGGCCCCATAGTCCAGAGCCACCTGCTGGCTTTCATCGTGAAGGTATAACCAGGGAAAGCTCTGTTCCTCCATGCGGCTTACCATATGAGGGAAGTCATCTGATTCATAGGTATTAGCACTGTTTGAATTGATGCCTATAAAGCGCACACCAAGCTTACCAAAACGATCCGCAGTTTTCCGGGTAACCTCATCCGAACCTATCACATAGGGACAATGATTGCATGTAAAAAAAATCACTAAGTATTCTTCTGTAAAATCAGACAATGAATAATTCATCCCATCTGTGGCTGGAAGATTAAAATCCGGAGCAGTTGTTCCAATATCTAATGTAAATCCCATGATGCAAGTATAAAGTGTAAAGTAGAAAGTAGAAAGTGAATAAAAATTCTTTAATCATAATACAATAAAAGGGAAGAATTGTTTACTGAAATGAGGGAACCGAAAACAAACACTCCACATATTTGTTTTTACCACTTTCGTGAACACGCTATTAATGTTATTCTTTGCTGTAATTATGCCCTTTACGGGATTTATTCCGGAGATTATAGAAATTGATGAGGATGAAATAGCTATTTTGTCAAGAAATTCCAATGACACTACCTATGTAATTAATTTTTGGGCAACCTGGTGCTCTCCCTGTGTAAAAGAGATTGACTTTTTTGAAGAAGTACACAGCAGTTTCCAAGACTCAAAAGTGAAGGTGATTCTTGTAAGCCTTGATTTTCCAAACCAGGTAGAACGACGTTTGATTCCCTTTCTGGAAGATAAAGAGATAACGGCCCAGGTGATGTTGATGACAGATTTAGACTATAACTCGTGGATTGAAAGGGTAGATAAAAGCTGGTCGGGAGCAATCCCTGCCACGCTTATTTTTAACAGAGAACGGCGGGTTTTTCTGGAGCAGGAGCTTACCCGGGATGAATTATTTGAAAACGTAAATCAAATTTTAGACTGATATGAAAAAGGTACTTTTTACAACAGCACTGGCTTTATTCACACTTACTGCTTTAAATGCAGGATTAAAGCCCGGAGATAAGGCAGTAGCATTTTCTCTGAAGAATGTGGACGAAACAACCGTCTCCCTGTCAGATTACAGCGATCAGAAGGGTGTGATCCTGGTCTTTACCTGCAATCCCTGTCCATTTGCCAAAGCTTATGAGCAGAGGATCATCCAGCTGGACCAGAAATACGCCAGCCAGGGATATCCAGTGGTTGCAATAAATCCAAATGATGCAGAGATCTCACCTGAGGATACTTTCAAGAGAATGCAAGCACTTGCCAAGGAGAAAGAATACCCCTTTCCCTATTTAAAAGATGAAACCCAGGAGATTTATAAAGCTTATGGAGCCACCAGAACTCCTCACATATTTCTACTGGAAAACAAGGGGGGTAAATTTAAAATCGCTTATATTGGCGCCATTGATGACAATGCCATGGATGCCTCAGCAGTAACCCAAAGGTATCTGGATGCGGCAATAGGTGCCCTGATCTCAGGAGACACCCCCAGTCCCAGCACTACTAAAGCCATTGGATGCACCATCAAAGCAAAAGGATAAATCGACATATGTTTAAGAAAAGGAAAGTGAAAGGATTGCCCGATTTCTGATCAGAATCATGTAAAAAAATCCATATTTGCAGCCCAAATTCTTAACACACGTTGATCATGCATCTTAACATTCTGGAAATTCTGGCTGCATTTATGGTTCTGTTTGCCATCATCGATATTCTTGGATCCATTCCTATTATCCTGGATGTCAAATTAAAAACAGGAGCTTTGTTCCCAGGGAAGACTACCCTGATCGCTTATGGAATCATGTTGCTCTTTTTATTTGTCGGTGAACCTCTGCTTGGACTCTTTGGGGTGGATATATCCTCCTTCGCTATTGCCGGTTCAATTATCCTTCTCCTAATGGGACTTGAGATGGTAATGGGCATCCAACTCTTCAAACATGAAGGCGGTGGTGGTGGCGCCATTGTTCCCATAGCCTTTCCTTTAATTGCAGGAGCCGGATCTATAACCACCCTGTTATCTTTGAGGGCTGAGTATCAAACCATAAATATTCTTGTCGCGCTTTCATTGAATATGATAATTGTCTATCTTGTCCTCCGGCTCACAAGCTTTTTTGAGAGAATTCTCGGACCAAACGGACTGCATATCCTTAGAAAATTCTTTGGTATCATCCTTTTGGCTATTGCCATTAAATTATTCCTGTCAAATACAGGAATAGAGATAAATAAAGGGGTGTAAATGAGAGGGGTAGCTATTCTATTTCTGTTTTTTCTTCTTGCCGGATGCAACAATGATGAATTATCCTGGATCTCAATTCGGAATGACACTTCCATCCCTATTTACGTCCTTCCCTATTCATCCGATTATACATATGGCGAGTGGATTCAACCTTGGGTATCAGATGACTTTTACAGTCTAAATTGCAATTGCCTGGATGGATTTGCATACTTTTCGTTCTACTATGACAGTCTTATCGTAATTATGAAGGATCAGGAGGAGACAACTGTTAAATTCTATAAAGACGGTACAACCCTTAACTACGATCCTACCCTCAATCCATTTATTAACCGTGATGTCTGGAAATTACGGAGTTTTGATAGACATCTGTCTAGTACTTCCTTCAACACGCTGGAAGAAAAACACATTTTTGATACCTACTTCTGCTTTGACGCAAAAAGCATTAAATCGCTGTCAGATACAATTACCATGGAATTACATCCTGCTAAGTAGGGCATCGGTCATCTGTTCGGTGGTAAGTTGAACAGGATGCTGCTTGTGGGAGGTATGTTCAACCACTTTAGGAATACTCTCTTTGGTGAAACCGTAATCCGATAATCGGGGTAATTCCAATAGCTTGCTGATGTGAATCAACTTCTCCTTAAAAGCACGGAGATATTCTATGTCCTGTTTGTATTTGAAATCTGCAAATACCTTGCTGGCAATGATCAGTTTTTGAAAGGCTGGATGATCGGGATGATCCACCAGATTATCAATGGTACAGGCAAATACTGGAGCCATCAGAGAGCCGCAAACCACTCCATGTGGTATATGAAAATATCCACCCAGCGGTGAGGCAAATCCATGTACCAGGCCTAATCCGGCCTGAGCAAGGGATATGCCGGAGAACATAGCCCCCAGGGCCATTCCAGCCCTTGCTTCAATATTATCCTCCCCTTCCAGATATGCCCTCAGGAGGTACTTTTTTATCTGCTTTAATCCTTGCAATGCAAGGGCATCTGTCATTGGGTTCGCATTCACAGAGACATATGATTCCAAAAGCTGGGTAAAGGCATCCATACCAGAAGAAGCGGTTAAGCTGGCTGGACATGAAAGCATCATTTCCGGATCGATTATGGCTATCTCAGGTATAAAGTTATCGTGGCGCAAAGATTTTTTAAATCCCATCTCTCCCACTTCAGAAATAACAGCATTCTTGGTCATTTCGCTTCCCGTGCCCGATGTGGTGGGCATGGCAATAAAGGGAATTTTATCTCCTGTATGAACTCTTTCACCAATCCCTTCAAGGTAGTCTTTGATGCTTCCTTCCACAGGGATCATGGCAGAGATGGCTTTCCCTGCATCCATCACGCTGCCCCCTCCTACTGCAACCACAATCTGAATCCCTTCACCTCGATATTTAGCTACGATCTGGTCTACCAGGGATGGGGAAGGTTCGTGGGCGATGATTTCGTGATTCAATACCAGCTCTGCTTTCCTCAATCCAGATAGAATCTCCTCTCCATGGCCAGAATTATGGAAAGAGGATGAACCTGTCAGTAAAAGAACACTTTTACCAATTGATTTTACAGCGGTGGGAAGTTCGTTTCGCTTCCCTGTACCAAATATGATTTTCGGTAATGAGGAAAACTGAAAAGAATCAATCATGAGGCAAATGTTTCCGTAAATATAAAAAAAGCTTCCACGTAACAAAAATACATATTTTTGCATCCTGTAAAAAATCGACTATTAATGATAAGAATTTGGATAAAAACAAGCCTGGTAGTACTGATTGCGCTGATGCTGGACTTTGAAGCGTGTGATCAATAGGATTACTCAGTTGGAGGCGTTTTTAATGAGGTAATTGCTCAGTGCACAGGTGGTGAGCAGAATCATCAGGCTTAGATCCATTCTGAGTGGTCCTAAAGTTCCTGGCAATACACCTGCCTGGGAAAGGATAAATGCCAGAAGTCCCAGGCCCGACACTACGATCATAAAGATTCCCTGGGGCTTCCTGGAGAAGATTCCAAGAATTACCAGAGGGCCCATCATAGCTGTCCTGCAAAACTTACCCTGGCAAGCAGGACCAGTTGATCGGAACTTAAAAGAGAGAAGACCAGAGCAGCCAACGCAAAACTGATAATGGCCAGACGGATGGGTTTCAGTGAATCATTCTCGCTCTTGGATATCAATCCCCTCAATTCATTTCCCAGTGCAAACAACTGAGAATCTGATGTTGACATCGCGGCCGCAAAGAGACCGATAATTGCTGCAGAGGCAATCAATCCTGTCTGGTCGTGGATCAGAACCTGCCCAAGGAACTCTGCCATGGAGGCATCCGGGTAACGTATAGCTCCATACAATCCAATAATAATGGTTGGGAGAATGACCAGCATAGCAAATATACCCACGGCTACAGCCATTCGATACATGGATTTCATATCTTTCATAATTACCAACCTGGTGGAGAGCTGGGGTTGAGTGACAGGGATCATCAGGATGGCTAAAAAGGAGGCGATAAGGAATTGAGCATTAAGCAGACCTTTTGGACCCGGTGTGGATAGAAGTTCAGGATTGGCTATCTCCGTTTTTTGAAACAATTCTGTCCATCCACCCACGGCATTTATGCAGGTGAGGGCGATAACCCATACCACGAGAAGAAGCAGGGTTCCCTGCATGAAATCCGCATAAATGATGGCTTTAAGTCCACCCAGTTCTGAGTAGACCAACATCACCACCACAATAATAAGCGACCATCCCCAAATGGGCATGCTCTGGGGGAATGCCTGAACCAGAAACATAGCCACTCCCTGGTCTGAATGGCCACATAAGGAACCAGGAACAAGAATATCCCGGTGAAGTAGATATATCCAGCCCATCTGTTCTGGTAACAATCCTGCAACAGAGCCGACATACCAGAAAATCCCTTTGAAGAGACTGTCTTTCGAAGCCTGTAACCAAACCAGACAATAAGGAAGACCATACCTGCATCTGAGAAGGCCAGAAAAACCCAGGCACCAATGCCGTGATTTTTTGAAAAATCGGGCATCCCCATTAGTGTAAAAGTACTGAACAGGGTTGCTGCAAAGGTCATAAACCCCAGTAACAGCCCAATGTTGGAGCCTGCAAGAAGGAAATCATTGTTGGACCGAATCATACGTCGGGACCGATAAGAGAGATAGAATAAAATGGAAATATAAACTGAACCTACAATCAATAACCAGGTAAGCATAAGTGTAAAACGTTTAGTCTTTATCCTGAAGTCTGCTGACCAGGTAGGTAAGCAAAACAAGTAGGATTGTAATTAAAATACTGGTCCACAGGGTGTAAGGCATGGACAAAAGCTTAGGATCAATCTTTCCCGGATGTAAAATTACCGGCGTAAAGGTAATTACCGTAAGAATAAGTGCCACTCCCACCAAGAGGTATCTGATGATCTTCTTGTTTTTATTTCCGCTCATAACCTGGGTATTGTTAGTCCGCCATCCACCACAACCACCTGTCCGGTGGAATAGGGCAGTAAACCTGAAGCCATCGAAAGGGCTACCTTTCCCACATCTTCAGGAAGTCCCCACCTTTTTTCTACGAATAAACCCTCCTCAATAAGACGGTCATACTTCTCCTGTACAGCTGAGGTCATATCTGTTTTTATAACCCCCGGCCGAATTTCATAAACAGGGATTTCATATTCACCCATGCGGACCGCCCAGAGCCTGGTGGCCATGGAAACTCCTGCCTTTGAGATGCAATATTCACCCCGGTTCACCGATGCAACAGTTGCTGAAATGGAGGATACATTAATGATGCAGCCCGTAAACCTGTTTCCTTCCTGAACTTGCTCCACCATATGCCTGGCCACAAGTTGCGTCAGGAAATAAGGGCCTTTCAGATTAATATCCATCACCCTGTTATAGCTCTCCTCTGTGGTTTCAAGAAGGTCTTTACGCTGGGGTGGAGCAATGCCCGCATTATTGACCAGCACATTTAGCGCTCCAAATTCCTTTATCACCTGATCCACCATTGAAATTCTTTGGTCTGAGTCAGACACATCTCCCTGGATGTAGATGACTTTGGCTCCGCTTGCACGCAGCA
>PVMK01142213.1_pt1 | contig 30461 bp, 21 predicted proteins | sample 1853481 | NCBI WGS metagenome assembly PVMK01 (sample SAMN08533507, study PRJNA380276) | Marine sediment metagenome, whole genome shotgun sequencing project.
GGCAACAACAACCGACCACCAGGCGCGGGTTTCAAAATCTTTATCCATCCCCCCATAGGAGTCTTCGGCCGACAGCGTAAATAAGGCCACGTCTGGAATTTGCAGCCGTTTGATGAGATCTTCCATAAAAATATAATATTGTCCGAAACGGCAAGGCCCTGAGCCGGTGGCAAAGAAATAGACGAGAACTTCTCCATCGCGCTTGCCGTTATTTATATAACTCAGGAGTGTTCCGGTCGTAAGAATCAGCGGCAGGCATTCTTTACACGATGTGTTGGCACGTCCCAGCTTCAAGATGGCTTCATCAGACGGTCGATGCGCTTTGGCATGAAATCCCGATCCTTTCAAGACGGCTGCAAATCCCTCTGAAGTTAACTTCCCCATGGATGGGAGCAGCACCGTAACCCTCGGGTCTTTCATCGGTATCGCTTCACCGGAAGATGTTAGCACTTTTACCGTTCCGTTTTGATTGGCTATCTGAGCCGGTAGAAACGTCGTTTCTTTGTGAATAATTTTTTTCTGGGCCACCAGCTGCCGGTAGGCGTGCACGATATCCAAAAAGGCTTCGACGCGGGTTTCGAGTCCCGCGTCCGCCGTGTGGCTGTCCAGTTCCAATGTTAATGAAGGTTTGCGGCCCATAATTTCTCTGAAATAGCCGACCACAAATGAATCCGGCCCGCAGGAAAAGTTGGTGATATAAGTGCCGAACAGCTGGGGATGGCGTTTGACCAGGCGACCGGCTTTCATTATCAGTTTGCCCATTCCCCAGTACATGTGCCGCTTGGAACGCTCTTCGTCGAATTTGAGAAAATCCAACGGTATCACCAGAATGCCTCTGGAAGCGAACTTATGGGGGATACCCATGTGGGCTTCATCAGCATATCCGTTATAGGGTCGCGAGAAAACAACCACAGCGTATTTATCCGGTTCCGCTTCCAATTCCGCTAAAGCTTTTTGGCCGATGGTTTGCATTTCCGTCATGCAATCGATTTGTTTCTGCAGCGCTTTTTGAAATGCTTTTTCAGCCGCTTTGCGTTTTAATCCCATTTGAATGGCGGCTTGAATCAAAGGCCTGCGGGCATCCTCTATTCCCTGTGACAGATCGATCAACGGCGTTAACAGCTTTGTGCCATCCTGGACGAGTTGGCCCAGCTTTTTGCGAAAGGCAGATTGCAGATAAAACGTTTCACCCTGAACCAAAGGGCACACCTGGGATTGTGAATTCGGCTCGGCGTTTTTATCATCGGGTACCGCTTTGAAGTGCGGTAGAAAAATATAGTCGGGTGGATGGTTGGATTCGATTAGCGAATAGAAAAAGCCGTGGGCCAGTTCAACCGGATAGCAAAAAGGGGCGTTGCAGTGGTCAATACCTTCCTGGGAGGGCGCTTGAGGTAAGATAACCTTGTAGCCCAGTTCAGAGAAAAAATTAGAATACAGCGGGTAATAGGTGTTAATCAAAAAGCTTCTGTTAAACCCCACAACTCCCCGTTGTTTGATACCCCTATCCGCCGGGGGAAGGGCCCCATATTTCTCAAATATAAGCTGCTGGCGCAATTTAACGAGGTCCAGCTTTTTGACATCATAACGGACATTGTGGCGTAGATTATAATAACGGTTGCAGGCGCCACCGAAAGGATATTTTTCCCCCTCCACCTGGATCATGGCAATTTCACAGCGCCGGTCGCATTTTGCTTTGCCGCCTTTGCATACAAATGGTTTTTTGTACGTGACTTCGCGGTCTTCCAGGTTCTGCAGATCAAAATGGGCTTCGGGCATCAGCCCCGTATCGATTCGATTTTTAACTGCCAGCGCTACACCGAATGCTCCCATGAGTCCGGGTTCCGGCGGAACAACGATGGGTTTGCCGACCAGGGATGCCATTGCCAGCGGTACGGCTTTGTTGTAGCAAACACCGCCCTGCATAAATACTTTTTCACCCACCGGTCGGTTGCCTTTTACGCGGTTTGAATAGTTCATACAGATGGAATAGACCAGCCCGGCAATAATGTCCTGGTGCCGGACCCCTTCATGAATGGCGTTTTTGATATCCGAAGATATAAATGCGGCGCACTGGTCATTAAAATTCGGCGGATGTTCCCCCTGCAAAGCTGCACCGGCGATTTTTTCCATTTCAACCCCAAGGGTCTCGTAGGCCGATTCTTCTAAAAACGAACCGGTGCCGGCCGAACAGGCTTCATTCATGGCATAGTCGGATGGCACCCCATTGGTGATGTAAGTGTATTTGGCGTCCTGCCCCCCGATTTCAAAGATGGTATCGACTTTGGGATCAAAGTATACTGCAGCGGTGGCATGGGCGATGATTTCGTTGATGACGCCGTCGGTGAGGGCATGCAAACCGGCAATCTGGCGTCCGGAGCCGCAAACCCCGACGCCGATAATCGATAATTGCGCCGGGTCCACCTGCTGTTTGACCTGTTCTAAAATGGACCCGTAACAGCGCCTGGAGGCGCCGACCGGGTCACCGTTGGTGCGCAGGTACACCGAAGCTAACATGGCATTATCTGACGTTCGCAACAGCACCGCTTTGGTTGTGGTGGAACCGACATCCAGGCCTAAAATACAAACATCGCCGGGGACCATTTGCCCCTTTTCAATGGTTTTAAATTCCACCTGAGATGCGAAATCTCTTAAGGGCGGCAGCGTGTCGAAAGTAGCGACTTCTGAAAGAAATAAGTTCGCCAGGCCCGGATAAGGGGCTGTTTCGTTCTCAAGCGCCCAGTGGGCGGCGCCCATTGCCTCAAAATAAGGCGCTTCGTCCGGCACAATGAGTCCCGGTATCTCCTGCCGCAGGTATTCGATCATCATGCGGTTGCGAGCCGTGCCGCCGGTGACCATCAAATTGCGTCTCTCGACCTTTTTCAGGAGCTCCATAATTTTATTGGCCATCATTTTGCACAATCCGGCTGTGACCTGGGATTTTGGAATTCCTTTGTTGGTAGCGTGAGTGCAATCGGATTTGCAGAACACCGAGCACCGGCCGGAAACGTGATGGGGCGACTCTACCCCCGCCCACCGGGCGGCCTCTTCCAACGAAACATTCATGCGCCGCAATTGCTGCAAAAAAAACTCGCCGGTGCCCGAGGCACATTTGTTTCCGGTGATGACGTTGGATATGCGCCCGGCTCTATCCAGCATATAGACCATAAAGGTTTCGCCACCGGCGGAAATTACGGCCGGGCAGGAGACATCTGCTGGTTTGATATATTGATATGCGGATTCCACGGCTTCCGGTTCGGATATGGATGTCAGGTTTACAAATTTGCGGAATTTGCGCCCGGTGGCGGCGATTCTGTCAAATGAACTCAAATCCAGCTGCTCAAGGGAATTTATCAGCGTTTGTTTGGGATCGCCTTCATGAGGATAAAGGCCATATTCGATCAGTGTCGGTTTTGGACCCTGATGGTAACCGCCGGAACCGCGCTTGTCGCTTTGTTCTTGATCCAGTTTCAACTGGACCAGGGATACGGTTGATGCTCCCAGACAGATACCCAAAGATTTTATTGTTTCAGCCATTTTATTGCAGATGTCCTAAAATTTTTCCATTGGGAATGATTGTGGCCCAATATTCGGTTCATGCCATAGCAGGCCTGGAACCTGATTACGGAATTCATTTTCCAAATATCCGGTCACCCGAAGGTTGGCAAAAAAATAATGTCCGGTCTTCTGGCGTTATCGTTGCAGCCCAAAGGCCGGCTTTTCCGGAAAGGCTGTCAAATAGGCTTCACAAGCACTCGGGGGAATCACTTAATCCTCCGTGGCAAACGTCGTTGTTATTTTATACAACTTCGCTTAGCGCCTATGAAATTTTTTTATTACTTTAATTTAAAGGCACATGCAAGGCTTATATTTAGGACCCACCTTAAAAATCCTATTTTTGAGATGGGTTCTATTAAAAAAGCGGTTGACAATAAAACGATTGTTTTATACAAACGTTTGATTCTCACAGCGGATAAAAACCCATGGATGATAGCCAAAACCTGAATAACGCTAATAATAACCACACCAAGGAACGGATTCTTGATGAAGCCGAAGCGCTGTTTGCCTTAAAAGGATACGACGCGGTCAGTGTCAGGGAAATCACGGGCGCAGCCAATTGCAACCTTGCAGCCGTAAACTACCACTTCGGCAACAAAAAAAATCTTTATCTGGAAGTTTTTCGGTCCCGCTGGCTGCCGCGCGCCTCCCGAATTAACAAATGTTTTCAAGATTCTTTAAAAACCAACGGCCCGCTGACCCCATCTGCGGTTGTGCAGTCTCTGGCCCGGGCCTTTCTGGAAGGACCCTTTTCGGAGGAAGAGCACAAACGCCACCATCAGTTGATATCCGGTGAGCTGGCCAAACCCACCGAGGCCTTCAAGATGATTGCCGATCAGGCCTTGCGGCCTTTGTTTGACAGTTTGCTCGAGGATCTGCGATCCGTTTTACCGGATGATATTGAGGAGGAAAGACTGGTCCTTAACATCTTTACAGTGTTTGCCATGGTGCTCTATTTTAATTTTGCGGGAACCCTGATTAGCAGCTTTACCGGATGTGATTATGATGCGGATTTCAAAGGGCGTTTGGTCGATCATATCGTTGAGTTTTCAATCAATGGATTGGGCGTCGAATCAAAGGAGGCCCCTATATGAAATGTTGGTTTTTTTTATTCAGCTTGGCATTCATTTTATTTACAGGCCTGAACGGCTGCATTAACTTAGGACCTGATTATCACCGTCCCGATCTGGGACATAGAGATTCCGGGATCCTACCGGAATGACCGCACCGAACCGGCCCTCAACCCGGTTATTGAGGATCGCTGGTGGCGGGACTTCGATGACCCTGAACTCAATCAGCTGGTTGAAGAGGTCTTAAAGCGCAACTGGGATTTGAAGCAGGCAACCGCCCGAATATTAGAATCCCGAACCCAGTATGTTCAGGTCAGTGCCGACCGCTGGCCTCAAGTCGGTCTGGATTATAATTGGGATAAACGTCGCTTCGGCGGTGTTAACATCGGTCGCGGCCGGACGATTACCACCCACCAGCTGACTTTTCCGGCGATTTTTGAAATCGATCTGTGGAGCCGGTTGGCCAAAGCATCCGAAGCGGCCCGCAATGACATCCTGGTGAATGAAGAAAACCGCCGAACTATCGCCCAGACCCTGGTGGCTGAAACCATCAACCTGTATCTGCAGATTGAAGCGGCTGAGCGCAGACTGCAAATCGCCGATCAGAGCATCGAGGCCTTTAAACGCAGTTTGCAGTTTGCTGAAACCCGCTACAGGCACGGTCTGACCTCGGTGCTGGATGTGCGGCAGGCGCGACGTATACTGGCCGGGGCCGAAACGCGTGTTCCCCAATTGCAGCAGCAGCTGGGAATCCTGCAGCAACAGCTATCGGTTTTGCTGGGGCGCTACCCCGAAACCCGGCCGGCGCGCCCCCAGCCTGCTGATTATTACCGGCGGCCGGATGCGGTACCGACCGGGCTGCCATCTACATTGTTGTTAAGACGACCGGATATTCGGGCAGCAGAGGCCCGGCTGGTGGCCCTAAACCAACGGATTGGTTCCGCCAAAGCGGCACGTTTCCCGCAATTACCTTAACCGGCAGTTACGGCTGGAACGCCGATGGCAAAGACCGGCTTTTCAAAAGCGACAGTGTCATCTGGAATTTTTCACGGGGGAGTTGTGCAACCGTTGATGAACGCCGACCGCCTGAAAGCCCGCCAACGCGGGGTTGAAGCCCAGTACCAGCAGGCAGTATCGGATTATGCCAACGTGATTTTAAATGCATTTGCCGAAGTGGAAGGCGCCCTGCTGACCCGCAAAAAGCAGCTTGAACGCCGGGAACGGGAGATTATTTTTTTGGAGGAAGCCCGTGCGACCCAGCGCGTGGCCCAAAACCGCTATATCAAAGGGCTGATTGAATACCTGGATGTGCTCGACGCCCAGCAAACCCGTTTTACCGCTGAAGACAATCTGGCACTGGTGGATTTGAACATTTTAACCAACCGCGTCAATCTACATCGTGCCCTGGGCGGCAGCTGGGCAGTGCCCGCGCCGATTGTGATCGAACGCGACGGGTACTTCTTTGACTTTAAAACGAGAGACACCACCGATGAGTAAGCACAAACCGCGGATCATTCATTTTATTGTTAGCATGGTGTTCATTGGAATCGGCGCACTGGTATTTGTGGTCCTGACGGCCACCAAACCGAAACTGGAGCGCACCCAGCCACCGGTGCCGAAACCGATGGTTAGCGTGGCCAGAATTAAAATGCGTCCTCAGGTCGTGATCATCAGAGGGGAAGGCACGGTTAGACCGCTGCGTGAAATCCAAATGGTTCCACAGGTAAACGGCAAAGTGGTATTTGTGTCCGGGGCCCTGGTGGACGGCGGTGAGTTTGAAAAAGGAGACGTATTGCTGCGCATCGATCCGGTTGACTATCAATTAGCTGTTATCCTGGCACAGGCCCGGGTCAAAGACGCTGAAAGCAAATTAAAAGTCACCGAGGAAGAAGCAGCGGTCTCCCGCGAGGAATGGCGCCTGCTTTATAAAGCCGATCCCAAAATCAACCAGATACCGGCCCTGGTCGCCAAAGAGCCTCAACTGGCAGCCGCCAGAGCCAAACTGGCAGCCGATCGGGCCGATCTTCAGAAAGCGAAGCTGAATCTGGCGCGGACCGAAATCAAAGCGCCGTTTGACGGTCGCGTCAGCGAAGAAAGTGTCGATACCGGTCAATACGTCTCTACCGGCCAGGCGCTGGCCACGCTTTTTTCAACCAACCGGGCTGAGATTGTGGTGCCCTTCGAAGACGAGAACCTTTACTGGTTTCACGTACCCGGGTTCACTCCGGGTGACGAACGGGGGTCCGTGGTCAGCGTCAGCACCCGCGTTGCCGGCAGAGAAACCTTCTGGCCGGGCAGGGTGGTTCGTGCAGAAGGCAAGCTCGATGAGCGCACGCGCATGATCAATGTCGTCATCCGCGTGGACAAACCCTATGAAACCAAGCCGCCGCTGGCCGCCGGGCTTTTTGTTACGGTGGAGATCGAAGGCCGTACGCTGGAAAGCGCGGCCATGATTCCCCGGGCGGCCTTGCGTGAAAACAATGTGGTCTGGGTGGTTGACAAAAACGGTCAGTTGACTTTCCGCACGGTAAGCGTTGCACGCCTGACCCCCGATGCGGCGCTTGTCGAAGGGGGACTTAAAGACGGTGAAATGGTAGTGGTCTCACCCCTTAAGGCGGTGACGGACGGCATGAAGGTTCGTATCCGGCCGGCACCGGAGGGCAATGCGTCATGAAAAGTGTGATTGCCTGGTTTGCCGAAAATCATGTTGCTGCAAATCTCTTAATGATTTTCCTTCTGCTGGCCGGAACGATTACCGGCCTGACGATGAAAGTGGAGGTTTTTCCCGAAACCGATCTGGATATTATTAAGATTACCACTGAATATCCCGGAGCCTCTCCTTCTGAAGTCGAAGAGGCCGTCCTGCGCCGCATTGAAGAAAAGATCGCCGGGCTGGCCGGTATCGAGCGCATCGATTCCAGTGCACGCGAAGGGTGGGGCACCGTCACCATCGAAGTCATCAAGGACTGGGATCTGAAAAAGCTTTTGGAAGAGGTCAAAGCAGAGGTCGACCGTATCACCACATTTCCGGATGAGGCTGAAAAACCCGAAGTTCGCGAGGTTACGCGGCGCAGCCGGGTTATCAATGTTGCGGTCTACGGGGATGCCCGGGAAAAAACCATCAAACATCTGACCGAACGAATCAAAGACGATATTACCAATCTGCCGGGTATCACCCTGGCGGAATTGCACGGTATTCGCAAAAATGAGGTCTCCATTGAAATTTCAGAAGTCACTCTGCGCCGTTACGGACTCACCTTAGGCCAGGTGGCCGAGGCTGTGCGCAAAGCCAGCCTGGACCTTCCGGCCGGCCGTATCAAGACAGCCGGTGGCGAAATTTTAATCCGCACCAAAGGTCGCCGTTATTTTGCCGGGGATTATCGCGATGTGGCGGTTATTACGCGTCCCGATGGCAGCAAAGTTACCCTGGGGCGGATCGCCAACCTGAAGGACGACTTCGAAGATGTCGATATCAGTGCCAGATTTCAGGGCAAAACCGCTGCGATGATCTATGTATATCGCGTGGCTGATCAAAATGCATTAACAGTGGCCAAAACGGTCAAGCACTATATCGAAAATATGCGGCCCGGTCTTCCGGAAGGTGTCAACATCAGCTTTTATTCGGATCGATCCCGAATATTGAAAAGCAGGTTAGAACTGCTGTTAAGAAATCTGGCCATCGGTCTAATCCTGGTTGTCATGCTCCTGGGGGCGGTGATGAATTTGCGTCTGGCCTTCTGGGTAACCCTTGGCATACCGATCTCCTTCGCCTTCGGCTTATTGCTGTTGCCGCAATCTGATGTCTCCATCAATATGATTTCCGTATTTGCCTTTATCTTGGTGCTGGGCATCGTGGTTGATGATGCCATCATCATCGGTGAAAATATTTATCGCAAGCAGGAAGAAGGTTGTAGGCCCCTTAAGGCGGCAGTGGAAGGTGCCTTGGAGGTCGGCCGCCCGGTCATATTTTCGGTGCTGACCACCATGGTCGCTTTCTGGCCCTTGCTGCTGGCCGGTGGCCGAATGGGCAAATTGATGCGTAACCTTCCGATCGTGGTGATCCTGGTCTTGCTGGGTTCATTGGTTGAGGCTCTTTTTATTTTGCCCTCACATCTGGAGCGCAGTGCCCGCAAAGCCGTCCGGCGAGGAGAAGCGCGCCCAAAAGAAAAACGTTTCGCGCGGTGGTTAAAACAGTTTATTAACGGGCCCTATGTGCGGATGGTCGATTTTTGCGTCCGCTGGCGTTACGCAACGCTGGCTTTCGGAATCGCGCTGCTAACGATCAGTTACGGGATCTGGTATGCCGGATGGGTAAAATTTACGTATTTCCCCACAGTCGAGGGCAATACCATGCGCGCTTATGTGACCATGCCGGTGGGCACGCCGGTCGAACGCACCTGGGAAGTTATCAGCCAGATGGAGCGGGCGGCTCTGGAAACCGTGTCTGCGGCCGAGCAAAACCGTCCCAAGGATGCCATCCCCCTCTTAGAATACAGCATGGTACGGGTCGGCAGGCACTCGGGTCGGGGAGCCACTGTAGGTACCGGCGGTCATCTGGCTCAGGTCTGGATTAACCTGGTAGACAGTGAATACCGGGAAATCAGCACGGCCCAACTCACCCGGCGCTGGCGCCGAAAAGCAGGTTCAATTCCGGATGCCGAAAAGATTACTTACCGCAGTGAAATCCATACGGCCGGCAATCCCATTGAAGTGCATCTGTCTTCCGATGATCACGGCCAACTGTTGGCGGCTACCGCCGATTTGAAGATGGAGCTGCGCAGCTATCCCGGCGTATTTGATGTCGGCGATAGTTTTCTGCCCGGCAAAAAAGAAATACAGCTCAAGTTGAAACCCGCTGCCCGCAGTCTGGGATTGACCTTGGAGGATCTGGCCCGTCAGGTGCGACATGCTTTTTACGGGGCCGAGGCCTTGCGCATGCAGCGGGGTAAAGATGAGATCAAAGTGATGATCCGCTATCCGGCGAGCGAACGCCGGTCTCTGGGACATCTGGAAAATATGCGGATACGGACACCCGCAGGTGCCGCGGTGCCGTTTAATCAGGTGGCCCAGGTCGATATCAAGCAGGGCTATGCCACCATCGAAAGAGCCCAGCGCTATCGCGTGGTAAAGGTCACTGCCGACGTGGAAGAGAAGGTGGTCAACGCCAATGAGGTTCGAACTCTGCTGACAGCGGGATTTCCTGCCCGATCTGAAAGCCCGCTATCCAGGTTTGCGCTATACCATTGAAGGCGTGGGCAAGCATCAGCAGGAGACCTGGGCGGACACCCTTAAAGGATTTGGCATTGCGCTCTTCGGGATTTATGCTCTGCTGGCCATTCCTTTCCGATCATTTACCCAGCCCTTTGTGGTTATGGCGGCCATACCCTTTGGCTTTGTCGGGGCTTTATTCGGGCACCTGATTATGGGGTTCAATTTAAGTATCCTGAGCATCTTTGGCATGGTCGGTCTGGCCGGCGTGGTGGTCAACGATTCCCTGGTTCTGATTTATGCTGCCAATCGTTTCCGGAGTGCGGGCGACACGGCCCAGGATGCCGTCATTAAAGCCGGTTGTATACGCTTCAGACCCATTTTGCTGACATCGTTAACCACGTTTGTCGGGCTCTCCCCCATGATTGTCGAGCGCAGTGTGCAGGCCCAGTTTTTAATTCCAATGGCGGTGAGTCTGGGCTTTGGTGTTTTATTCGCCACCTTCATCACGCTGCTTTTGGTTCCGTGCGGCTATATGATTCGGGAAGATTGCCTTCATCTGGTGAGCTCAATAAAAGCCAAATTGATCTCAACACCAACGTCTTAAGTTATCTCAAAACCAATAGTTCACTTTCGAAGACAGAGAAAAAAAGTTTCAAAGGTGCCTACAACAACAAATGATCTAAAATTAAAAATGAGCTAAAATGCCTAAAATTGAGGAATTCTATCATTTTTATAAAAGATGGAGCGCAGCGACACAATAAATATTCAATATTCAATCGAAAATATTCAATCGTTACAGGACAGTGAAAATATTCCAATACAATTTTTTTGCCACAAAATGCACAAAAATAACAACTAAGATACTAATGCGCTCTGGCGGGTTTTGTCCGGGTTTCCTTGGCGGCGGCCTGGGGATCGATGCGCCGGGTGATGATGGGTGAAAGGGTGTAAAGCAGCATGTAAATCAGGCAGGCCTGGCCAAAATAGGGCGTAAATACAGTGAAGAGGACAATCAGTGATGCACGTCCAAACCAGGGGTGCCGGCTCACGAAACGACCCAGGTGCAGATAACGGATCGGATAGGCATTCATCAGCAATGCTGCCAGAATAACCAATCCAAAGCTAAAAATACCCCAGAATCGTATCCAATCGGAGGCTTCATTGACCGCCTGCCCAAAGATGATCCAACCCGACATGACCAGCATCGCAGCCGCCGGCGTCGGCATGCCTTTGAAAAATCCGGGAATCGGTGATTTGTCCAGTGTAAAATAAATCAACCGCACGATCCCCAGCAGCGCATACAGCCAGGCGATCAAACCGACCGGCAATTTTTGAATGAACGGATCCGGATAGCTGATAAGTACGATATAAAATATCCAGGCCGGTGCAATACAAAAGCTAACGGCATCCGCTATATCGTCGAGCAGGTTTCCCAAATTGATGGCTTTTTTCGGTCTCTCCTCATCCAAGGGTTCCGTCAGACCCAGTTTGCGCGCCACGGCACCGTCTAGCTTGTCAAATAATGTCGCACCGATTAAAAAAAGGGATGCTTCCCGAATGCGCCCTTGATAGGCGAAAAACACGGCCAGCAGTCCCATGATTGCATTCATGAGGGTTAGCGCATTGGGGAAGAAGGCCAGAATCCGACGGCGCAGCGGTTGATTTCCCAGACACAGCTCATCCAAACATAACGTCCCATACTTGCGGACGTAGCCCGCAATTGAGCCGAAATTAATGATCAAAAATATGATTTCGATAAAGAATAAACTCCGCAGCGGCAAATTCCCGAGCCATGAAATCCAGAAATAAATTTTTGCAGGCGGCCCCTGCGGCACATAGAACGCATAGGCATAAAGCAGGGCGCCAACCGGTGCGGCAACAATGGTTCGCAGGCGGGTGAACTCTTTGAATTCGAGTTCCGGGTCGTTGCGGACGGCAAAACCGCGCATAAAGTGCGCAAAATTATCCCGGATCAGGACGGTTACCGCCAGAACGAGCACCAGAATGGTATGCAGCATTTCCCCTCTGGTGGGGTCCGCTGAACTGAAATGAACCCGCCACATGACACCGACAGCGACCAGCGGGAAAATGATGGAGTAAACCAATTTATCCATCAGGCGGTCGGCCAGTTGCTGCAATTTGGGATGCAGCTCGAAGCGCGCAGCAAACCAGCCATCGACCAGGTCAAAGCTCATGGAGATAAATAGCAGCAAAACTCCAACGGTATACAGAATCGGGCTTTGCGTCCACATAACGGCGACGGCGCAGATCAATCCTGCAAAAACCAGGGGCGGGCGTCCGTATACGAAAAGCGCCGTGATTTTCTGTGAAATGGTTTCTTTCTTGGTCATGACAATGGGAAAATTCTTTTTCAGGTGGAACCGGAATGAATCCGGCTCATTATTCGGTCACAGAGTTGCCATCATAGAAGATCTGCCAAAACCTGTCAAGAATGCGTGCGATGCTTTGCCTTCTGCGGTGCTTTCTGATAATGCAATGTCAGCCGCCGAGGTCAAAACGCGGAGTCCCACTATTTAATTTGTCACTACAATGCCCTTTTGATTAAATATAAATTGTGGGATCCCGCTCCACGGGAGATCAGTAAACATTTTTAGCCGCAAGCCGATCCCACCTATACCAGTTGCTGTTGTTGATCATATGGCCCTCTTGCTACTTTCAAGAGTTAGTTTTCTATGATAAATTTTAATTTATCATAGAAATACTATATTTGTGCCATATGGCACAAATATAGGCGGGTTAGATAACGAGAACGAGGACGACGACGAGTACGAGGAGGAACCTTGCCCAACGTCGTATTCGTCCTCGTGCTCCTCCTCGTTCTCGGCGTTGGCATTTTTGAGATAGCTTCTAAACTGGCGTTGCTTATGTCACAGTCGGTCTATAAAAAAGTCGGAATCGCCTCGCTGATCATGATGGCCTCGGTTTTCCTGAGCCGGCTTTTCGGGTTTTTGAGGCTGATGATCATTGCCTATGTTGGCGGACGCAGTGCTGAAGTCGATGCCTATCAGGTTGCCTTTGTTATTCCTGAAATTTTAAATCACATTGTCGCCAGCGGTTTTCTTTCGATTACTTTTATTCCGATATTCTCCCGCTACCTCGCGGCCGACAGAGAAGCGCACGGGTGGAAAGTTTTTTCCATCATTTTAAGCTGTTTTGGAATACTTCTGATTTTGTTGGTGGTGATCGGGATGGTATTTGCGCCTGAGATTGTGACGCTGATCGCTCGCGGACGCACGGACCCAGCCTTTCGGCTGCAGGTCATCAGGATGACGCGCATTATTTTGCCCGCTCAGTTTTTCTTTTTTACCGGCGGGCTCTTTATGGCCGTTCAATTCGCCAAGGAGAAATTTTTTATACCCGCCTTGGCACCGCTTTTTTACAATCTCGGAATTATTGCCGGCGGCCTTTTGCTGGGTCCTAAGCTGGGAATGGAAGGCTTTTCCTGGGGAGTGCTGTTTGGAGCGTTTGTCGGAAGTTTCGGCCTCCAGTACTGGGGGGCCAGAAGGATCGGCATGCGATATTCGCCAAACTTTGATTTCAGCCACCCGGATCTGAAAAAATATATCAAGCTTACCCTGCCGCTGATGCTCGGACTGACCCTGTTTTTTTCCATGGAAATTTTCATGAAATTTTTCGGCAGCTATCTGCCGCCGGGCAGCATTGCAGATTTAGAATACAGCTGGCGAACCATGCTTCTTTTGGTTGCTTTTTTTGGCCAGGCGATAGGCGTGGCTTCCTATCCGTTTATGGCCCGTCTGGTTGCCGAAAATAAATTGGCAGAAATGAATCGATTGCTGAATGATACCCTGCGATATCTGTCCCTGGTGATCCCTTTTTCGGTGCTGCTCATGGTGCTTCGACACGAGGTGATTTTAATGTTGTTTCAGCGCGGAAAATTTGATGCCGCCGCAACCGGTCAGGCGTCTGTGGTGCTTATTTTTTTCCTGATTGGATCTTTTGCCTTTGCGGCCAATACCATTGTGCCCCGAGCCTATTACGCCATGCAAGACACCCTTTTCCCCGCAATTTATGGGACCATTGCGGTGATATTGAGTATCCCTCTGTATCTGGCCGGTTTAAATATTCTGGGTGCCCGGGGGATTGCACTGGCGGTTTCGTTGTCCGGAATATTGCAGGTGTTTCTTTTATACGCACTTTGGAATAAGCGTACCCAAAACAAAGGAAGTCGTGATGTGTATGTGACCTACCTTAAGATGATTTTTCTCAGTGTGCTGCTTGGAATTTTCCTGGCCGGGTTTAAGTTAAAGGCCCTGGGTGGGATTGATTCAGCAACATTTAGCGGCAGTTTATGGGTTGCGTTTATAACCGGAATCGTTTTTACGGGTGTCACGCTTTTTGGCGGTTATGTTTTTCGAATCAGAGAAATCAGTGAGGTGATCGACCGGTTCCTGGATAAATTAAAAGGTCAGGGTGCATCCTAAAAATAGTGTTGTGTTCCAGAAATAATTTACAATATTCAGAATGATGGAAAGGTTGGTCGCTAAGGTGGCGTTAGATAACGAGGACGAGGACGACGACGAGTACGAAAGCGGATCAACGCTACCTAATCTCGTCCTCGTACTCCTCCTCGTCCTCGATAATCGTATTTTTGAAATGGATTTTAGTATCGTTTTATCAGACATAGCGATCGACCATCTCGGTAATCATGTGTTCAACCCCGTCCGGGCCTTCTTTTTGCGCCACTTCTTGAAGCAGGTTTTTAATCTTTTGATAGGTTGCCGGGTCGCGTTTTAAATCATCGGTTGAACGATAGGCACCACCACGGCGGCCGGCTCGATAAATCAGCCGGTCGGTTTCCGAGAGATCCTGATAGGATTGAATGACCGCCAGCATTTTTTCTTTATCGTCCGCAAGCTTGCCGTTAACTTCTTCCAGCAGATTCATGATATGATCACTGGTTACGGTACTGGTAATGCCCTCGAGGGTTTTGATGAATAGCCCGATTTCTTCGGCCAGCATGTCATCGGTTTGCATACTGAAACTGCCATCTTCCAGCTTGGCGTGCAGCGGCACGCGATCCGGCACCCGCAGGCTGCGCAGCCGGATAAAATGGGGATTGATTTGATTGAGCACCTTTGCGGTTTCTATTGCATGGTCGCGCCACATTTCCTGGCCGCCCAGGCCGGGCATAACATACTCGGATACTTGCATGCCGGCTGCCAACAACCGCTTTCCGGCTTCAATATGCTGGGCGCCGGTTACGCCTTTTTTCATCAGCTTTCAGCAGCGGATCATATCCGGTCTCCAGCCCGATATGCACTCGGTCCAGACCGGCTTCGCGGATTTTGCTTTAAGGCATCCACGGGTTTCCGGATAACTGTTCTGGATCGGGAATAGGTGGTGACGCGTTTGATTTCCGGAAATTGTTCTTTTAAAAACCGCAAGACTTCCACCAGATCTTTTGTTTTCATGATCAGATTGTCGGCATCCTGCAAAAAACAGGCATCAGTCTGATAATACAGCCAGGCAGCAATGCTGCGGTAATGGCTGTTGGTGTCGGGTTGATTGAAGATGGAGCTGATAACCGCATCGTTGACGGCTCCGCTGTATCCCAGTTTCCATGAAAGGGCTTTGATATCATCGGCAATCTGTTTTGCCGACTGAATATCCTGTTTTATTTCATCAACTGTTCGTAATGAAAATTTACGGTTTTTATATACCGGACAGAACAGGCACTGGTTCCAGGGGCAGTTGCGTGTCAACCGCAACAGCAGGCTGCGGGCTTCATTGGGCGGTCGGATGGGGCCCTGTTCAAATCGGTGGTGGCTGTTGTCCATGGCGATCGCCGGATATCCTTAGAAGTGATTTCAAAAATGTATCAAAGCAAGTGAGCTAAAGTGACTAAAATACCCAAAATGCCTAAAATGCCTAAAGTGATCTAAAGTGCCTAAAATTAAGGAATTCTGTCATTTAAATATAAAAAAGAAGGAGCGCAGCGAGACCACAACTTTAGGCACTTTAGGCATTTTAGATCATTTTAGGCACTTCTTTTTATGCTAAGTAATTAGGGAAGGTTTACAAAGATGTTCCTGCTCCATTGCCACGCGCCCGCAGCCACCGCAAACAAACTTCATCGCTGCCAGTTTGTCCTTGCACTGGTGGGTGTGATCCGTTTCCGGAGCCCCGCAGAAACTGCATTTGACTTTATCTCCGCACGGATCACACAGGTGACCGGGTTCGTTGGCGACCGCTCCGCAATTTTTACATGTGTAAGCCATTTTTAACCTCCTTTTAGAACCCATCTAATTTATATTTTAGACAGGATTAACAGGATTATTTGGATTTCTTTTCTTCGCCACTTTCCAGAAGAAAGTGGCGAAACTCAATCCCGCCCTATAGGCGGGTAAAAATCTCACCAAAATTAGCTGCCGAAAGGTCAAGTTACGCTATAAACTTTAATTTAATGGCAACTATTTTTTCGCCGAAGGCGATTTAGATTTTTGGCTTTCATCCGGAAAGCCAAAAAAATATCCAGTAAATCCTGTTAATCCTGTCCAATAAAAAATAAAATCAGACAATTTTCTGATTTCAAACGATGTGTTTTTTGCAGCATCAATATGAGTATGGTTGTTGAAAAAGTCAAGAAAGTCGCGAAGTCAATACTTCTGACATTGAAAACCTGGTATTCTGGGTCATGTCAGAGATCAGCGGCTTTGCGGTAACCCAATGCCCCAGGTGTACTGGAATAATGGAATAAAGGATATTATCAATTTTTAATTTTATCGTCAAAACGATTATTGCCCTTAACCCAAAAGTCCAGCATCTTCTCCGAGCCGTAGGCTCTACCCTCCGGGGCGTAGGCCCCTAAGGGACGGAGTCGGGCCGGAGGTCAAAACCCGATTTTCCAATATTCCATTTTTCCACCATTCCATTATTCCTTTGGTTAACCTCATCTTCTGGGGTCTGAGATCAAAGCCCGGCCCTCCCTCCGGGCTGTAAGCCCTACTGGCCGGAAGCTGGGTCAAGATTATTTACTGTAGTTTCTTATCTTTTTTTTCTGCTTCTTTGTCTTTTGAGCCGGGAAGAACGGGCTGGATGATGGTTATCGGCAGCTTGAGTGTTCTTTCCAAAATGCCTAACAGGCCGGAACCCACTGCGGTGGGTGAAAGCGGTATGACATCCGGATCGCCTAAATCTCCGATCGCCCGGAATGGAATCGAAATCAGGTTGCCGCCCAGTATGTTGCCGATCAGAGGGATGATCTTGATGATACGATCAACGGTTTTAAACGGTGCCACCAGCACGACAAGATTCACTTTCTTTTTGATTAGATCGATGTGGCCTTCAATGGCGATTCCCATCGACGGACTGTCGATCGACGTGTCTTTGATGATCAGTTTGCCGTCTTCAAATACCCCATTGGCCGTTATCGAATTGTAAGCAAAACCTTTGCCGGTCAAATCCGGGACCTCGCCCCGATAGATTTCGGTAACGTTGAGTAAGGCAAAAATTTTGGCCAGCAATCCAAAACGATAAATCCGGCCCTGCTCGGCCGTAAATTCGAGATTGCCGGTCAGAGATTTAAGGAAGGCGCTCGGTCTGGTTTTGGACAGGAGCTCCCCTTCCAGATTAAAGACGCCATTGGCTAAATTCTTTTTAGCGGACAGACAGGCAATGCTGGGTTCCAGATTTTGGTTTTCTGCGACCGGGTTAAAATAAAACTCGAACTCATCGGCTGAAACTTTCACAATGCCCGGGAACTGGATGCCGCACAGATCCGCTTTTTTAATGACAATTCGGGTATCCGATTTATTAAAAGAAATGTCTGCATGCATCGGCTGCCAGGTATACCCGTCATACGTAAAATGATCCAATTCAACCGTCAAGCTCCCCAGCAGCTCATGGGCTTCTCCGGGCCCCATTTGTTTGTCCAGGTTCGTAATCTGTTCAACCTGTTGCCAGCTTAAACGATCGGCAGCCAGTTTCAGGTCAAGCCATAATTCATCCGCTGAAAAGGAAGCGCTGCCTTGCAGTATGATCTGACTATCTTCCCAGCTCAATTGAGTCGCATCCAGATTGATACGCCCATGAACACCCGCTTCGCCGGGTGTATCCTCGGCCGAAAATTTAGCGGTGTTGATGTGAATGGGTGCTTTGAAATAATCGGATTCCAGAGCCAGACCCTGTAGGTCGCCGGCCAGTTGAAACTGCCAGGCCCTGGAGCGGCCCACCGGCCCTTTGAAATCCATTCCACTGAGTGCTAATTTCCCCCGGGTGGCATTGAAACCCTTGAACATCTTATCCAGGGTCTCAAAGGATACCAGCCAGGGATAGAGTTCCGCAATCTGGATATTTGCGGAATCGGCATTAAATTCAAACAAAGAAATCTTGCCCCACTGTTTGCCCAAAGATAGTCGGCTTATCGTTGACGTTCCGAATCTGGCGCTGGTTTCCTGCAGGTCGATTCGCGTGCCGCGCCAGAACAGGTCACCGCCGGTTAACTCTATATCGGTCGGGAATTTTGCCGAGCGGATATGCCATTTTTCAATGGCACCGCTGAGATTCAATTTACTGACGGTTTCAGCGGTGATAGAGCCCTTAAATGCCAGGCTTTGGAAAGCCAGGGTCCCGTTTAAGGGCTGGATATCTTTAACGTGTTGTTTTAATGTCTCATGGGATTGCAGCCAGGGATAAACTTCATCCAGCCATATCACGGTCTTTCCGGTGTTTGCGGTTAAGGTCGCCGGTTTTCCCCATTTAAGATCAGCGCTTAGGCCTGCCAATGATGATTTTCCCACATTGACGTTCCAGTCTGTTACCTTAAGCCGGTCCCCTTCGAATTTAAACCGCCCGCGGGTTACCGTTAAATCGCCGGGTAGCTGTTGTGAGCTGACCAAGAGATTTTGAATGCCGCCTCTGGATTGCAGGCGCCACCGATTCGGTTTGAAAAGCGGCCCACTCAGCTTCGCATTTTGGAAAGTAACCGTGCCCTTCACTGTCTCAAAATCTTTCAGGTCTTTCGCAATTGCTTTATTTTGCATCAACCATGCATGCAATTGGGCTAAATCGATTTTTGCGGACGTTGATGACAGCTCCAGTAATGGCGATTTTTCCCATCCGAATTTGGATGACAGCTGGGTCAAACTCGATTTGCCCACACTGGCATCGAAATTCGTCAATGCGATTCGGCTACCGTCGAGGACCAGACTGCCGTCTTTGACAATGACCGGATAGGGAATCCGTTGATAATCGGCTTTCAAACGGATGTCGGAAGCCATGACTTTGACATTTATGTCCCGGGTGTCTTCCCCGATGATCAGCATCCCGACGGCACTTCCCTCAAGCTTTTTTAAAAGGGCCAGTTCTTTCCTGAATTGATCATTTTCAATCAGACGGGTCAGAACCGCTGGCAGCTGTGCTAAATCGGCCTGGATGAGTCCTTCAATATGAAACGGGGCCGTATCTTCTGTCAGCGCAATGGCTATCTTTCCCTGTTTGGCAAACGAATTTCCGATGCGGGCTTCGATGTTTTCACCCTGCAGGATACCGTTTGCAATCGTCGCCGCACCTTTTACATCCTCCAGGTCTAATTGACCTTCCGAGATAAAAATATTTCCGCCGACCAGGTCTCCCCGGATCACATAATTCTCGAATTCAGCCAGGTTTGCCCAATTGGGTCCTGTGACGTTAAGGGTGATTCGTTCAAAATTACCGTCCCGCACTATTTCAAAAATATCGGCTACCGTACCGGAATTTTCGGTTAATGCCGTGGCAATTTTTCGGGCTGTGGCCACATTGATCTGCTTTCCCTCAAGGGCAAGTTGGATGCGGGGCGGTTCCGGATTTAGGTTCAGCCGGCCCGCCAGACTCAGGCGCGGATCTAACAGGTCAAGTTGTGTTATGGACAAGCTGACGGCCTGATCCTTGAGCTGAAATTCGCATTGGAAGCGGGTGTCGGTAATTTTTAGATCTTTGTTGCCGCGATGCCAATACATATACGGAATTGAGCCACTTGCACTGGCCTGCAGATGATGGGGACCATCGGTTTGCAAGTCCAGGGTTAAATTGGCCCGGGCATTCGTCATTTTCAGGTCGGATTGGGGGAAAAAATAGTCGGCCACCGCATGCGGCCGCAGCTGATTGATGGTGATCCGGCTCTTTAATTTAAAACCGGTCGCCTCGTATCGGCCTTTGATGACGATACTTTCCCATAGATTTGAATGACATTTAGCGCTAAATTCAATGAGGTCGCCTTTGCGCTGGGTCCGGCCGTTTACGCTTTTAAGACTCAGAAAGCGTTCCCGGCCTTTAAGAAAATCGACACGGCCGTTGCTGACCCGCACGACCATGCTGGGGATCTTCAATTCCGGTATGGCGCTTATCGCCGAATTTAACCGGTCCCCGAAAGTCTCAAAGGAGAAAGGCGTCGGGGAAGTGCTTTTATCCTCTGGCGTTGCCGGTAGTCGAATCGTAATATGCGGTGCACGCGAATGGATGGCGCCAATTTGAAGTTCACCGGTGAAAAGGGGCAGAATTTTTGGATAAACCTTAAGCAAATCTACAGTGCCATTGACATGATCGGGCATTGTAAAATTAACTTCGAATATGACGACATGCGGGCGAGGGAAAAACGCAAGATCGATACGCTGGTATTCAATTTCACCGCCCATATACCCGGCGTACTGACTTTTGATTTCTTTTTTTACCGTCTCCAGGTTAATCAGCCGGGGCGTGACGACTATCAGAATAATCAACACGCACAAAAAAATTCCGGCAAGGCTAATGAGTGAAAAAAGTATTTTCCGGCGTTTAGGCATCTTAAATTAATTTCGGAGTACTGGAGTAATGGTTAGAGTCTTAGTTGTGAATTCTTTGCATTTTATGAAAAAACTTTTTTATCACGAAAGCACGAAAGAAAAGAAAAATTTCGTGCTTTTAAAATTTCGTGTTTTCGTGATTAATCATTTTGGGTTCCCCGATAAATCGGGATTTACGCTTCGTTCCAACCGGCTCGTCCGGGTTAGGTTATAGTCCCCAAATTTTTAATATAAGCACTTGCATTAATTTACCACATTTTAACGATAACACCCATTTTAATATAGCAGGCAAATTATCATAAAAAAAGTCCCCCCGCCAAAAATCGACGCAACCCGGTCAAATCCAATGAATAGGTATTGCAGAATCGGCCTAAAGATTATAATAGTGCATTTCCAGGGAGACTGCGGATCCATGAAAGCAATGGTGCTAAAACAGCTAAGCGCGATAGCCGACAATAAAAGTCCTCTGGCGCTGGTGGATATGCCGGATCCTGTCCCGCGGGGCAACGAGATTTTGCTGAAAATATCCACCTGTGGCGTGTGTCACACCGAACTGGATGAAATTGAAGGCCGCACACCGCCGCCGAAATTGCCGGTAATTTTAGGTCATCAAATTGTCGGCCGGGTGGACACAACCGGTGCAGCAGCCACAAAATTCAGCAAGGGTGATCGGGTCGGCATTGCCTGGATACATTCAGCCTGCGGTCGCTGTCATTTTTGCAGAGGCGGCTGTGAAAATTTATGCGAACGTTTTATTGCCACCGGCAGGGATGCCCACGGCGGCTATGCCGAATATGTGACCGTATGCGAAGATTTTGCCTATAAAATTCCCGAGGTCTTCACCGATTCGCAGGCGGCACCCCTTTTATGCGCCGGTGCCATCGGCTATCGGTCGATGCGATTAAGCGGGATTGAAGATCGTCAGGCCTTGGGGTTAACCGGTTTCGGGGCGTCCGCTCATTTGGTTTTAAAGATGGTTCGCCACAAATATCCGCATACAAATGTATTTGTTTTTGCCAGAAGTGAAAAAGAAAGAGCTTTCGCCCGCCAGCTGGGTGCCTTCTGGACAGGCGATACCGCCGCGGAACCCCCTGAAAAGCTCGATGGTATCATTGATACCACGCCGGCCTGGAAACCGGTCGTTCAAGCACTGGCATGTTTAAAGCCGGGGGGCAGACTGATTATTAATGCGATTCGCAAGGAGGAAAGCGATAAAAAGGCCTTATTAAGCCTGGATTATGCGGACCATCTCTGGCAGGAAAAAGAAATTAAAAGTGTTGCCAACGTTGCTCGCGCCGATGTCAGAGAATTCTTGCAGTTGGCCGCTGAAATTAAGATTAAGCCGGAGGTGCAGGAATTTGAACTTAAAGATGCCAATCGAGCCCTGGTCGAACTTAAAAAAAGAAAAATTCGGGGTGCCAAAGTACTAAAAATTGGTTGAGTCCTGTTTTGCATATGATTAGTTTTTTAATTGTCTTTTTTTTTGCATTTCATGGCAAGCAGCTATTTTGAATATCGAATATCGAATAATGAATGCAGATAATCTGTCATTGCGAGGAGCCTAGCGACGAAGCAATCTTTTGGAAAACCTGAGGGAGTGCTTCGCTTCGCTCGCAATGACTTTTGAAAGATTCGCTAAGTCGATCGGAACATATTTTTGACAACGCGGTTATCCAGAAAGAACAAGTGGTATTGAATGCGGGATCCCGGCGGCGGGAGATCATTTTATTTCGCGGCTGGAAGCCGCTCCCACAGATAGTTTATCTAATGGTAACTTGGACTTTCCAGATAAGCAGGTTTGACAATTACTATATAGCTTAAGGAGGAATTTGGTATGTACAATAAAACGGTTATGGACCACTTTCGCAAGCCTCGCAACGTCGGGGTGATCGAAGATGCCGATGGCGTCGGTGAAGTTGGCAATCCACTTTGCGGGGATATAATGACCATCTATCTGAAAATACAAGATGAACGTATAGCGGATATAAAATTTCAGACCTTCGGATGCGGCTCTGCAATTGCCGTATCGAGTATGATCACGGAAATCGCCAAGGGCAAAAGCCTGGCGGACGCCAAGCAACTCACCAATAAAGATGTAGCCAAGGCTTTGGAAGGATTGCCCAAAAATAAACTGCACTGCTCCAACCTGGGGGCGGATGCCCTTCAGTTGGCTATCCAGAATTATGAGGATAAATTGGCAGGGGTAACCCGTCCTGAACCCATTCGCAAAGAAAAGCATGAACATTCTCACGGCGAAAAATGCTATTGCCCTTACTGTGATATCGAAATCCAGGAAGGCATAACATTTTGTGATGCCTGTCAATCCAGTCTTGAAGAGGAACATTAAATCTCCGGTGATCAAGTAAGGTAGATAATTATGAAGGTTGTAAATTTGGACCACATATCGGCAAAACCATTGTTGCCTGAAGTCAAAACAGTGATGATTGAGGCCATTGAAAAGGATTATCACAACCCTGCCAGTCAGCATAAATCCGGGGAAGAAGCTGCCGCCGTGTTACAAAAGGCGCGTGAGGCTGTGGCGGGTCTACTGAACTGCAGCACCCCCAAAGAAATCGTTTTTACCTCCGGTGGGACCGAATCGGTCAATCATGCCATCAAAGGCGTGGCCATGGCCAATGAAGACAAGGGAAAGCATATCATTACATCCAATATCGAGCACAATGCCGTTATCCGTAGTTTGCGTCGACTCAAGGCATCCGGATTTGCGGTAACATCGCTTCCGGTTGATTCCGGCGGTCGCGTAAACCCGAAAGATGTTGCCGAAGCCATCACCAAAGATACCATTCTGGTGTCCATTATGCACAGCAATAACGAAACCGGCACGATTCAGCCCATTGCAGAAATCGGGGAAATTACCCGGGAAAAAAAAGTGATCTTGCATTCGGATGCCGTTGATTCGGTTGGGGTGGTTCCATTGGATGTCCAAAAACTGGGGGTGGATTTGCTCAGTTTTGCTTCCAATACCTTTTACGGCCCCGTCGGTGTCGGGGGTCTGTTTATTCGCCGGGGGACCCGCATTTTTCCCCTCCTGGAGGGGGGCGTTCAGGAAAATAATAAGCGTGGCGGTGCCGAAAATCTGGTGGGAATTATCGGGACCGGTAAAGCAGCGCAGCTTGCGTTGCGGGACATGGACAAGCGGCTCATTCACGTCAGGGCATTAAAAGACAAATTGTTAACTGAAATGCCGAATGTCATCGATGAGTATATCATCAATACCCATCCGGATTATAGTCTGCCCAATCTGCTGTCGATTTCGATCAAATATATCGAAGGCGAAAGTGTCATGCTGATGCTGGATGATGATGACATTGCGGTTTCGACGCGCTCGGCATGCGCAACGGGCTCCCTGCGGGCTTCGCATGTGTTGCTGTCTTTAGGCCTCAGTCATGCCGACGCCCAGGGCACCCTGGTCATCTCATTTGGAATCGACAACACGGAAGCGGATATCGTCACATTTTTAAAGGCGCTAAAAAATGTGGTCAAGACCTTGCGAGATATTTCGCCGCTGTATCAGAACAAGTCACCCCTCTAATTGCACAAAGCGGGTTTGCAATTTTGGATTTTTCTGCAAGGAATAAAATGTGAATTTATGCTCAAGGCTCAAGGCTCAAAGCTCAATGAAAAACAGATTTAATCCATTTGCCTTCAGCCTTCAGCATTGAGCCTTCAGCTTCTATCTTTCACCCATCATCAACGTCTCAAAATACGTCTCGATAACCTGCTGATGCGCGTCAAATTTGCTTTTTAAAAGCTTTTTAAAATTTTCATAACCCGGTTCGGATAACAGCTGATCGATTTCATGGGCCTTTTTGCCGATCTGCCGGCAGTACTTATCCGTGATGGTTTGGGGGGCCGTGCCTCGTTTGCGAGCCACCCGGTTGGTGGCCTCGGTTCGCGAATAGCCGTTGATTTCCATCTCGTAGACGACTTCTAGGATCTGTGCCAGAGATTTGGGGGTACCCTGAATCGATATCGCCGGGATTTTGGACACAGCGTTCTTTTTGGGGGTTTCTTTACTAGTGCCAAGCAGGACCCGCTTTAAGACGGAATTGGGGGTATCAATAAACGGTTCGGCATGTTTTTGTAAATAACTCCAGATGCTTTCATCAATTTCAATGGTATACATTTTCATTTGAAGTGCCTCCCACACGTACTAGAAGCTATCTCGAAAAAAGCGGTTTATCTTCAAAGACAGAGAAAAAAAATTCCTAAGCTGCTCTAAAGTTAGAAGTGCCTAAAGTGCCTAAAATGAGCTAAAATGCCTAAAGTTATGGCTTCGCTGCGCTCCATCTTTTATTTTAAAAAAGGTTAGAATTCCTCAATTTTAGGCATTTTAGATCATTTTTTATTTTAGCTCACTTGTTGTTATGAGCACTTTTTATAGATTTAGAACTTTACCAGCGGGCGTTAGATGCATTTTTGAGATGGATTCTAGTCTCATCTAATTAGACGAAAGATCTGAGGAGTTGTCAAGTAATATTTGCTGGTTTCCCTAGGCGGTTCTAGTATCGGAAGCCGGTTCTGAATTAAAAAAGGCAGTTTTTTTGAATATCGAATATCGAACAAGGAATGTAGAATTAGGAAGTAATTTTATTTTTCAGTACTTCGACATTCATTATTCCTTGTTCGGTGTTCTGCGGTTTAATGCTGGCTTGAAATGGGACAACGACAGGATTGAATAAGGGATGGGTTTATTCAACGGGCCGGCGTATCTTTTTTTTAGCGGGATACTTTTACGGTTCTATCCGCCAGATCCTGAACGGCGGGCTTGATTTCGTCCGTAGACTTAATTTGCAATGTATGTTTTCCAATGGTGACGATATCATTGGGGCTTAAATTTGCTTTTTGAATCTGTTTGTCGTTCAGCAGGGTGCCGTTGGTGCTTTTGAGGTCTTCAACCGTATAATGGTCCGGGTGTTTGATTATTTTTGCATGGGTTTTGGACACTCCCAGGTTGTCAATTTGAATGTCATTATTCGTTCCTCTTCCAATGGTGATTTCGCTTTTGTCGGTTTCAATTTGTTTTAGAATCTTGTCCTTGAACCTGAGCTCTATTTTTAGCATAAGACCGACCTCCTGATTCAATTTGAACCCATTTGTTTATGTTTATCTTATCACCTTTTTCAATTCCCCGCAGCACCTTTCTAAGGGTTTTCTAATTCTTGCTGGCACTTTTTGATTTGTTTGACCAGCTGAGTGGCAGACTTATAGCGCTGGGTCACCCCTTTGCGCAGCAGTTTGTTAATTATTTTCACGCAGCACACCGGCGCCTCAGGCGCAACCTCGGGCAGTGGCGTGTAAGTGTTATGGGTGATGGCATACATCAGCGTGGTAATGCTCTCGCCTTTGAAGGGTTTTTCAGCGCTCAACATTTCGTATAAAACAACCCCCAACGAAAAAAGATCCGAGCGGCCGTCCACTTTTTTACCGGCCACCTGTTCCGGTGACATATAATTCGGGGTCCCGAAAATAACGCCCGTTTGGGTTTTCGTTGAAGAAGTCATGATGCGTGCAATGCCAAAATCAGCGACCTTGATCTGATCATTTTCCATCAGGATAATGTTAGCCGGTTTGATATCACGATGGACAACGCCCTGTTGGTGGGCGTAATCAAGCGCCTCTGCCACACAAGCCCCCACACTGAGCACACGATGGGTCGGCAGCAAGTCCCCTTTGCGGCAGAATTTCGTAAGGTCTTGGCCTTTGAGCAGCTCCATGGCGATATAGGCCATATCATGGTCTTCGCCGACATCATAAATCGTAACGATGTTGGGGTGTGAGAGTTTGCCGGCGGCCTCGGCTTCCCGGAAAAATTGGTCTTTAACCTCATTGAGCTGCTGGGTTTCGATATCGGCATAGCTGAGGGTTTTGATGGCCACCTCACGATGGATACTCGGATCCTTGCCCAGATAAACGGTGCCCATGGCACCATGGCCCAGTTCTTTGATGATTTCATAGCGCCCGAGAGTCGGTTTGGTGGTTGAATTCGCTAAAAATAAGTTGCGGTCCTTTTTCTTCTGACCGGCGGACAGCACCAGGGTATGCTCAATTTTTTTCAGATTCTGGATTCTGCGCTTGATGTCTTTAAATGCCCCGGCTTTTAAAATATGGTTGTAAACGGCCAGAGCTTTGTTAAACATTCGTTTTCGCTCGAAATCCAGTCCCAGGTGAAAGAGCAGCGCTTTGACCGATTTATCCTCTATCGGGCATTTCATAAATCGTTCAAAGGCCATATCCAGCATCCCTTGACCTTGCAGCGACAATCCCAGGGACTTGTTTAATTCGACACTTTCATCCTTTTTTTTGTCGGATATTCGCTTGCGTCCGGTAAGGGCAAAACCGATTGCGGCAAAAAGCGTCGGCGTGATAATCCGCAGCCAGTACCCCTGGGTAATAAACAATCCTAGGGCAACGCCCACCCATGTTGCTAAAAAAATTGCGAATATGAGCATGCCGATTCGAGGCTGCACCTTCGGGATGACAAACAGCAAAAAAAAGCCGAAATATAAAAGAACCAGGACTTCCAGGGCCGGGGACCAGGCAGGCCTTGAAATATGCTTGCGATTTATCATGTTTTCAACGGCATTGGCGGCAATTTCGATTCCGCTTGCCTGACCCTGCCGCGGGGTTTTGTAGACCGGGGTGAATTCTTCGGCGGTTAAGCCGAGCAGCACAATTTTATGCCGGAAGGATTTTGCGGGAATTTTTCCTTCAAGCACATCTACAGCTGAAAATTTTTGAATGTTGATCTCCCGGCCGCTGAAGTCAACCAACATCTGATGATGTCCGACCGTTGGAATATGGATGTGCCTAAGTTGCAGGCCGGAAGATTCCGGACGGATGTTTTTGATACTGGCGCCGAAATATTTCATCGCCACCTGCAAGGCAAAAGAAAAGAATTCTCTGTTCTGAAATCGGACCAATAAAGGAACGCTGCGGGTGATCATGTCTTGATCGGCAATCAGGTTGGTATGCCCCAGCGCACCTGACTTTCTTGACAGTTCGGCATAGGGTTGTTGAACCTGTGAGGCCACAATGGGTTTGTCAAGGTGCCAGCCGGATAAAAAAGCGGGCGTCTTAGGCGGCTGATTTTGTGCGGCGGATGGTTCACCGATTTCGATAGAGTTCATTTTCAGCCAGCCCGACAGGTCAGACGGAATTTGACTGTCGGATTCGGATAGGTCGAATCGAAGAGGTAACACCACATTGTGGGCCGTTTTGACAGCAGAAATTAATCGGGCGTCATGATTCAGTCGGGTTTGTGCTTGCGCCAGAAGCCTGTCGATTTTATTGAGCGTCTGTTTTTTGCCGATCGGGGGATTTTTGCGGATGCTTTCTCTGATGTTTTGTATTTCGATCAGGCCCTCATTCAACTCCCTGCTGCGATATAAAATGGAAACACCCAGGGTGTGGGCACCGTTTTTGGAGAGTGTATTGATGACATCTGCAATATAAGAACGGGGCCAGGGCCAATCCCCAATCTTTTTAAGACTGTTATCATCGATGGCAACTATGATTACCGGGATGCCCGCTGCCCGGTGCCTTATGTTTGACACCAGGTCATATGCCTTGTATTCCAGGGACAGCAATGGCTTAAACCCGAAAAGCATTCCCGCCAGAATCGCCACCATCAGCAAGAGACAAATCGAGCGGCCGGACTGTAATGCTTTTTTGAATTCCATGGGCATATTTATGACAACCGCTATAAAGATTAAAAAAACCGAACCCTCTTTTTACACAAGACCGGCCGGTTTTTGAGGACGTTTACTTTAATCCGAATTCGAGTTGCCAGGACTGCGTGCCATCATTGACGACGACATCTTCCCGGCGAATCTGGTTGACGAAAAAGCCTTCGACTGATTCGCCCTCACGTACGATGTGACCACTGATGACCGCAATACGCTGGGCAGCGTCCTTTGACCAGGCAATGGCTTGCAGTTTTAATTTGGAATCGTCCAGACGCCTGTAGGATCTTGCGGCCGGTGCGACCCGTGAGGTTGATTTTCTCGTGGGGGCAGCTGCCGATGGACGTGTGTCGCTTGGTATGGATTTTCCGGAACCCGCCATTGGTGAGCGCGAAATGTTCGATTTAGCTGTTATATTCGTTCCCGGGGATTGGGTTTTTCCGGATGACGTAAATATTGGTTTTTTTTTGCTCTTTTGCGATGCCGGGATCCGGGGCAACCCGCGCGACGGCCGAGCAACACCGGCCGGGCTAGGCTCGGATTCGGCGCCGGACCGGGCATTTTGACGTTTTAGAGGGGGTGCCTTTTTGGGGACAGAATCCTTTGATTCGTTGGACTCTGGATATATTTTGGCCTGGTAAATCGGACCGTTTGCCGAAGTTTTTTCCGGTAATATTTTGGATGCCAACCAGTGCTTTTGGCTGTAGATCAACCATCCGGCTGCGATCATCATTACCGTTAAAATAAGTGCCGAATACACCTTTCGATACCGCCAGATTTTATGAATACGGGCCGTTACCACTTTTTTGGTATCAATTTTTGGCGGCCAGGTCTGTAAATCTTCCGGCGGCGGGGTGGTTTGATCAATTCGTTTTAATGCTTTTAAAATCGTACTCAAACTTCCAAGTTCCCCAATTCTGATATTTGAATGCGTATTCTCAGAGGTTATCTAATTTTGGACAGCTGAGGCATTTCAAATGAATCTTTTTCTTTATACAGGATGATTTTGGTCAGCGGGCCAACATATCCATCTACCGCGATACCGTATTTTGCTTGAATGGTTTCCACCGCGTGTTGGGTAAGGCCATCATATTGATCATTGATGGCCATATTTTCAAATCCAAGATCCTGCAGCAGTAATTTCAGCGTGATGACGGAATCTTTGTAAGATTGCGCCGGTATCGTTCCCCAAATGGAATGAAAATTTTTCCAGGGCAGGTAGGCCACTCCGGACCAGTAGAATTCGAGTTCTTCCAGCTGGGTGACAATCCACTCGGTTTCATCTCTACCCTGCAGAAAAATTTTGTCGCCGTCTATGCGGCTTAAAGTAAGGTAGCCCGGGCTGGGACTTCCGGGCGGATAAAATTCAAGGATGGCCGGAAGATTCAGCTTTTTTAGAAACGCCATATCGGTTTCGACGCGATGGATGAACAACCCGCTCGATTTTGCAGAAAGGCGGAAATAGGTTTGATCATCATCAATATCCATCAGATAAGGTGCAAACTGCGTGCCTGTTTTCCAAAGCTTCGTGGCCTGCGTTAAGGCCGGCTGGCGGGAGCTGCGTCCGTCCATATTCATCAGGTATCCGGCTAAGCTTATTGCCGGAAAATTGCTTTCCGTCTGTGGCGCCGTTACAGAACCGGGTTGAGCGGCGGTCTCCTCTTCTGCAATCGCATCTCCGGTTTGCGTATCGACGACATCTGCGCGGGAAACAGGACTCGGTTCCGAATCGGCAGGGGCTGCAAGCGTGGCGGTGATCTTATCCATGATGGGTTGATAGAGCACAACCCCCAGAAACACAATGCTCAAAAAAGAAAGACTCATCAGCACCCATTTGCTGGTCGAAAGTCCGTAGTTTTTAACCGTTCCGCGGGTGGCAAGTTCTTTAATGGATGTTTTGGCGATGCGGGTCGTAATTTTGAATTGATTGAGAACGAATGCGGTTAAAAGTGCACGGTCACAAACGATATTAATTACGCGGGGTATGCCCTTTGAATATTTATAGATCTGACGATAAGCCGATCGATCAAATTTGATGGCTGTTTTTTGGGCAGCGATGTTGATGCGATAATGGATATATTCTTTACATTCAGTAAATGTTAAGGGGCTTAGCTGATAGC
>PVMK01141282.1_pt1 | contig 30453 bp, 23 predicted proteins | sample 1853481 | NCBI WGS metagenome assembly PVMK01 (sample SAMN08533507, study PRJNA380276) | Marine sediment metagenome, whole genome shotgun sequencing project.
ACCACTGGGATGCTCCGCCAATCGGCATTCGCGTGTAATTCGACCGGTTTGACGAGGTAGTCGGTCGCGCCGCGCGAATAACCCTTACTCTTGTCGTCGAGCATGGTCAGCATCACGACGGGCACTTCGCACAGATCCGGGTCGGCCTTCAGCGCTCGCAAGACCGACCAACCGTCCATCTCCGGCATGATCACGTCGAGGGTGATCGCAATCGGCCGGACGCTGTGGGCGACCCGCAACCCCTCTTCGCCCGTGCTCGCCGTCACCACGTCGAACCCATCCTTGCGCAGAAGTCGCTCGACGATCTCCCGGGCTTCTGGATCGTCATCGATGACCAGCACCGTTCGCTCGGATCCGGTGGTGTGGGCCGCGATGGTTTCGGCGGCGCGGGTCGCACTGGTTTCGGGGGCGGTTACCGCAGTCGGCGTTGCAGCGGCCTCTTGTGAAGTCGACTCGGCCTGGGAAGTGGCTCCGGGGAGAATCGAGGGCACCCGGATCGTGAAAGTTGACCCCGCACCGGGCTCGCTCGCCACGGTGAGATCGCCACCCAGCATCTGACAAAAACGTCGGGCGATCGGCAACCCCAGGCCAGTTCCACCGTAATCTCGCATCGTGGATTCATCGGCCTGACCGAACTCTTCGAAGACCTGGTCGAGCTTGTCGGATGGAATCCCAATGCCGCTATCGCGAACCGAGAGGAACAGCCAGCTCGAACCGTTTTCGATCCGCTGCTCGGCCCGCAAGGTAACGGTTCCCTCGTGGGTAAATTTGGCCGCGTTCGAAAGCAGATTGAGCAGGCACTGGCGAAGCTTGGTCAGATCCTGATGAGCGGTGCCAAGTAGATCGCCGCGTTGGATCGCAAGCTGGTTGCTGTTCTTGTTCAGCAGCGGAACTGCGGTCGCGCTCACGTCGTCGATCAGGCTCTCGATCGAAAAGTCTTCTGCAAAGGCCTCCATCTTGCCGGATTCGATCTTCGACAGATCGAGAACGTCGTTGATCAATGTGAGCAGGTGATTCCCCGATCGGTTGATCTTCTCGAGGTCGGGGATGAAGTCCGCCTGCCCCTGCTCTTCCGCTTCTTCGATCAGCATCTCGCTGTAACCGAGAATTGCGTTCATCGGCGTGCGCAGCTCGTGTCTCATGTTGGCGAGAAAGGCGCTCTTGGTCCGATTCGCAACCTCGGCTGCGTTCTTGGCTTCTTCGAGTTCGACCGCAGCCCTGCGCTGTTCTTCGGCGAGTTCCTGTACCTGGATCATGCTCTTCTTGAAGACCTTGACCGCTTCTCCCATCTCGCCGATCTCATCGCTGCGCTCGCCGACTTCGATATCGGCCTCCAGATTGCCGCCCGCGAGATCCCGCATCCCAGTGGCCATCCTTCGAACCGATCGGGAGACGCCGAATCCGATCAGCCACGCGGCCATTACGCCGAGGCCGATCGAGATGAACGAAACCAGCAGGGTGAAAGTGACCGCTCGATCGATTTCGGCCTCGGCTCTCGGGCCGAGAGAATCCTGGTCCGCCTTGATGGCCAACTTCAATCGCTCGATCTGGTCGGCGACCTTCGGGCCGATCTTGTCGAGCTGATTGCGGATGATGTCGTTGCGGCTGGTGATCACGCTGTGCACGTCTTCGAACGCTCTCGCGTAGACGCGTTGTTCGGCCCTCACCTTGGTGGTGAATTCGATGCGCTCCGGGTCTTCCAGACGGGACTTGAGCTCATCGAGATTCTCTTCCATATCGATGAACTCCTGAATGACGCGGCGGTAGGAGGAATCATCGTTCTGGATCAGAAACCGATTGGCGTAGAGCCTCGCCAACATCAGGCTCCGCATCGTCATGCCCGCCCGATACGCGTCCTCCGTATCGCCGTCTTCGAAGGCGCTCTCCATGATCGCCGTCAGGTTTTTTTCCATGCTGGGGCCAACGACGTTCAGCGTTTCCATCACGAGCTGATCGCGTTGGGCCTGTTTCTCGGTGACGACCTCAAATTGACCGATGTACTCGGCGAGTTCCGCATCGAGGTTGTCCATGATCATCAGAAAGCCGGGATCCTGGGTCAACTCACGGGCTTCGGCGATCATCTCGACCGTCCGCTTGGCGCGCTCTTCGACTCCGTCAATGTTGTCCTGGCTGGCGCTGATCACGAAGTTCTTCGCGAAGATTCGCGTCATCAACATGTTGGCCTGAACCCGGCCCTCCGCGTTGGTCTGCCGGGCGAGAGCGCGGTAGTTCTTGAAGTTTCGGTCGGCGCCAACCAGGCTCAGGAGGCTGATGGTCGCGATCGCGATCAGCAGCACGAGGACGATGCCGAAGCCGGAGAAGACCCTGGTCGAGATGTTGAATTTGTTGAGGAGATTCATTGGGAATCCCTGAAGGAGTCCAGATCCAAGCAATCGGTGAGTTTCGACACGATAACAATTTGAATTGAATCTGCGGATGCGAGGCCCGGGATCCCCGAAATCCCGATTCCAGGCAGTACCCAAGGAGGCCCTGAACCCGTATATTGAGCCCCATGGCGACCCTACTCCTCGTCGAAGACAACGAACTCAATCGGGACATGCTTTCGCGGCGCTTGCGCAAGCGCGGCTACGAGGTCGATATTGCGGTGGACGGCCAGGAAGGCCTGGAGCGCGTCCAGTCCGCGCGTCCGGATCTGATCCTGATGGACATGAGCCTGCCGGTCGTCGACGGCTGGGAGGCGACGCGTCGCCTCAAGGCCGATCCGGCAACCAGCGACATCCCGGTCATTGCGCTGACCGCGCACGCGATGGCTTCGGATCGCGAGAAGGCCCTCGAGGCGGGCTGTGACGCCTACGAGACCAAGCCGGTCGAACTCCCGAGCCTACTCGCCGCGATCGAAAAGCTGCTCGGCAACGGCTGAGCGTCGCTCGGCGTTCAGCCGCCCGGTTCTGCGCGCAGGCTGATCAGCTGGCTTCCCCCGACACCCAGAATCGAGTGTGCTCGCTCGTCTGCGCCCGAATCCTGCGACGGCTCCTCCGGTGATTTGGCCAGCGTCAGGATTTCGCCGGCACTCTCGCAGGTCTCCTGGCAGGCCAGGACTTCGCCCGGGCGGGCGGTCCGCTCGATCTTCGATGCGCGAATCAGCGGGGATCCGAGCACCGCGAAGCGGAGCGCCTCGCCACTGCCGATCCCACCAATCAGAACGCCACCGCTCGCAATACCGACACCGATTTCGATTTCGGGCAAGCCTCCGCGCCGATTGCGCGCGTTGATTTCCGGCATGGCGAGCTGCATCGCGACACCGCATGCCGCCGCTCGCTCCGCGTCGTCGGCCTTGTGGACCGGCAGCCCAAATAGCGCCGTCAGCGAATCGCCATCGATCGCTTCGACGCTCCCACCGTAGCGCTCGACCACGGCGCTGAGCGGACCGAAGACGTTGTTGAGCACCGAGAAAACCTGGTCGGGCGTGCGGTCTGCAATCAAGCGCCGCGTCCCGCGAATATCGGCGACCAGCGCGATCACGTTGCTTTGCTCGCCGCCGAGCGTCGCCGCGTCGGGCCGCTCGGATAACTCGACGAGCAGGTCTTCGGGCACGTTGCGACCCAGGGCTTGCCGGATGAACGCGTTTCGGAACTCGAGCTGTCGCGCGAGCGCGGCGACCTGCTTCGCGGATCGGTGTGCGGTCAGGTGCGCTTCGATTCGCGCGACCATCAGAGAAGTCACGAACGGCTTTTCGATGAAGTCGTTCCCCCCGCGATCGAGTCCTTCGATCGCGTCGCTCGGATCCGTCAAGGCGGCCGTCACGAGCACGGGCAATTCCGACATCGAGCGGCTGCGCCGAATCCGCTCGAGTACCTCGAGGCCGTTCATGCCGGGCAACAGGATGTCGAGCACGACCAGATCGCAATCCCCGTCCGCGATCCGGCGCAGTGCATCGATGCCATCTCGCGCCGTTTCCACCGCGAACCCCGCCGCCTCGAGGCCGCGCGTGAGCAGCTCTCGCGTATCGACATCTGCATCAACCACGAGGATCTTCGCCCGAGAGGCTTCGGCGGTGTCGACGAGCTGAACGGCGCCTGTGGCGTCGTCCTCTGCCAGGGTGTCGGGCGCCCGAGCCTGCGCGATCTCTTCGGTCGGATCGGTGAGTAGTTTTCCATCCACGAGATCGAGCAACCGGGTGGCGGCACTTCGGATCTTCTGGAGGTCCTCGCTGAGATCTGGCAGGTCTCGCTCCTCAACCTCTTCCTCGAGCATTTCGCTGTAGCCGATGATGTGGCCGAGCGGCGTGCGCACCTCGTGCTGGAGCATCCGCATCGTAGATTCTGCCTCTTGCAGCCGAGTCGCGCGGTCGCTCATCTCAGTCGCCTCCGTTCGGGATGCCGGGGCGGCGGTGCGCTCGCCGAGTTCTGATTGGAGCGACCGGACGCGGGCCGCCAGAAGTTGGCTGAGTGCAATCGCAAAGGCGGGTGCGTCGGTCATCAACGCAATCAGCGGCTCTCGCCGCAACCGCAGCGCGACGACGGGCTCCACCGCGCGGGCTCGCTCGATCGAGAGCCCGCCATCGATGCTCGCGAGTTCACCAATCAACGAACCCGGGCCGACGCTGACAATTTCGGTCCCGCGCAGCGAAAGCGAGATTTCTCCAGAGATCAACAGGTAGAGCGACGCTTGCTCTTCTCCCGCTTCGAAGAGGATCTCGTCGGAGTCGAGTTGAATCTCGTCGACGACGTCGGCCACCCGCACGAGCTCACGCATCGCGAGTCGGTTGAAAGCGGGCGCCCGCTGAAGATGGGCGGTGATTTGCATCGTTTGCATCGACACTCCCCGAGTATCCGCGATCGGATCCTCTGCTACCAGCCAGGGGGGTGGCAGCTGTGCTTGTAGACGAACCACGAGTTCGTCGGAGTCGCTCGCGAGGTCCGACCACGCCTGCTCTCGAGAGGGGAAGTTCGATTTCCAGCCGCCGCGCCGCGATCTTCCCTCGCTCGAAAACATCTTCCGTTTCGTACAGCGGCACGAGTTCGACGCGCTTTTCGGCCGAGAGCAGAGATTCCATCGCTTCGATCAGGATCGCGCGCTGATGCGAATCTCGACTGCTGCGCAACTTGATTTCCAGATCCGCAATTCGCTCAGACCCGGTGGTCACGCCCGTCAGACAGAGGCAGGCATTCAATCCCTCCTCGATTCGCTCATCCAGGTATCGCAAAAGCGGGTGGCCGGGACTTTCGGATTCGCGCGCGAGTGATGCGCGCAAAACCGCTCGCGTACAGGTGCGACGATATTCAGCGTCGTAGATCTGGATGAATGCCGTGGGTTCAGCGCCGAGGCTCGAGAGGATCTGCAAGACGAGGTCTCTGTAGGAAACATCATCGCTGCGAAAACCCGCTGCAAGCTCATCGATCGCCGCAGCGCCGAGTGCAATCAGTGCGTTCTGCGCTGCGCGCACCACGATATCATTTCGAGACGCCAGCCCTTCGATCAGCTCGCCAACCCGATCGACGATTCCAGCTTTCCCGATGAACTCGATTGTGGCCGCGCGCACGTGCGGATCGGGGTCCGAGAGCAGGCGCAGCAACGGTTCCCGAACGCGCCCGGTTGCAGTGGGGTGGCGATGGGCGATATCCGCCAGGCAGCGAACGGTCTCTTCGCGATCCACCCGCTGGATCAGCCCGGACGCGAGTAGATCGAGACGCTTTTCCCAGACGGGGTTGGGTTCGGAAGCGAGCAGGTTCGCGCGAATTTCCTTTCGAGCGGTTCGGCGCAGCAACACGTCGCCGCTCTGGAGCGCGCCGGCAAGCGCGCTGTCGAGGTCGCGGACGCCCGGCGGAGGTGCACCGCGGCGGCTCAACTCGGCAGTCGCCGCGAGTCGAACCGCGGCCTCCGGATCCCCGAGCGCTGCATCGAGAACTCCGTCGGTCCCATCCTCGGTGCGAGCGGTCGCCAGGTGCGCATAGATCTGAACGAGATCCGCACGCTCTTCAGGGGCGAGCGCATCTCGGTCTTCCAACACCCGAGCAATGGCCGCGCTCGCACGCTCATGGCGGGCCGCCCCGGGTGGAGAGGATTCGAGTGCGATCTGAAGCGCCTCGATCAGCGCGGGCCGCGTCTGTGGCGGGGCGGATTCGATCGCGGTCGCCAGCGTCCGCGCGGCGGTGCTCGGCTCCGCCTCGCGAATCAACTCGGCCGCCGCGCGGCAGACATCGGGATCCGGATCCGACAGACTTGCTGCGATGGCACGAACCGTTGCGGGGTCGAGCAGTCGTTTCAGCTCGTCCTCACCCGAGGGAAGACTGTGTTCCGATGAGGCCTGCAACAACAGCCGGGGGTACTGGCGCCAGAGTGCGAATGCGCAAAACAACCAGACCACAGCGAGTGGCAACGCCGGCAAACTAACAACAGCGGGCCCGCCGAGCGCGATCGCGCCGAGCACGACGGCGTTTCCGAAAGCCCCACCAATCCCCTTAACCGGTCCCTCGGTAATCCCGGTCGCACGCGACCGAAAACGCTCCGGCAAGAGGTTGTGCAGGATCTTGAGTGCTGGCTTCGCGACGGCATCACCCTCGAGTCGAACAGCCGCGACCATTGCCAGGGCAACAGGCAACTTGAGTGCGATGCCCATCCAGATAAATCCACCCAGATAGGTGACAGGCCACGCGGACGACGACATCGGCAAGCCAAAGCGCCGATAGAGTTTTCCACTGACCACGAGTTGCATGATCAGGATCGCAAAGTTCAGCCAACCTCGGAACTTCGCGTAGAGCGCGATCATCTGCTGTTCACCGTTGGCGCCCTGGGTCGCTGCATCGATCGCGTACGAGAACTGGAAATAGAGCATCGGGCCAAGCGCCCCAGCGCAAAACGACCAGATGACGAGGAAGCGAAAGAGTCGACTTTCACGCCAGATTCGCGGGAGTGACGAACCGTGCGCGCGCGCTGGCCGAGGAGCGGCACTTTGCGTTCTCGCGCCTGCGTGATCGCCTGCCCCCGGTTGCTCAGGCGATTTTCGGGTCCGTCGCAAGAACAGCGCTGATACAGCTGCGAGCACGTAGAATCCGCCTGCGATCAGGACAAGACCCTCGATCCCTACGATTTTCGATGCGGGCTCGGTTCCAAAGCTGCCGATCAATCGCCCAATCGTGATGCCCGCCGCCAGCGGTGCGAAAAGCCGCTTGGCCTGGCGTCCGGTGATCAAGTCGCCGAGCGCAACCCAGAAAGCCAGGAGAGCGATGCCATCGAGCAACTTCACCAGCACGAGCAGACCCGCGAGAATTCCCGCCACATCCAGGTAGACGAGCAACCAGACGGGGATCAGCGTCAATCCCAACACGAGCAAGATTCGCGGTAGCCATCGAGGGCGATCGGCGGAACCGAGCGCCCGACCAACCAGGGTCGTCGCAGCGGCGAGGATCACCGAGCTGATCAGGAAGACCAGCGGCAGCATCCCAACGCCCACACGCTTGAGGAAGAGCGTTTCTGCGGCGTTTTGAAACGCTGCCGAACCCGCTCCCACGAGCAGCAGGCAAAGGCCCGCCCAACCGAAGAGCGAACGCTCTTCGACCTCGACCCCGATTCGCTTCAGCAAGGCCACGACAGAAGCCCCAATAGAGTCGGAAGAGTTTCGTCAGAGCCGCCGATCCCCGGCTGTGAGGTTTCGAGCCGGTCGGCTCCGAAGTCGCCCAGCACTTACAGGCATCGACACGGCCGGCTCTAGAGGTCGCAGCGCAGGCAGGTGACCTGCGCGCGACGGGCGGGATCGTACGCGCGCCATTTCGCTTCGGGGAACTTCGCCGCGATCGACCCTTCGAAATCCCGTTTCGCTCGAAGAAAGCCTCGACGCGTGGAGAAGTGGTGCACGCGAACACGAATCGACAGCCCTGCTCGCTGGCCCGCTCCGCCGCGAAGCGAACCAGATGACTCCCGACACCTTCCCCCAGAAAGCGCGTGAGGGTGTAGAGCGACGCGATCTCCGCCGCCTGGTCGTCGTCGTAGGTCAGCAGGGTTCCGAGGCCCGCGAGGTGATTGCCGCCGACGAAGGCGCCGAACGCGCTCTCGAGTACCCGTTCGATCTGCTCCGGCGTGCGCGGAGCCAGGTAGCCCTCGACCATGCCGCGCTCGATCAGGTCGGCGGCCGCGTCGAAATCGTCGAGACCGAGGCCGCGCACCGCCACGTAGCCCTCGCGGGTAAAGAGGGTGCCCGAGCCGTCGTAGGTAAAGAGTTCGTCGGCAACCCCGCTGAGTGTGCAGAGGTTTACGGCGGCGACACCCGCACTCAACATGGCCTCGGCGTGGACCAGGATCTCAGCGCGTGGACCCCCTGGCCCGGCTGCTGCAATCCGATCGCGCAGGTCTGCGGCGTCGATGAAAGAATCACGCTCACCATCGGCGCGAATCAAACCGCCCTCCGCATCGACCCAGACCAGTTTCTTGATCCCGAGTACGAGCGCGATCTGAGAACAGGCCGCCCCGAAGCCCGTGCCGTCGTCCGTCACGATGCCGACCCGAAGGTTGTGGCCGAGCCGCCGCCACACGCGCCCGGGCAGCGTGGAGGACTCGCCCGCATCCAGGGGCTCACTTCCCGCGAGCGGTTCGAGCGCCTCGGCGCCATCCGAGATCAGGATCACGCGGGTCTGGTTCGCTTCCAGGTCCTTCAGCACCGGCTCGAGGGCCGCCCCTTCGCGCAGCAGGCCGGCGGGCACCGCGATCGCGATGGTGCGATCGCGCAGCTCGCTCAGATAGAAACCCTTCTCGGTAAAGGGCGCGACGCGGCGGTGATTTTCAGGTTCGGATGCCATGGCGGCGACAGTGTCGCGAATGTTGGTGTATCGTGCCGCGCCAATGGAGTGGCAGGGTTGGCTGACGCTGGCGGTGGTTCTCCTCACCCTCTTAGGGATGGTGAAGGAGGTCGCAGGACCGGACCTCGTCTTGATGGCCGGCCTCTTCACCCTTGCGGCCTTTGGGGTGCTCACGCCGCGCGAGACCTTCGAGGGTTTCGCGAATCCGGCCCTGGCCGCGGTCGGCGCGCTGTTCATCGTATCCGCGGCGTTGCGCGAAACGGGCGCGCTCGAAACGACCGTTGGGCGCCTGATGGACCGCACCCGGAGCGAATCGGGCGGGCTCGCGCGCATCTGCCCCCCGGTCGCGGCGCTGTCCGCATTTCTCAACAACGCTCCGATCGTGGCGATGATGACGCCCACCGTGATCGACTGGGCGCGGCGGCGGGGCCTGTCTCCGAGCCGATTTTTGATCCCGGTCAGCTACGCGTCGATCCTCGGCAGTACGACCACCGTGATCGGCACCAGCACCACGCTGACGATCGCCGGCCTGATCAGCGAATCCGGGCTCGAAGAGATGGGCTTTTTCGAGCTCGCACCGGTCGGGATCCCGATCGCGATCGTAGGCCTCGCGTTCATCCAGTTCGTCGCACCGAAGCTCCTCCCCACCCGCCACGAACCCACCGAAGATCTCGGCGATCGCCGCCGCGAATACACGACCTCGATGATCGTCGAAGAGCAGTGTCCGCTGATCGACCAGACCATCGAAGAGGCCGGCCTGCGACAGCTGCCGGGCCTGTTCCTCGTCGAGATCGGCCGGGCCGGCCATATCATCACACCCGTCGGCCCCGACGAGTTGATCCGCCAGGACGACCGACTGGTTTTCGCGGGCGTCGTATCGACGATCGTCGACCTGCAGCGGATCCGCGGCCTCGTGCCCGCCACGGACGACGAGGGTCCGTCACCGACACGCCCCGAACACCGACTGGTCGAAGCGGTGATCTCCGCCTCCTCTCCACTGATTAATCAGAGCATCCGCGATGCGAGCTTCCGCACCTTCTACGACGCCGCGGTCATCGCCGTGCATCGCAATGGCGCGCGGGTCGCGGGCAAGATCGGCGAGATCGTGCTCGAGGCCGGCGATACCCTGTTGCTCCAGGGCGCTCCCGGATTCCTGCGCGCTCACCGCAACAGCCCGGACTTCTATCTCGTGAGCGAGATCGCGGGGACCGAAACCCTCCGCTACGACCGCGCGGGCATCGCGATCGGAATCCTCATCCTGATGGTGCTCGCGGCCAGCCTCGGCGCCTACCCGATTTCGGTCGCGGCGTTCCTGGCGGCCGGCCTGCTGCTCGCAACGCGCTCGATCAGCGGAGGCTCCGCGCGCCGCAGCGTCGACTGGTCGATCCTGATCGTGATCGGCGCGAGCTTCGGGATCGCACTCGCGATGCAGAAGACCGGCGCAGCAGAGGCGGTTGCGGGTCTGATCGCATTCGCGGCGGGATCCATGGGGCCCGTCGCGGCGCTGATCGTCGTCTACCTGACGGCCCTGCTGCTCGCAGAGTTGCTCCACCACAACGCGGCCGTCGCGCTGATGTTTCCGATCGCAGTCGAAACCGCCCACCTCGTGGGCGCGGACCCGCGCGGATTCATAATGGCGGTGGCCATCGCGGGTTGTTGCGCGTTCGCTTCGCCCGTCACCTACCAGACGCATCTGATCGTCTACGGCCCGGGTGGCTACCGGTTCACCGATTTCGTGCGCGTGGGCCTCCCGCTCAACGCGATCTGCGCGGTCATCGCGATTGTGATGATCCCCTTCATCTGGCCCTTCTGAGCAAGATGTGTCCCGAAGATTGTGCTCATTGTGAAGATTGCACTGTCACGGCAGCTACTTCCGCCCACGCTACGGCACCCATCTTCCAAGGTCCGGGTCTCACAGGAGTTTGATCGCGATCAGCACAAACTTTGGGACACAACCTTCTGAACACCCTTCCCCCGGGGGGAGACCCGGAATTCTCGTCACCGCAGCCACTCCCGGGGCACTACCTGGGAGGAGCTGGAGGCAGGCAATGAGGAGGTCCCCCGAGAATTGGGAATTGCCGAATCCCGGGGAGGTGTTCACGCTTTTGATCGAGAGCTCATCGACCGATAAATTAGAAGACGGGTGGTTTTCGCTACATGTTCAATGGATTCTTGAAAAATGACCTTTTTCTGGACTAGAGGCGGTGTCCCGTTGGAAAAACCAGCAAATTGTTCTGGCATTTTTGGAGCGAAAGACTCACAATGTCGGGTCAATAATTGGTTGCCCCCCAGAACCACCAGCAGCCGGCACCGACTTGGTCGGACAAATTCACCTTGTGTCGGATGGGCCCCATTCAGCGGAGCTGTATCGCTTCTTCAAAAGTTCGAATCGGGTTGCCGTAAAAGGCGCCGCACTGCTCAGAAAATTGAAACCGGATTGCTCCGAGCGGCATCCGACCTCTCAGGTTGGATTCCTATCGAAGAGTCGAGGGTATATACGTGAAAGTGCAGGACAAAAAGGTCAAGACATCGAAGAAAACTGCGAAGACTCCGGCCGGCGCTAAACCGGCTGCGGCAACCGCTGAAAAGCCCGTGGAGAAGAGCGGCGCGACGCGAGCTGTCTCGGCGGACGAGCTCGATCCGGGGCGCGAGCGGCGCCCGCTGGAATCGTACTTCCAGGAGATCGGCGGTACGCGGACGCTTCGACGCGAAGAAGAGGTGATCCTCGCCAAGGAGCTCGAGTCGGCCACCGCCGAGCTGCGCGAAGCCCTCTACGCCATTCCGTGCTCGGCGCGACACGTCGTCGCCCGCTGGGACGCGCTGCGCGCTCTCTCGCACACGGGCGCCAAGCTTTCCGAATCGGTCGGCGACGAAGAAACCGGTGAGATCGCTGCCCGGGTCGAGCGCGCCGTCAAGCGGCTTCGCACCCTGCTCGCCCAGCGCGAGGCACCGGCCGCAAAACCCAAGGAAAACGAGAAAGATCTCGCGAAGATCGACGCCAAGATCGTCAAGGAACTCAAGGGGGCTCACCTCTCGCTGGTGCTGCTCGCAGAGCTGCGACAGAAGGTGATCAAGCTCCGCAAGGAGATGCGGGCGACGCGACGGGGCACCAAGAAGTACAAGGAGCTCGAGGCCGAGGCCGGGGTCAGCAAGGCCCGGCTCTTCGAACTCTCGGGCAAGGTCGAAGACGCCCAGGAGCGGATGACCGACGAAAAGAACCGCTTCATCGAGCACAACCTGAAGCTCGTCGTCGCGATCGCGAAGGACTACCGAAACCTCGGGCTCTCTTTCCCGGACTTGATCCAGGAGGGCAACCTCGGGCTGATTCGCGCCGTGGAGAAGTTCGACCACCGCCGCGGCTTCAAGTTCTCGACCTATGCGGTGTGGTGGATCCGACAGGCGTTGGTCCGCGCGATCCAGAACCACTCGCGCACCATCCGCCTGCCCTCGCACGTCCACGACCGGCTGCAGCGCAGCCAGCGCGTGCGCGCAGAACTGACCGGCAAGCTCGGGCGCGATCCGACGGCGGCGGAACTCGCGCCGGAGTTGGGCACGGACACGGGCGCGATCGAGGCACTGGACTTGCTGTCGCGCGAGGCGATCTCACTGGAATCGTCGGTCGCGGGCACCGAGAAGCGGCTCGAAGACTTCGTCGCAGACCCGTTCTCGCAGGCTCCGGACCACGGACTCGATGGCGAGCGAATGCGCTCGGGGGTTGGATTCCTGATCGGCGTGCTGACCGCGCGCGAGCAGCTGATCCTGCGCCTGCGCTACGGGCTCGGCCGAGAAGAAGAGCACACCCTGGAGCAGATCGGCCAATCGCTCGGCCTGTCGCGCGAGCGGGTGCGCCAACTGGAAGCCCGCGCGCTCAAGAAGCTGCGCGAGACGATCCCCGCGCAAAGTCTGCATCCGATTCTCGAGCCCTAGGCCTCACGTCCAATCATTCTGGCGCACGGCGACTTTTCGCCGTGCGCCAGCTAACACACCACCGCAGCTCGCTTCGCCGGGACCCACAATGCGCGCCCTCGTATTCGACTTCGACGGGTTGATCCTCGACACGGAAACCAGCGTCTACGAAGCCTGGCGGATCGTCTACGAGGAGCACGACCAGGTACTTCCAAGGGATCGCTGGTTGAGCCGGATCGGCACCGACGGTTCCGCGTTCGATCCGCTGGTCGAACTTCGCGAGCGGGTCGGCGAGACGCTGGATGCGGAGCGAATCCGACACCGACGCATGGCGTTTCACCGAGCCCACATCGAGAAGCTCGACCAGATGCCCGGCGTGCGCGCGTGCCTGGAACACGCCCGAGCGGAATCGATCGGAACCGCGATCGCTTCGAGTTCACCCTTCAATTGGGTGAACGGCCATATCGAACGGCTGGGATTGGCCCACTTCTTCGATCAGATCGTCACCGCAGAAGACGTGGACGCCGCAAAACCGGCACCGGATCTCTACCTTCGTGCCACCGAGCTGCTCGGCGTGGATCCCGGCGACGCCATCGCGTTGGAGGATTCGCCCAATGGCGTCCAGTCCGCGAAGGCCGCTGGCCTCTACTGCGTCGCAGTGCCCGGGCCGATGACCCGAACGCTCTCGTTCGAAGCCGCGGACACCGTTCTGGCGTCATTGGACGCGCGCCCGGCGGGCGAGTGGATCGCGCAGGCGGCGGCAGCGCGCGACGCGCGCAACGCCAATCAGCCGGTCATTTCTTCTCGTTAGCGAGCGCGGTGAGCTGCTCGGCGAAGACCGCGGGATCGGCGGTCGGAAATCCGCACACGTAGTTCTGGCACAGGTATACGGTGGTCTGGCCGCCGCGGGCGATCCGCGCCTCGAGCAGCGGATTGATCTCCGCGTGGCTCTCGAGTTGCTCGTTTTCAGCGGCGGTCACCAGCACGCGGTTGGGGAAAAACGTGGCGCGCACAGGCGCGAGCATCTCGTCGAGCCCCTTTCCATCGGGCGGCGCGATCAAGACGATCTCCACGCGTTTACTCAAATAGAAATCGAGCGCCAGCAGCATCTCCGAAATCGCGGTCGGCTGGCTCTCCATCAGATCGCTGAAGGCCGAGAAGATCGGGATCACCGAGTCACTGTATTGGTGGTCTCCCGTGAGTTCCCCGAGTCGCAGCAGGTTGAGCGCCGCGACCGAATTACCGGACGGGATCGCACCATCTCGACTCGGCTTTTCGCGCGCCAGCAGGGCGTCGGCATTGTCGGCGGTCTGGAAGTAGCCACCCCCCATCGCGTCGATGTAGCGGGCGTCCAACGTCGATTGGAGGGCAATGGCTGCGCGCAGCCAGCGGGGCTGGGTATCCACCTCGTAGAGGTCGAGCAGGCCGGCGATCAGGAACGCGTAGTCCTCGAGAAATGCGGGGCCGTCGGCGCGCCCTCCCTGATAGACCCGCCGCAACACGCCATCCTTCAGCATCTCGTCGAGGATGAAGGCCGCCGCACGTGCGGCCACCTTCACGTAGCGCTCCTCGTCGAACATCAGCCCGGCGCGCGCAAAGGCGCTGATCATCAGTCCATTCCACGAAACCAGTACCTTGGAATCACGCAGCGGCTGTGATCGACGGCTCCGCGCTTCGTACAGGCTGGTGCGCGCTCTCTCTAGCGCCGCTTCGAGAGCTGGTTCCGACATCCCGAGCTCTGCGGCAACCTTTTCCCTGCTGCGCCAGGCGTGGAGGATGTTGCGCCCCTCGTAATCTCCGCGCGGCGTCACGTCGTAGTAGGCGGACACGATCTTTGCGAGATCCGCGCCCAGCACCGACTCGATTTCGGCCGGTGTCCAGGTAAAGAACCAGCCCTCTTCGCTTTCGCCGCTGTCGTTGAGGCTGTCCGCATCCGTCGCGGAATAGAAGACGCCCTCGGGTGAGGTCATTTCCCGCGTCACGTAGTCGAGAATCGAGCGGCTGACGGCGGCGAAATCGGCGCGCCCGGTCAACTGCGCGGCTTCGAGGTAGATGACCGCCAGCAGCGCGTTGTCGTAGAGCATCTTTTCGAAGTGGGGGACGAGCCATCGGTTGTCCGTCGCATAGCGGTGGAAACCGCCACCGACGTGATCGTAGATCCCCCCCGCTGCCATCTTCTCGAGCGTCAGCTCCGCGAGCGTCAGCGCGTCCTTTTCACCGGTGAGCCGGTAATGGCGCAACAGGAAGCGCAGCGGGACCGAAGACGGGAACTTCGTATCTCCGCGGGTGCCACCCCACTGGCGATCTGCGGCTCGCGCGGTCGTCGCCAACGCCAGGTCGAACACCGACCGATCCGGGACGCGCGATTGCCGCGCGGACTGACCGGCGAGCTGCTGCTGAATCAATCCCGTGATCTGCTTCGAAAGCGCGGCAACCCGCTCGCGATCGTTGGTGTAGGCCTCGTTGATCTTGCGCAAAACGTCGAGAAAACTCGGGCGCTCACCGATGGTGCGCGGCGGGAAATAGGTTCCGCCGAAGAACGGCTCGCGATCCGGGGTCAGCCAGACGTTCAGCGGCCAGCCACCGTTCTTTCCCATCGCGTTCACCGCCGCCATGTAGACGGCGTCGATATCGGGGCGGGCCTCGCGATCGACCTTGATCGAGATGAAGTGCTCGTTCAAATACGAGGCCGCGGCGACGGTGTCGAACGACTCCTCTTCCATCACGTGGCACCAATGACAGGTCGAGTACCCGATGCTGATCAACACGGGCCGGCCCAGACGCTTGGCGTCCGCGAAGGCTTCGTCGCCCCAGGGGTACCAGTTGACGGGATTGTGGGCGTGCTGCTGGAGATAGGGGCTCGCCTCGAGGAGCAGACGATTCGAATACTCGGGCGAGCCATCGGGGCGCAGATTCTGGGTGCGCGGCTCGTAATCGGAGGGCCGGGATGCGAGCTCCGACGCGATCTGCTTGCGCATGGCGGCCGGCAGCGGCGGTGCGCTCGGGAGCACCTCGGGGACGAGCGCGAGCTGCGCCGCAGTGGGTTCCGCAGCCTGCGCGGAGGCCGCGGCGAGGCTCGCGAACACCAGCGCCACCGCGAGCGCAGCTGCCAAGGTCAGGGCGTGCCCGCGCCTCACCGGTGCGGCATGGCGCTCCCGCAGCGAGCAAATCGAAGGCTCAGCGATTGAGTTGCAGATCAATGCGTTCTCCCGTCGCGCCCAGCTTCGCAGCGCCTTCATCCAGCCGCTAGCGGGCTGCGGTGATCGCGAGGCCCGCGAACACCGCGAAGCCAGCCGCCCAGGTGTAGTAGGCAAAGTAATGGAATCCGCGAGATTGCAGCAGCCGCACGAAGAGCCAGATCGCGGCGACGCCAAAAACCAGCGCGGACACGACCGCGATCGCAAGCGGTGCGATCACGCCGGAGGGCGCCGCACCGAGTTCCGGAAGCGCGCGAACAGCCGCGCCAGAAATCGCGATCACGCTCATCAGAAAGGAAAATTCGGCGGCGGCAAGCGGCGCTATGCCAAGCGCGAGCGCGGCGGCCACCGTGGCGCCGCTGCGCGAGATCCCCGGCATGATGGCGAGCGCCTGCGCACAGCCGATCAACAGCGCGGCACTCCCAGCCGGGCCCGGAGAACTTCGCAGCGGGAGCGGTCTTGCGCGTGCTCCAGAGGATGGCGCCCGTGATCAGGAATCCGACCCCCGCCACAGCCGGGGACTCGAACAGCCCGTCCAGGAAATCGCCCGCGACCAGGACGAGCAGCACGGCCGGCAGGGTCGCGACGACGAGCTTGAGGCCGTAGATCAGCGCCTCTGGGTTGCCGCGAAGTGCGCCCGCGATCAGCGCTCCGACGCGGCGTCGGTAGAAGATCAGCACCGACACCAGCGTGGCAACGTGGACAACGATCTCGACGAGAATCCCCTGTTGTTCGGTTCCGAACAGCGCCTGTAACACCACGAGGTGTCCAGAGCTCGAAACCGGCAGGAACTCCGTCAGACCCCTGGATCAAGCCCAGGAAGAACGCTTCCAGACCCGTCAACCTACCTCCTGGCTGGGGAAGTCTGCGACTTCCCTTTGCGGCGTTGCACGACCCCGTTCCGGCGTCGCGCTCCTGGCTGGGGAAGTCTTCGACTTCCCATCGCGGCGTCACACAACTCGCGAGGGAGTATCGGCGGATCGCGCCCCCATCGCGATTGCCCGCGGCGATCCTATCGAATGCGCTCAGCCAGAGGTAGACACCGACGGGGGGGCCCAGGTTGACGCCTCCCGGAGGGCTCTCCGCGACCGCGGGAGAAACACGCTCACGCTGCCGCGCGCTCGCGCCCACCGGCCGCCATGATTGCCCGAGGAGATCCAATGATTGTTGCCTGTCTCGACCTGGAGGGGGTCCTGGTCCCCGAAATCTGGATCGACGTCGCCGAGCGGACCGGGATCGAAGCGCTGAAGCGCACCACCCGCGATGAACCGGATTACAACGTGCTGATGAAGCAGCGCATCGAAATCCTCTCGAAGCACGGGTTGGGCCTGGCCGCGATCCAGGACGTCATCAGCGGGATGAGTCCCCTTCCGGGCGCGGCGGAATTTCTCGACTGGGCGCGCGAGCGTTATCAGCCGATCATCCTGTCGGATACCTTCTATCAGTTCGCCGCGCCGCTGATGCGCCAGTTGGGCTACCCGACCCTGCTCTGCCACAACCTGGAAATCGACGATTCGGACATGATCGTCGATTTTCACTTGCGCCTGCCGGATCCAAAGCGGCGAGGCGTGCAGGCCTTCCGCGATCTCAATCTGAAGGTGATCGCGGCGGGGGATTCCTACAACGACACCAGCATGCTGCTCGAAGCCGATGCGGGGATTCTTTTCTGCCCACCCGAAAACGTGATCCGCGAATTTCCCCAGCTTCCGGTAGCACGAGATTACGACGAATTGCGCAAAGCCTTTCAAAGCGCAGAGGAGAACACCCGATGAGCGCCATCCTGCGAATCACTCTTCCCACAACACTTGCTACCGCGCTGGCTCTGTTTGCATTTGGATGTGGTGAACAATCGGAGGCTCCGGCTCCGCCGAAACCAGTGAAGGAGGCGCCCGCGCAGCCGGCCGCCAAGGCTCCGGCTCCGGCCGAGAAGCCAGACGCCGCGCCCGCCGAAAGCGCGGCGGTCGAAGCGGACGCGGCGGCCGGAAAAGCCGATTACCAGATCTTCTGCGCATCGTGTCACGGCCCAGCCGGCGATGGCGATGGACCCGTCGCACAGGCCCTGGATCCGAAGCCCGCCCGACACAGCGACGGCAACTTCATGAACCCACTCAAGGATGACTATCTCTTCCAGGTCATCAAATTCGGCGGCGCGTCCGTGGGCAAATCTCCGATGATGGCACCGGTGGGCGGCTCGCTTTCAGATCAACAGATCCGCAACGTGATCGCGTTCATCCGATCCCTGGCCGATCCGCCGTATCAGCCCTGAAGGCTCGATCCGGACCGCGAACGAGAAAATGACCATCTGATGGGAGACACAATCATGAGCGCGCGAATCGCATTCAGTCTCGATCATCGGCCTGGCACTCTGTTTCGGGACAGGGTGCTTCTCCAAGAGCTCCACCACCCAGGCCAGCTTCGAAAGCTCGTCCGAAATCGTCATCGAGCCCGTTCAAGTCGTCCTCGAAGAGTTCTGGTTCGTCGGGGAGATGACGAGAAAGACCAGAAAGAAGACGACGACGAGAAAGAGAGAGAGCTTCCTTCGAGCGCGACGTCCGCAATTACACGGTCGAATTCGCCGAGACCACAGACGAACCCGAAATCGCATCCTTTCAACGCGGCCTCGGCAGCATCGCCGAAGACCATGGGATCACCAACTGGGAGCGAAACCGGGACGCCTTCATGGCCATCGGGCGCGGCATCGGCGAGTCGAACCTCACCGATACGAACGCCAAGCAACTCGCCGTGGCGTTGTCGAACGAAGACTACGACCACCTGATGCTCATCCGATCGGGCATGGAGAGTCGGCGCAGCCCGTGATCCGCTGGAGGCATCGGCTGCTCGCCCTGATCGCAGTGCTGGTCATTGCGCCAGAGGCTCCCGCGAGCGTCTTCGAATACCTCTACGTCGAAGCGAACGCGGGCAGTTCGGCGGGTGGTCACTTCGCGCTGCGGCTAGACGAGTGGGTCTACGATTTCCAGAACGCCGAACTCAGTACACTGCGGTTGCGGCGCATCCGCTACGAGGTCTTCCGCTACCTCTACACCGTGCTCGAAAACCGCACGATGCACATCGCGCGGGTCGACCTCCCGCCTGAAACCCGCGAAGCGATCTTCGACCGCTTCAATCGCCGCTACCTGATCCAGAACAAACATTTTTCGGTACTCGACTCCCTGCGCGGCGACCGCGATTTGATTCGACTCCTGCTCGCACGGGGTGAGCGCGCGACACCCTTCCGAGAGTGAGCGGAGCGGGGTACCCATTCGCGGAGCGGGATTCTTCTACGACGGCCTTTCAGAAGATGCCGAGGTGGAATCCGAGTCGCTTCGCGCGCTCCGCGATCGACTCGCTGCGGATCACGGGCCCGGCTACCTGACGAACCGAATCGCCGCGCTCGAACACGCTGCGGAAAGTCTCTCGCCAGACCTGGAAGCAGTCTCGGCGCCGGCGGCGGTAGACCGGGATGTGCGACCCGAATCCGGTTATCACTTCTCGGACCGCTACCGGGATCTCGGCGCAAAGATCCTCGCGCTCCGAGCGCTCGAGAACGCGACGCCCCTCCGGCCGGACGCACGCCGCACCCCGAGCGGTGACGAGTACGAACTCGATGCCGCGGAGGCTCGCCAGATCCGCGCCTACGCGAAACAGCTGGAGATCCAGCTCGCAAAACTCGTCACCTCGCAGCGCCCGGACTGGGGTTACTCGCTACTGCTCGGGATGGCTCGGCTCGAAACGCTGCGCGAATCACTCGCACTCGGGCGCTGGGTCGTGCTCGACTCCGTGCCCGCCAACCCGGCTTTCCTCTCGCAACGCGCGGTGAAGCGGCGTGATCCGTTCGTCGTCGAGTTGGGCGATCGGGCGCGCGTGGAGTTCTTCGAGGCGCGAACCCATTTCGCGACCACATCCGATCCCGAAGAGCCCACCCTCGCCTGGCTCGAAGAGGCCGTCAATCGCCACGCAACCTTCCAACGCGGATTCGAGCAGAACATTGCAATTCCGATCTACGAACTCGGATCGTTGCCAGATCGCACAGCGATCATTCGCGAACTCTCGCTACCCGATGTCGACCCGCAAACCCTTCGACACGCCGCCAAGACCGCAAAGCTCCGGGAGCGCGCCTATCTGGCCGCCGTGAAACGCGACTTCGGTTATCAGCTCGTCTCCAACAACTGCGTCACGGAAATCTTCGCGACAGTCGGGCAAGAGTGGAACCCAGCGATCGCCGGCGATGTCAACGATCCAAACGGCCTGTTGGATTTCATCCCCGTCGTCGCTTATCAAAAGGTGCTCGCTACACACACCGACGCCGAGCCGAGCGAAATCCCCTCGTTTCGAAGGTCCCAGTTGGAGCAGATGTACGCCGCCGAAAACGATCTCGGCGTCTACCTCCGAGAGTCCAACACCCTGACCTCGACCATCTACCGACGCAACGACACCGAGCCCTTCTTCCTCTTCTTCACCGAAGAAGCAGCTCCCCTCCGACCCGTCTACGGCGCCTTGAATTTCGCAGCCGGAATCGGCGAAATGGCACTCGGCATCTTCCGCGCCCCCTGGGACCGCGGCAAAATGTTCACCTCGGGCATCATAGGCGCCGTCTTCAGCCTCCCCGAACTCGTCTTCATCAACCTCCGCAAAGGCATCCTCGAATACGCCCCGGGCGACACACCGCGCACACAGAGACGCCCCGCGCAGCATGCAGCATTCGAATCGTAAGTCTGGCTCCTGTGCAAACTTTTCTGCGATCATTGGTTGCACGTAGCGCTTAGGAAGAACCAGCGGGTGACCTGCCTGCATTAACTGGTCCAGGTATGCGGTTCCTGATCGCTTTATTGAACCGCTTGGGTTTCCCGGACCAGATCCAGGGTTATTTTTCGGCGGTTGAAAGACTCATGGATCGCTCCAACTCTTTGGCCCGCATGGCGAACTTAGCGGGCGTTTCCTCTTGTAGCGCCTGGTGAGGCCGGCTCTCATTGTAGTCGATTCGCGAAGCTTCGATTCTCGCTTTTGCCTCCTCCATCGATTCGAACCAGTGTACGTTCAAGCACTCGTCTCGAAGGGATCCGTTGAACGATTCGATGAAGCAATTGCCCGTTGGCTTGCCGGATCGGCTGAAGTCGACCCGGACTCCATGATGATACGCCCAGAGATCGAACATGCGCCCCGAGAATTCGCTCCCATTGTCCGTGAAGACACGTTTTGGCGCGCCGCGTTGTGCAACCAACGCGTTACATACCTCGACAACGTTCTAACCCCGTAGCTGCTTTCCAACCTGTATCGCCAGAGCCTCGCGGCTGAAGACGTCGACGATCGTCAACGCACGAAAGCGCTGCCCGTTCGTCAACTGATCGGAAACGAAGTCCATGCTCCAGGCCTGGTTCGTTCGCTGGGGTACGTATCGTTGTCGTCGCGTCACGGCCATCTTACGGCGCTTGGGCAGCTTGCTGCGTAGCTGCAGGGCTTCCTCGCAATACAGCCGATAGGCCTGATTCTTGCCAAGCCGAAAGCCCTCCCGCCGCAACAGAACGTGAATCCGCCGGTAGCCGTAACGCACCCGCGACTGTGCGAGTTCGCGCATACGAAGGCGCAACTCGAGCTGCGGATCCTTGACGCTGCGGTAGTTGAAAGCGCTTCGATGAAGCCTGACCAACCGGCAGGCCCGTCGCTGTGAGAGTCCGTAGTGGTCCAGGATGTACTCGACTACGGGTCGCTTCAGCACGGGCCGGGCCATTTTTTTGAGTTGATGTCCTGCAGGATCGCCTTGTCGAGACTCAATTCAGCGACCAGCTTCTTCAGCCGCGCGTTCTCGTCCTGCAGCATCTTGAGCTCGCGCACCTGATCTGACTGCAGGCCTCCGTACTCCTTCTTCCAGCGATAGAAGATCTGCTCCGATATCACGACCTCGCCGGTCAACACGGCGACAGACAGCCCCAACTCCACCTGCCTCAAGACCACAACAATCTGCTCAACCGAAAAACGCTTCCTCTTCATGGCAAACTCCTTGGCCATTTCCTGGCCTAGTTTGCCGAAAAACTCACACTCCATGTGGACCGGATATCCCGTTGCAGCTCATCTTGTGAATACAGCACCAGGGCAACGCCCTGGATCTGCGCCGCAAACGCCGAAGGAGGCATGTCCCCCAACGAGGAGTGCGGCCGGAACGTGTTGTATTCGTGCCGCCAACGTTCAATCAGCACATGGGCCTCCTGCGCCAGAAACTCTAATGTTTACCCCGAACCTGAGAAAAATCGCATAGGAGATGGGTTCAACCCCGGGCGCTGGTCATAGGGGATCATGGATGAAATTTCCGGAAAGCCCCGGGTCGATTCGCCTGCTGTTTTTCTGTGCTGGAGCTGCGCTGCTTTTAGCCGGGGTGCTCTTTTATCAGGGGAGGCCTGAGGTTTATCGCCAGGAGAATGCGATCGATAGCTTGCCGTATGAGTACATCGGCTGGCCCATCCGCGGATGGTTTGCTGAGCATGGGGCGATAACGCTATCAGCACAGCATCGGTTTTCCGGAGTACCGGGGAAATTTCGATTCGTCTGTACCTTCTTTCCACAGAAGCACAGCAAACGGGAATTTCGAGGTCAGGTCGAGGAGTCACCGTGGTTCGAAGCTTCCCAGCCGGGTGCCTGGTCGTCGTGGTCATGTCGGAATCGGCCCTTTAAGGATCTAATCGTCGGGGTTGCTTGGGCGGGGCCGCAGGTGCCGATCTATCTCCACGAAGGCCTGTGGCGAAACGGTCCGTATCTGAGAAATTATGCTCATCTCGGCCACATCCGTGCATCACAATTGGCGGTTTCCAAAACACAAGTTCGGTTGCGGGGCAATTTTAGGATTGCTCCACCTCAAAACGTTCCCATCCACCCGTTCGGTTACAGCATCGCCGCGCTGTTATTTTTCCTGGGAGTGAGTGGGGTTTTCATCTGGCAACGCTATCAACCGTCCGTTCTCGATTGGGTTTATGGTGTTAGCGGCATGGTTTTTGCCTATCGCCTCTGGGCCGGAGAGACCGTTTCGTATTGGACGTGGGGTGATCTTTACCTAGTTCACTTTGACTTTCCCAGTCGCATGGCGTTGGCCGGGGGTTATTGCTGGCTTGTATCGGAGTTCCCTTACTGCCCGAATCTTGGTTTCGCTGGCGAATCTCATCTAAGCCCTGGGTTTTTCCAGTGATGACCTTTTCCCTCGTTGTTTTAGCGTGGGTTTTCAAATGCAATCGCGTTTATGGAGATTGGATTTACGGATTTACCAATCTCCACCATGCCCCGCTCACGGCTGCATGGTATCGCTCGTTTCAGCAAATTGAATTGATCCCTGAAATCATTCGATGGAACCTCAGAGTGTGGACCAGCATCATCGCCTTCGTTCCCTTCTTGATCTATTTGCGCCGCTTGATGGGTAAGATTGAAGGTGAGCTGGCTGTATGGGCCTTGGGACTCCTCTTCTTTCTGTCGCTATCAACGACGCAAGACTTCATGGGCTATGTCGAGATCTATTCCCTGCCGATGACCTTTTTCGTCATTTTTGCTTACTATGGCATGCAGTGTCTGGAGGGGAAACAGGGGCTCTATTGGGTGAGCATCTGGGCCTTGATTGGCTTTATGGCGCATCTGACCGAGGCTGTCCTTATTTTTCCTCTGGTATTCGTCTGGGTTTACTCGCTGATCCGAAAACGTATTTCAGCCCGAGAATTCCTTACGACTTCGCTTAAGATTGGATTAACAACCATCGGCATTTTTGCCGTAACCTATTTCTTGCTCTTTTGGTCCGTCTTCGAGAGCGATTACACTGAATTTCGTCAACAGTTCCCCTATTTCGGTTTTGAACTTCTCTGGGGAGGACGAAAGAGTGGGAAGGTTTTGCTTATGCTAAATCGGATCGGACCCGACTTTAACGCAGATTATACGATTTTCTCCTGGGAGAATCTCTTTAAGACCCTCAATTTCCTTTTTCATTATTCAGCCTTTTGCTTTTTCCTGCCGGTGATTCTGCTCATTCAGAATCGCTTTCGGGATTTAAGGGATCCACGAATGGTCTTTCTGGGGATAACTTTCTTGACCTATATGATTTTCCTAATTCTCATGCGCGTAAGCTTTTATACCCCGCTCTTGGATTGGGATCTCTTTGCGGTGCTTTCAGTTGCCGGTGGTTTGTTAACTTATGCGTTATTGGTAAAGCGACAGCAGCGACGAGCTCTGGTCTTGATTACGCTTGTTAATTTGCTGCATACGATCCCATGGATTGGGGTCAATCATTTTACGGGTATCTATACCCTGAGCGTGTGGAAATAGCGCTCTATTTTTTTCTTCGATGACAATGAGCCTTCGTCATGGAGGACCAGCAAGCTCGAGTTGCCGGAATTGACGATGCTCACTTCCGCGTCCACGAAAAGTGCGGGACGCGAACACCCTTCACTGTTGCCTTCTCGGAGGGCTGCATTCTGATAGGCTCTGGCGATCGACCTATTGCCTAGCCTTCGCGTGTCTTCGCGACAGACCGGCTCGACCGGGGTCGTATTCCCCGTCTCTCTTCTGCGTCCGCAGCACCATCGCTGCGATCATGCGCGCTAAGCTCAGCTTCGCGAGTGCCGACTTCGTGCCGCCGTCTAGGAGCCGCTCGCAACGCGCATGGACGGGACCTTTGTTGCGCCGCGTGATCACCCTCGTCGCGGAACTGGCGGAAATATTCTTCAAGAAGAGATTGTGTTGGCGCGAGAGTCATCTGGCCTGGGGAACGCGTGCCTGGATCCAGTCTCCGTCGGCCGTTTGGCTCCAGTTCGAACTCCCAGTCCGCGAGATCACCGCCAGCATGCAACTCGCGGCGTGTACGTCCATGCCGATGTATCGTTTCGTTGGTGCTTCTTCTCGTTGCGGATTGTTGAATTGTCGACTCGAGAATGTCCGACGAGGTAGGGAGGCACCAACCTGCTTGATTCCAGGGGCTTCCACCGCTGCTCGCAGACGCTACACCCTTATGATGCTTAGTATCCAGGGATCTTGGGCACTGGCTGTGAAATCCCATTTCGATTCGCGGGTAACAGATGTCGAACAGACTGCGTATTCGGAGGCAGCTCGGTCAGATCGGTCGAGTTGCTCATATCGCGTGTCTCTGCGCCTTCCTGCTGTGGTGTGGCTCCTCCAAGACGTCGCTTCCGAGTTGCGGCGGACCGGTGGAGTGGTCGTTCCTACCAGCGAGTACGTCGCCCCGAGGATCGGTGATACTGATCGTCGTCGATACGCTCCGCGCGGACCATCTGAGTACGTATGGCTATCCTCGTGCTACGTCCCCCAACCTAGACGCTTGGGCTGCAGGCGGGCGGGTGTACGAGAGGGCACAGAGCGCTTCGTCCTGGACATTGCCCACCTTCGGCACCCTGCTCACGGGTTACTTACCGATGAGGCACGGAGCGGGATACGCGGACGCTAAAAGCAAGCTCGACCCGTCGGTGGTGACGATAGCCGAGATACTTGTCGACCGGGGTTTTAGGACGGGTGCTGTTGTCAACAATCCGTACCTCGAGAAGGCTTTCGGGGTAGACCGAGGCTTCGGGGAGTATGACATCGCCCCTGCCAGGAACAGGCGCCATCGACTGGCAGACGCAGTCGTTTCGCGATCGCTCGAACTGGTCGATCAGTGGGGAGCCGATCCGTTCTTCTTGGTCGTTCACTTCTTCGATCCCCACATGAGTTACGACCCGCCGTCGAGTTTTCGTGGAAGGTTCTCCGAGAATATAAAAACTGAGTTGCGATACCCGGTGAGTGACCGCAGGCGGCTTCTGGGACAATCGGAGCAGCTCTCCGGTGGGGACCACGAGTTCATCAATGCTGCTTACGACGAAGAGATCGCCTTCGTCGATCAGGAGTTTGGTCGTCTCATGGATGGACTCGTCGAACGCGGAGTCTTCGAAAGCACCTTGGTCATGTTCACGTCGGACCACGGTGAAGAGCTGTTCTAGCACGGCGGCTTCGAGCACGGACATGAGATGTGGCAGGAGCTGCTGCATGTCCCGCTCGTCGTGTGGGGGCCTGGCGTTAAGCCGGGTCGAGAATCCGAGCCGGTGTCGCTCACCGACGTTGCCCCAACGATACTCGAATGGGCCGGTGTCGATATTCCATCCGACTTTGACGGCCTCTCGCTGTGGCCCAACCTTGCCGGCGAGCGGAAATTTCCGGAGCGGACGCTGATCGCGGAGAGCAGGCTCTACGGGGACCGCTACGCGGCGGCGGCGATTCGGTGGCCGCTCAAGGTTGTTGTGGATTCGGACCGCCGCCCGGTTCGTGCCATAGACCTGGCAACGGATCCCGATGAACGCACTGACGTGCTTGCCTTGAGCGACGAGCGATCAGAGGGGGCTGTCGAGGGTCTCATCAGCACGCTTCGGGGCCGGGTTGTCGACAGCCATGACGAACCGGCCCTGCTCGATGACGATACGCTGGAGAGCCTCCGCTCACTTGGCTACATCCGGTAACCGATGAAGACTCCAGTTTGGCTACATGTGCCGCAATTTCTCGGTCGTTGTCCTCGCTGTGATCCCACGCGTTGTCCTGGACGGCAACCCGCGTTTGGATTCACCCCCGTTGGATTACCACGGCTGAGACTGGAGTCGGTCGTTCTTCGGCTCGGCGAGGAGACGGGTTTGCGCTGGGGTGACGTGGCGTGGGGTTCGGGATCGAACGATCCCGCACGGTGTCTTGTCATCCAGCGATCTGTCTCACGAGGAGAGGCTGAGGGGCCCACCAAGAGTGGTCGCACTCGGCGGGGGAATAGGAAAATCAAGCTGCGTTTTCGGCAAGGTCCGATAAGAGGCATCCCAATAAGTTGACTTGAATAGGAGCTAAACTGCACCATATCGGGGTGATTTCAAGCTTTTCCCGTCCCGGCCCACGTCGGGAATCGCGGTGTCACACTGGAAAGCCGGATCGCGCACATAGCTGGGCCTTGGGCGATGGGGCGGGCGACATCTGGAGCGGAGAGCTGGCCTAGGCGGTATCAAGCGTTCGTTCACCCATCATTGCCCCACTCGCCCGGCAGCGTCTGATCGAAATCATCAGCCTCCGGCTCATCGAACCCTAAGCCCACAGCGAACTCGGGCGAGGCCGCCGACGTGAGAGGCGGAGCTCTGAGTGGTAGCCCCAGGCATTTCAAGATGCGCCGTGCCACCGACGGGTCTGTAATGGCGGTGAGGATGCGCATCTGCTCTCCGCAACTGGGGCAGCGAAGCGCGTCGACCTCGATGATTCTCTGGAGCAGTTCCGCTCACGGGTGGCGACGAGGAGGCGGGGTGGGCCACGCGTCGATCGGCTCATCACGCTCAACCGCCGCACCTCCTTGGCCTTGCATTCCGAGAAATTGAGATTCCTCGCCTGCTGCTCTCGCATCTCCCACCGCCGCTCGCTATGAGCGCGGCCCGCTTTCAACGCCGAGCGACTCGCTCCTCCCCGCCCCGCCTTTCGCGGCCGCAGTACCCTCGCTCCGCTCGCTTTCCGCCAAGGCTACGGCCATTGCGCCCGTCTTCACCGGGCTCGGTACCACGCGGCCGCTATTCACGCGCGTGCTCCAGCCGAGCGCGTTTCGTGCGGCTGCGTCGAAATGCTGTATCGCTCCCTCCTAAATCGCACGCACAACCGCGAGAGATATGGGTTGGAGCGAATGCCCCCCCGACTCCCCAAAAGCAACCCCCGTGCTGAACCGTGTACTCAACAAAGTCCCCGATTGGATTGAACGACGCGCTCTCTAACTCATGAAGAGGCGACAGGCGGGATTGTCGGTTTCTTCAGTGTAGAGGTAGACGAATTCTTTCAGGGAACATTCGAAGGCTTCGTCCTGCCCGCGTTCTTGGCGACACCTGATAACAGGCATTCGGTTGAGTTGACTTGAGTAGCAGCTAAACTGCCCCATGTCGGAATCGACGTGCAGCGCTCCCCCTAAAGGCAACGGCTTCAACGATCGGAGTTGACACTGGCCATCCCGAGTATTGATACTTTTCACGTTTCGCTACGCGGCTTCGGCATCCCGCTGTTCTTTGCTGGGGAACGCCGCCTGGCGAACAAAGGCGCTGGCGACGCTCCGGTTGGGGCGGCCATTGAGGGCTTCGATAAGAGGTCGGGATGAAGTTCAACCGCCGCGAGGCGCTCAGGGCGGGGTTGCTCACCAGCTTGTCGATCGCGTCATCTGCTGTGCTCCCCTTTGCAGCCGGATGCCGGAAGCGCGCATCTGGTGTAGAGAGACCCAACATCCTCTGGATCTCACTGGACACCACGCGCCGCGACCATCTGGGCTGTTACGGATATGAACTCCCCACAAGCCCAAACATCGACGCTTTGGCCGCAGAGTCGCTGGTCTACACACAAGCCATCTCTCCTTCGAGCTGGACGCTCCCGGCACACGCGTCCATGTTCACCGGCAAGTTCCTCGCGAGCCACGGCGCCCGGAAAGACCCCGAAGGCCCGCTCGTACTTACCAGTGTCATCAGCGGTCACAAAGAGTATGAGCGTTATCGTGCCAGAGGGATCTCATCGGAAGAGGTGACACTGGCCGATTTGCTCAAGCAGGCGGGCTACGACACGGCGGGAGTTGTGGCCGGCCCCTGGCTGAAAAAGGCGTTCGGGTTGGGGGCCGGGTTCGACTTCTATGACGACGCACGGATTGATTCGCTCGACGGCCGGCTCGCCCAATCGGTAACTAACAGCGCTCTCGCGTGGCTCCAGCAGCAGCAGCAATCCCAGAATCCGTTCTTTCTCTTCCTGAACTATTTCGATCCGCATACACCCTGGACACCGTCGCCACTGTTTCTGCGACCGTTCGCCACACCAGAGATCATGCAGGGGGACCCCTGGCTCCTCGAGATCGCCAAGTATGATGGCGAGATCCTGTATATGGATGTGAGCATCGGGATGCTGCTCAAGCAACTCAAGGCCAGTGGGCTGTACGACAACACCATGATCATCGTCACTGCTGATCATGGTGAGTTGCTGGGAGAGCACGGGTTGCACGGGCACGGCGCCTATCTGACTCAGGAGGAGATTCACATCCCGTTCATCGTCAAGGAGCCACGGGGCGAACGCGAGCCCGCCCGGCTATCGACGCGAGTTCAGCTGGTCGACATTCTCCCCACAATCTGCGAACGACTCAATCTATCGCTGCCATCCGGTGTACAAGGGACGAGCTTGGAGAACATGGCCCATCCCGTGATCGCTGAGGTCTACCCGTACGGATTCAATTCCGAGGACGGTGACTGGCAAGTCATCTACGACGGAGACCACAAGTTGGCGTGGAACAGCAAGGGTTCGCACAAGCTCTTCAACCTGCGCACCGACCCGGCAGAGAATTACAACATTTTGGAGCGCGAACCCGAGCTCGCGCAGTCGCTCATGAAGAAGCTAAAGGACTACCTGGGTTCACTGCCAAAGCCACCCGAGATCGACCAAGGCGATATACAGATCGACGAAGAGACACTTCGCACGTTGAAGAGCATGGGTTATGTGCAGTAAGAAGCTCTCTTCGTAACAGCCGACACCGCGATCTTGGGATGAGCAACCCGACGAAGCGGAACGCCTCAGAGAGAAAGTTTGACTCCTGTCCAAATTTGCTTGCGGGGGTTGGTTGCCCGGGTGTGGTGGCGGGAGGCCATCGGGCTCGAACCCCATGTCGCCCGATGGCCTCCCGCCACCACACCCAATTGGCGCTCCCTTACGCGAGGCCCTTGGATACGCCGGTTCTTCTTCGCGCATAGAAAGCGATTCGCTGGGGATTCGGGGGGGGAAGGGGTGTGAGCGACATGGGGTTGGAGCGAATGCCCCTTCCCCCCGACTCCCCAAGAGCAGGCACCCCAAATACTGAACGGTGAACCCAACACCGTCCCCATTTTGGGCTGACGTTGCCGCGATCGCGCCGCTCTGCGGCCGGGTTCGCGAACTTGCGCGTGTAGCGCTTCTCCCGCGCCGGCCGCTTGCGTGTCTGCTGCCGCTTGCGTGACGAGACTCCTCACCGGGGTCAGTTCTTGGAGCGGAAGGCCGAAGAGTGTAGGAAGAAGTGGGTAAATAGCTGAGGTGCGGCCAGCCGTGCTGAAATCTTCCGCAATTCGCATACTCGCCTGCTCCGCCGCGATCGCAGTGCTGCTGCCCAGCACGGCGGTGGCGCTGATCACGGTGGGCGCTCTCGACACCAGCCAGCTCTTCGCGAGGGACATCGAGGTGGTGGGCGACCTGGCCTACGTGACCGGTGACTGGCCCGGGCTGCGCGTGATCGACATCTCCAACCCGGCCTTCCCGGTGAAGCTCGGCACCGTCTACACGCAGTACTCTGCAGCTGCCGTCAAGGCCGTGGGCGACTTCGCCTACCTGGCCGCTCGCGGCGATGGGCTGCGTGTGATCGACGTCTCCAACCCGGAGTCCCCTTTTGAAATCGGGGCTGTCGCGACTCCCAATTCGGCAACCGACGTGGACGTGGTGGGCGAGCTCGCCTACGTGGCGGACAGCACCTCGGGGCTGCGCGTGATCGACGTCTCGGAGCCCGCCGCGCCGGTCGAGATCGGCGCCATCGATACGCCGGGCCAAGCAGTCGGTGTCGACGTGGTGGGCGAGCTCGCGTACGTGGCCGA
>PVMK01130529.1_pt1 | contig 30445 bp, 30 predicted proteins | sample 1853481 | NCBI WGS metagenome assembly PVMK01 (sample SAMN08533507, study PRJNA380276) | Marine sediment metagenome, whole genome shotgun sequencing project.
CAAAGACAAAATCAGAGTGGATGTCAGTTCTGCCCAGACCAGCAGGATCATCCACGATTGATATAAGTCGTCCCCCTTTTTTGACAATATCAGCACTCTTTTGGAGAACCTCGCCGCCCACACAATCAAAAACTACATCCACGCCATCCGGATACTCTGAGCGCACTGCTTCGCGGAAATCTACCTGCGGGTAATCAACAACCCTATCGGCTCCCAAGTCTTGGACATATTCGCGGTTGCTCCCACTTGCGGTCCCCCAGACAATCGCTCCCCGATCCTTTGCCAGTTGTACTCCGAAACCTCCAACTCCTCCGGCTGCAGCATGGATCAAAACGGTTTCTCCCGACTGTAGTTTTGCCGCGTCGAACAGTGATTGGTAAGCCGTGAGAGCGGCAAGAGGAATAGATGCGGCTTCTTCAAAGGAAGTATTCTTCGGCTTTATCGCAGCATGTTCTTCTTCCAGCGCAATGTATTCTGCGTAGGCACCGCCCTGGACCACGGGCTTGCGGCAGTAAGCAAAAATTTCATCTCCCTCTTTAAAGCGTGTCACCTCTTCGCCAGCCTGTTCCACAATTCCCGCCGCGTCCCAACCCAGGATAATTGGAAACTCGTATGGAAAGAGATCCTTGATATATCCCTCCCGGATCTTCCAGTCCACCGGATTGACCCCGGCCGCTTTCACCCTAACAAGAATTTCCCCTGGTTTGATCTCAGGCACGGGTAGGTCCATGAATTGCAGTTTATCTCGCCCGCCAAACTCATTTATAGCTATGGCTTTCATATCTTTGACTCCTTGATTTGAGGTAAGGTGGACTCAATCCCTTGTAGTCAGTTAAGAACCCTATTTTTTATGTCAAGTCCACCCAGGAAGAGAGGATATCATCAAATAAATAAATTGACACATTGGCTGTGGTTCAGATATTTCTCGAGGAAATATCTATTTGAAGGCATTGGCTCGTTATGTGCAATGACAGGTGTGTCTTTGAAGGAGCTACGGCCATACCCAGCAGGAATTAAGGCGAATTGACGCTTTAAATATCTAGCTGGCTGCAAAAAGTCCCCATGGTTCTCAAATCCTAGTTTTAGATGATGGCTGGAGAAGAAGTGAGCAAAAACATACTCATCAAGAATAACCTCTCTGAGATTGAGAGGCTAAGCAAGGCTGTGGCTGAATTCGGGGAAAAAAATAATTTATCCAGTGAAGTCATATATGATGTAAGATTAGCCCTCGAAGAAGTCGTTTCCAACATTATCAATTATGGCTTTGAGGATAATTATGAACATCAGATTTCCATTGAGATGAATCTGCAGGGTGAAACCTTGACCATGAAAATCAAAGACGACGGCAAACCTTTCAATCCACTGGAAGTCAAGAGTACTAACCTTGAGAAACCATTTGATGAAAGGGAAATAGGAGGTATGGGTATATACATAGTTCGGAAGCTGATGGATAATATATTATACAAAAGAGAAGAAGGTAATAATGTATTACAGTTGACAAAATACCTTGCAGATCATGCCATAGATCAATAGATTTGGCGAAGGCAAGGCTTGTTTGTCTTGTGAAATAATGACGAACCAAAATTTCTAAAAGGAGGACAATATGGCGTTAAGGGTTATGTCAGATGAGAAGACCGTTGGAGTTTATGTTGTAAGTCCCGTCGGTTCACTTGATACGAATACCTACTCCACATTACAGCAAGAAGTCGAATCACTTCTACAGGAATCTCCGCAGGTGATCATTTTCGATCTAAAAGAACTAAATTATATAAATAGTTCCGGCGTGAGTGTAATACTCATGGCAAGAAAAGTGATGAAGAGTAACGAAGGAGAGGTATTGCTTGTGAACATGCAACCGCAGATCGAGAAGGTTTTTGAAATTATCAAGGCTTTACCCGACCAGAGAATTTTTAAGGATATAGAAGAACTAGATAGTTATTTAGATAGGATGCAAAAGAAGGTTATCAAGGAAGGTTAGAGAAGGGGTAGGGAACTATTGCTGCCCGAATTGGTAAAAGAGAAATCGAGCAGCGGATGATTGGTGACCCAATCCGCAGTAGGTATATCGATATTTTCTTTTGGAGATTCTGGTTATGCACGACTCGTTTCTGGAAGCCCTTGCCAGACCAGAGCCTGTGCCGGGAGGTGGTGCAGCAGCAGCCCATGGAGCCTGTGTGGGGTTGGCACTTCTCGAGAAAATTGTCCTGGTTGAACTGCGGCGCAATGATATTCCTTCTGAGTCTCGCTGGCAGAATTTGCTCGACGAGGTGAGGAAGTCATCTGCAACCCTGTTGCGGCTTCGTGATGAAGATGGCGAGGCCTATGTGCGTTTTGCCCAGGCAAAAACATTTGGAAAGAGTGCTGAAGAAATTCTTGACCCGCTGAAGCAAGCAATCGAATGTCCCATAAAGATTATGGAAGAAGCCTATAAAGGTTTGCGCCTTGTGGCCAGGGCGGCAAAACGCTGCAAGGGTCACCTTCTTTCAGACCTCCTGGTGGTCTGCGAACTTCTCCGAGCTGCCATCAATGGAACCCATCGCATTACTCAAGCGAATCTTGGCCTCATGCCCGATGGTTCTCTCCGCAATAGCTATGTGAACGAACTCAACAAGTTTCAGGGGGAAAGCCGGGAACTCCTCAGATCTGTGGAGGGAGATATATTGGCAAGAGCGAGGATTAGTAAGCGGTGAGTGGTAAGCAGTAAGGAGCACTGGCGGAATAGAAATTCCAAAAGACAAATCACAAATATCAAACAAATCACAATAACCGAAATTTCAAATTCCAAACCTGTTTTGGTCATTGAATATTGGAATTTGATATTTTGCAATGATCCATCACTCCAGCAGACTCCTACAAGAGAGGAATGACATTCAAGCCCCCGTAGGGGGGCAGCTCCAATCCGTATTCCACTTACCTTGATCACTTCATCTCACGTCGCACAGCGTCTTCGGGGGCCGTTTCGGATTGAGCCCGACCTTTGCCTGTGCGCACGCCGATGAACACCAGAAATTTACGGCGAATCTCACGCAGTGGCTTGCCGATGCGGCGGCCGAACCGGATAGTCCATGGCCGATATCTCTCCAGATCGAGCTGTTCAGGGCTGAGCTGATCCGGCCGACAGTCTCTGTAGTGTTTGAGCACATGGTAGTCGTCCATGCCCTGCAAAAGGCGCAGTACTGCTCGCATCGGCCAACCATTGCCCGGCCACCAAGCCGGCAGGTTGAGACTGATCTGGAAGTCTATCAGGTAAGGCTTGCCATCATCCCCGACGATGATATTCTGGCGTTTGCTGAGGTCAACGTAGGCAAGGTCACGCGCGTGCATATCCTTGATCAGTTGCTGGAGTATGGGAAAAAAAAGCATCATTGACAGGCTCGCGTCTCTCCAAGGTGTGGCCGGCCACGTAGTCGTGAGTAGCAGCGTGTCGCTGGCTCACGCCATTTATCGTCAAGTTGCCGCTGTAGTCGGGAATGTTAGGTAAATCGTCCAACCGTTGCAGCATACGGGTCTCACGTCGCGCCAGCCTCCGGCCCAACCACTTCATCGGCAACCCAAAAATTGATTGCTGACGGTTGAACTTGGCGACGACCATGCCTCGCGGACCCTGGTACAGCGCCGTTGCCGCCCACGAATCGTGCTTCAGAATGTCAACCCGCCGATAGGGATGGCCGTCAATCTCGACCTGCTCCGGGGGATCGGCCTTGCCCAAAGCGCGAAACACTTTTGGCCTCGGTTGAGCGGTTTGGGCAGACTCCCGGTTTTGCATGGAGAATACCTCCAATCCGTATTGGTCATGCCACTCTTGATAGCTTACGGCAGCACCTTAATCACCACAATTGTGATGTCGTCTTCTTGCTCTGCGTCCCCACGAAAGTCGCTGACTGCCTCAAGCACAGCCTCTAGAATAGCCCCAGAGGACTTGTGATCGTTATTACGAATGATTTGGGAAAGACGGTCCTTGCCGAACATCTCCCCCTCTCCGTTGTGGGTCTCCCAGATACCGTCAGTACCCATGAGAATAATTGTCCCGTCCGTTTCGATGGTCTTTTCAACCTGTTCGTAAAAATAGTCTTCCTCCACCCCTAGGACCATTCCTGGCCCCATGAGCTCTTCCACGGTATCCGTGGCGGGATCATAGAGGATGGCTGGATCGTGTCCGGCCCTGACCCAACTGATTAGGCGTGAGTCCTCTTCTATCATAAGAAAAAACAGGCTCATAAACCTGCCGCTATCCCTCACATCGGCGGCGAGAAGACTGTTCACTTGGGTGAGACTCTCGGCCAGATTTTCCGGTCTCGTTACCAGCCCCCTTATGAGCGCCCTCGCTGTGGCCATGAGCAAAGCAGCTCCAACTCCATGGCCCGTGACATCGCCCACTACAATGCCAAAGCGGGCGCAGTCTTCATCCTCACAGGGGAAAAAGTCAAAATAGTCCCCACCAGTCTCGTCGCAGTAGACGCTCTTGGCAGCAATATCAAAGCCGGGTAGATTTGGTATCTCCTGTGGCAGCAGATTTTGTTGCACTTCCTTGGCCACTTCCAGAGACTTACGGATTTGTATTCTGTCTTCAAGCTGAGGAACCATGTCATTGAAGGTCGTAGCCAGCAGATCGCGTTCATCGCCTGTGTTTATCTCGATTCGCGCAGAGAAATCGCCCTTTGCCAGACGCTTGACCGCCTCTACCATGACGAAGAAAGGCCTGATCATAGCGTGAGCGAACCACAGACCAGCCAAAATAAGCAAAAGAATCACTCCAATGGCGACAACCCCGGTAATGAGCCACTGTTTTTTAACCATTGAATGTAAGGACTCTCGTACCCGTTCAAACTGCTCCAAAATAATCCTTTTGGGTACGATGAGTATAAGATTCAAGTCATCGCCGGCGTGACCATAGGCCCAGACGGAATCCACGCCGAAATAAGGCATGTCGATATAGCCGGCTTGTCTGGCTTTTATTTCCCCTTCCATCAATTCCATTATCTCCACATCTGAAGATGCTAGTCGTTCCACCCCCATCGCGCCGCTCCAGGCAGCGGCATTTTCCACGTAGTCTTTTTGAGCCACTACCCAGAGGCCGTACTCACCGGTCTCTTCTTTTACCCCTGACCAGACGAGAAAGGAGCGCATGGCCGTTGACCACTGAGAAGATAATTCATGGACTTGTAAAACCTCTGAAAGAAGTACGTCAATGGCGGCTACTCCCGCAAATGAACCGTCAGAGTGACGGACGGGCATAGAGGCAGTCATGACGACCTGACGTGTGGAGGCATCTATGTAAGGGGTGCTCCAGGCCAACTCACCCCTTTCTCTGGCCAAGATATACCACGGACGAGTTTGTGGGTTGTATGTGGAAGGGTAGCCGCCGTGGCCGGGATAGGCTGCGTGAACGCCGCTCTCCAGGCTGACATACTGCCAATAAAGCATGTCGCCCAATTGGCTCTCAAACTTACTGTGCAAAGGAAGGAGCCTTCTCAAGCGACCAATGTCAGTTGCCACATACCGCCAGTCAGCGCCCGGTCGGACCAAAAAGACCTGATGACCGAAGCTCACAACCATTGGTTCGGTTCTCTCCTCAGCGGCACCTCTGATGTGCTTATGAGAAAATACAATATCTTTAGGAGCCTTGGCGGGGTTGTCGTAGTCTTCAGCAAAATAGACTTTAGCCGCACCCTTCGGCGGTTCGGACAAAAAGCGCTCTGCATCTCTGGCAATGATTCTGAGCGTGAGTTCCAGCACTTCTTTCTCACGGCCAAGTATCTTGGCATAGTCCGTTGCCGTTTGCTGAAGCTCTTTGCTGACGATTTCTGTCCGGTTCTTTTTTGCCAAACCGGATATGGTTTCACCCATTCCTAGAATTCCCCGCTGACCTACGAAGGTAACAACGAGAAGTGGTGCAAGACTAAAGGTCATGAAGAGGATAAGGAATTTCCAGCGAATGCTCATAGGCCATCTCCGATGGTGGCGCAAGGAAAAAATTAGGAGTCAGAATTCAGGAGTCAGGAGCCAGAAAAGCATGGAGCATGGGGCATAGAGCATAGGGAAAATTAATCTTACAGGATCCCCTGCCCTTTACTCTGTGCCTTTACCTCCTGGATTCTGGATTCTGACTACTGGATTCTATGAATTCGCCTTGCGCCTTGCTTCTTTGCTACCAATGAAGCAGCGAGGCTGCCCAAGTGAAGCCAGCCCCAAAGGCAGTTAGGAGTACAAGATCGTTTTCCTTTAACTTCCCCTGTTTCATAGCCTCATGCATACAAATAGGGATGGTAGCAGCTGTGGTGTTACCGGTCCAGGCGATGGTGTTCACCACCTTTCCTTCAGGGATGCCCAACTGGGATGCCACCATTTGATTGATGCGCATGTTGGCCTGATGAGGCAGTAGAATAGCCACCTCATCCACTAATTTACCCGCTTCGGACAAGACCTGGTGGCTAACTTCAACCATGCGGGTGATCGCATGTTTGAATACCATCCGTCCATTCATCTGCGCGTAGTGCCTGCCTTGCTCAAGGCTTTCATGAGAAATCCTTGGCTGGTGCGCACTGGCAGGGTATTCAGTCCACAGTTCCTTTGCGTACTTTCCCTCTGAGTGCAGAGCGTTGGCGAGTATACCCGGATGGCCATCCGGGGCCAGGCCCACCACTACAGCTCCCGCGCCGTCACCGAACAATACAGAAAGGTCACGGCCGCTGAAGGTAAAATCTAGAGCCGTGGAGTGAATCTCCGAGCCGACGATGAGGATACGTTCATACTGGCCACTTTTTATCAAACTATCAGCCATGGTAAGGCTGTATATAAAACCAGAGCATTGATTGCGGACATCCAAGGCACCGATAGTTCTGTCGCCGAAGAGCCTGTCTTGCAGAAAGCAGCCATTGCCAGGGAAGAAATAGTCCGGGCTTAAGGTGGCATATATGACGAAGTCGATATCATCAGGGCTGAGCCCGGCATTGTCGATAGCTTCTCTTGAGGCGTGTACAGCGAGGTCAGTGCCGGTTTCCCCCTCTGAAACAAAGCGCCTGGTTAGGATTCCGGTCCGTTGTCTGATCCATTCGTCGGAGGTTTCCAGTTCTTCGATGGCTTCGAGGTCTTGGTTGGTGACTTCTCGCTCCGGCAAATACATGCCCACACCTAGAATTTTTGTACGTCTCATATCTTTCCTTCCTTAATCCCCTGATTTCTCAATTCCCCCTCCCCCTCGACGGGGGAGGGTTAGGGTGGGGGTGAACAGGTTCAAATTGTTTCTACAGGAGCCCTAATATGAACTCGGCCATCTCCTTGACAACCCTGTCAGTAGCCTCTTTATGAGGTACATGAGCGCAGTCTGGAATAAGTAGGGGCTTGGCGGGGCCGGCTACTCGACCTGCTATGGACTCCACCTGAGCTTCAGTACCGTACTGATCGTCTTCGCCTTGGATAACCAGAACCGGGCACGTGATCCTCGGTAGGCAATCCTCAATATTCCAATGTTTGAATTCGGGGGATAGCCAGGTCTCACACCATGCCCTGAAGATCGCTTCGGTGTTACTATCGTGATAACGTGCCAGCTTTTTTTTGAGGTCTGTGGTCTGGTAAGCTTTTACGGCTTCTTTAATACCTTCCAGGGTGATCTCTTCCACAAAAACATGTGCAGCTTCGGTAATGAGCCCTCGGACCGATCCAGTATATTCTGCTGCAAAAATCAGGGCAATAGAGCCGCCATCGCTGTGGCCAATGAGGATGGCATCCTCTACGCCAGAGTTCTTAAGAACCTCGGGTAGGCTGTCCAAAGCCTCATCGTGAACATATCGGAGTGTTCTTTGGACATCGATGGGATCAGATTTGCCATGTCCCCAGCGGTCATATACCAAACCGTTACAGCCAGTTTTCTCTAACAGTACTTCTGGAAAGTCGTGCCACATCTCAATAGAACCCAAGCCCTCGTGGAGAAATACGAGAGTGGGACGGGAGTCCTGACCATCGTTACCCGGGTGCGTGAGCCTCCTCACTCGGAGCTTGTGGCCAGCCGCCCGAACGAAGAAATCTTCCGTCGATATTCGGTTAGTACTTTTCATGGTACTGAGGAGATTCCATCAGCAAATGTGTCTCAGCACAGCGCAGAGCGTCGTTCGTTAATATTTTAGGCATTTTAGTACACTTTAGTTCATTTTAGACATTTACGTTTGAGTAACTCGCTCTAACAGCCTTCGATAGTAAACGTAATTTTCAAATGGCACATCGGCCCGGATTCGCCCGTCTGCCAGGGGCACATAGCCACCGTCGGCAACTAGTGGCGGAACCTTCTCCTCGATTTCGCGTCTGATTGTGTCTTTATCTCGTCGCAATGCATCCAGATCGATCCCCCCAATAAGGCGCAGTTCACGGCCGAACTCTTGACGAATATTGCGATAGTCCATTTCCTCTATGTTTACCTCGCAGGCCCACAGACAGTTAAAGCCCCATTTCAGCATACTTGGAACTAGGGCTCGGGCATTGGCATACGTAACAAGCACTATGATATCAACGCCATATTTACTAAGGACAGCAAAGACCGGCTCGTAGTTTTTAAGTACCATATCCTCGTACATCTGCGGCGAGATCAAAGGTCCATAATTGCCGCCGATGGGTTCACTGAACAGCACCGCATCTATCTCAACATCTTTCAGCACCCGTTCAGCCAATCTGGCCGCAAACTCTCCCTGGATCGCCATGGCCTCACGCACGAATTCAGGATCATCAATGATCAGATCCATCAACTCTGCAAATCTGCGCCATTCGTAAACGCCCATGGTGAGGAAGAATCCCCGGTGAATTCTTAGCATGAGCACATGGTCTCGCTTTTGCCAACGGCGAACCCTTTTAGACCAACCACTCGGCAAGCGTCCTCGCCCGTATGGATCGAACCGTTGCCGCAGTCCTTTCAGATCAGCTCGCGAGGTTGGCCACTTTCTGAACTTGGGACTGGGCTCCAAGTCCGGCTCTATAACCTCGCGCCGATCGGTAGGAAACATCTGAGAAAGATCTGCTTGAGACCGCAATCCCTGCTTACGCCATGTTTTGAGCACGCCCCGGCGGATGCCCTCCTCGAAATAGGGCACGCGGTCGGGGCTGCCGTAGCGCATTGTCTCAAGAAATCTTTCGCGACTATTCATGCTTGAAAATCTTGTTTCTAGTGAGATTTGGAACTTCTCCCCTATTTTCGACGCTTTAACATTAATCAAACGAATGACCCCCTCTCCCCCGGTTTGGGGGAGAGGGTCGGGGTGAGGGGGCATCTTCAGACAATGATAAAAGAACAGCCTCCAAGACGGACTCGGTTTTCTGCAGGACTTCATTATTCCAGAATCGCAAAGTTCTGAATCCTTTTCTTCTTAGGTACTCAGAACGTTGAAGATCTGCCTCAACCTTCGTCGCATGCTGGCCTCCATCTACCTCAATAACTAGCTTTTTCTCGACACATACAAAGTCCACAATAAACTTTCCAATGGGATGTTGGCGACGAAACTTGCATCCGTCCAATTGTCGATCCCGTAGATGGCGCCAGAGTAGTTTTTCGGCATCTGTCAAATTCTTTCTGAGCGCTCTGGCGCGATATTTCATTTTCCACCCCTCACCCTTACCCTCTCCCCTCCAAAGGGGAGAGGGAACTGAACTGACCCATGTCCGTGGTTGCACGACTGGGAATGCTTTGCTCAGAAATCAGTACGCTGACTTAAAATGAAACATTTCCTGGACAGTTTGTCGGTATTTTCTGATTTCAGCTTGGCGGCGGGCGCGGCTCCACCCAAGGGTTTTGCCCATGAGTTTGGCTGCAACCACCTCCAATCCACCTCCGCCGTTGAAGTGTAACAGATCTGTTCGCCTGCTCATGAAGTCTTCCAAAGTGAGGGCCATCTCATCCTCTACCCCATAAATGACCTGTGCTTTGATTACCCGACAGCCTGGCCCCAATTGTTCCAAGAGCTTCCGCTCACTCAAACCCAGAGCCAGGACCTCCATGTGATTTCGACCGTAACTGTGGATCAGGTGCTCTATACTTGTCAAAGATAACCCCCATCGGCCCTTGAGACCAAGGGATTGGGCTCTGAGATAGGAGGGAAAATCGATCATCTCCCCACCCGTCAGCGGGACCTCGTCAGTAGTGCAGGCCTGAAATCCACCCTCCAGCAGATGTGCATAGCGCTCCAACACTTGATCAATCAGGTTTTTTGCCATGGTGCGGTGGGTTGTGAGCTTACCTCCGGCGATGACCACAAGTCCATCATCGTATAAACCGATATAGTGATCACGGCTGACCTGTGAGGGATCACCCTCCTCCATTATCAAGGGTCTGAGACCAGCCCAGGAAGACACTATATCATCTGGGCCAAGATTGACTGATGGGAAACAATTGTTCAGTACATCGAGAAGGTAATCGACGTCGGCAGCTTCCACCAAGATCTTATCCAGCGAGCCGGAATAATCAGTATCAGTGGTTCCCACATAAGTAAACTGTTCGAGAGGTACCACAAATATCAAGCGTTTGTCCGTAGTGGGTACAGCCAGCACTGTGTTTACTTTGAGTCGGCTTTCAGGAAAGACCAGGTGAACGCCCTTGGTCGGTCGTATAGCAGGGCCTGGTTCGGAGTGGAGTCTGAACAGTTCTCCCGTCCAAGGTCCAGCAGCAACCACTACAACTCGGGCGCGAATCACGCCCCTCTTTGCCTTTCATTACCTCACGGAACTTTACTGCATTGAAAGGCTCCTTGCCGATGTCAAACCCAAGTGCTTGAGTGTAATTGGCCACCACGGCACCGTACTCGTAGGCTGATTTGACCGTGGTCAGGGTAAGACGAGCATCATTTACCAGACAGTCGTAATAGATGAACCCCCCGGAGAGATTTTCCTTTCGCAGTAGAGGTTCTTCATGCAAAAGTTCGTCAGGCGACAGGTTGCGGTGACGCCCTAAAGAGCTATCGCTTGCCAAAAGATCGTAGCCGAATAGACCGATATGCATCTCGAGCCGCTTTTTCCAGCCTGAGTAGATTGGGATCAGATAGGGGGCGGAATACACCAGGTTCGGGGCCAGGTGGAGAAGTTTCTCCCGCTCGGATAAAGATTCCTTCACCAAACCAATGTCCAATTGTTGCAGATAACGCAACCCGCCGTGTATCATCTTGGAAGACTTGCTACTAGTGCCGCTGGCAAAGTCCGCCTTTTCTATGAGGGCTACTTTCATGCCGCGCATGGCAGCGTCACGCGCTACGGCAGCCCCGGTAATACCTCCCCCAATCACGGCAAGGTCAAACTCCTCCTGCCGCATTCTCTTGAGGTTGATCTTCCTGGTTTTTGGCGAAAAGTTCCCGCTCGAGGATCTGGGTTTCAGCCGCAGCACGCTAGCCTCCCAACAGCTTTCCGGGGTTGTCAAAATACATGGAAGACCTGTTTTTTTGCACTTAGTTGTTTTGCTAAGGACATGGAATGCTGGAATTTTGGCATAATGGCAATAAAACTTCTAGCCCAACATTCCTATATTCTATCATTCCAACTTTTTCTCCTCAATTTCTGCATTATATCCAGCAGTGTCAAGGGATTTCCGGATAAAGGCAAAGAAATTTCGACGAGCCAAAAAGTAAAATCATCGTATCTCAAGAGGGCTACCATTGTCTAATGTGAGATTTTGGGCGAAAATAAAGAAATTTCAAGAAATCGTGTTATAAATATCAAAATAAAGACCGGTCAATGTTTTTTTGTTCTAACTAGTTTCTATCCGGAAACTCCTCCATGGCATTCTGAGCGAGAGGAGCTTTAGAGGTATGAGGATACTGTTAGTAGAAGACGATCTCAAAACTGCCTCATTCATTTCGAAGGGGCTCAAAGAGGCGGGGTTCGCTGTGGATCATGTAACAGATGGCGAAAGAGGTCTGCAGATGGCCTCAGTGGAATCATACGACGCAGCCATTGTTGACATCATGCTACCAAAGATGGATGGCTTGACCCTTATCGAGACTTTACGGCAGGAGAAGATCAACACCCCCGGTGATAATTTTAAGTGCCAAACGGGCAGTGGATGATCGGGTCAAGGGACTCCAGAGGGGAGGCGATGACTATCTGACCAAGCCTTTTGCTTTTTCTGAGCTTTTGGCAAGAGTGCAAGGGCTGATCCGTAGAAACAGTGGAGTCTTGGAGCCTACAAGTCTTACGGTGAGTGAACTCTCCATGGATCTTCTCACCCGCGAGGTTGCAAGGGAAGGCAAAGAGATCGATCTTCAACCCCGTGAATTTGCCTTACTCGAATACCTCATGCGTAATCAGGGAAAGGTCGTTTCGAAAACCATGATCATGGAACACGTTTGGAACTATAATTTCGACCCGCAGACAAATGTTGTGGAAGCGCGGATATGCAGGTTGCGAGACAAAGTTGATAAAGGTTTTGGGAAGAAGCTCATCCACACGATTCGCGGAGTGGGCTATGTCCTTAAAGAAACTAGTTAGGTTACCAGGTACCCTGGCATTTCGATTGACTCTCTGGTATGCGTTTATATTCACTCTTACCTCCCTCGGAGCTTTCCTCCTCTTTAATTTTCTGATTAGTTCAGGCCTTCGTGAACGTACAGATCAGGATTTACTGGCCGAAGTCTCAGAGCTTTCTTCTCATTTGGCCTTGAAAGGTCTCGATGTGGTGGAGCTCGACATCGTTCAAGACGCTGAGTCCAGCGGGGTGGACAGGATGTTTCTGCGCGTCCTATCTCTAGACGGCGAAGAGCTTGTGTCGTCAAATATGACATCCTGGACGAATGTAGCAACCAACAGGGTTGCATTGAAGCGCTTGACCAGTGGAGAGAGTCATGTGTTTGAAACACTCACTATGCCGCAGCTGCAGCACAAGGTTCGCATCCTGTATGGCATTATCGGGCCTGACAAACTCGTGCAGATAGGCAAGTCCCTGGAGGATGATCAAAGATTTATGGGGGCGTTCCGAGAAAGATTTTTTGTCATGATGGCCACCCTGATGGTCTTTGGTGGCCTGATTGGGTGGTTCATGGCAAGGCGGGCGCTGTCGGGTATTGAGGAAGTTACGCGAACTGCGGTGGAGATATCGGCGGGAGCCATAGAAAGGCGGGTGCCCCTAAAGTCTAGGGGAACAGAAATTGACAGGCTGGCAACCACTTTTAATGACATGTTGGACAGGATTCATGGACTGATCCACGGGATGCGAGAGATGACCGACAATATTGCTCATGACCTGAGGAGCCCCATCACCAGGATTCGGGGGGTTGCCGAGATGGCACTGACAAGTGGTGAGTCCATGGATGAGTATGAAAATATGGCTGCCAACACCATAGAAGAGTGTGATCGGGTACTGGAAATGATTGAAACAATGCTGGATATCTCAGAACTCGAGGCGGGAGCAGGTAATCTTGCCATGGGAGAAGTGGATATGGCCGGGGTGGTTGAAGACGCTTGTGAACTGTTTCAGCCTCCAGCAGAAGATAAAGGTATAGCCGTTGTTGTTGAGGTACCGACAGGAGCCCTTGTTTATGGGGACATTCAGAGACTTCAACGGATGGTGGCTAATCTTCTGGATAATGCAATAAAATATACCCCGCCTGAAGGGACTGTGACGGTGTCCACAGATGGGGATAAATCTATGGTTTTTGTAGAAGTCAAAGATACCGGCATTGGAATATCAGGTGAAGATTTTTCCAATATCTTTGAGAGGTTTTATCGATGCGATCCTAGCCGCTCAGATGCCGGTGTCGGTCTCGGCCTTAGTCTGGTAATGGCTATTGTTCGCTCTCACGGTGGCGATGTCGCTGTCACCAGTTCTCCGGGGAAAGGGAGCACGTTCACTGTAAGCCTACCTCGAAACCCCCTTTCTTAATAACTCCCTCCTGCTTTTTCCCGCCACATTACCAAATGGTAATCTTCAGGCAATCTTGCGGTTAAGTTGTTGTTTTATTATTATTCCTAAAATCTATGGGCACAGTAGGCAATAGGGGGAGGGGTATCAACTTCCCATTTAGATGGGATTGCCTGCAGCCTCTCTTTTACCCTTTTGGAGGTGAGTGATTGAGTCAAGGCGGAGGTTTTCCAAAGGGCAATAAAGCTTCAGAATCAGAGGTCAATTCAGATCGGCGGACCTTTATCAAGACGGCCGCATTGACCGGTGTGGCTGCGGTGGTCATTGGGGTGCCGCTCGCTTCCTATGTCATTGCACCATCGTTGAAAAAGGGGACTGGCAAATGGATCGACTTTGGGCCCGTTGAGGACCTGGATCCAGGCGGCATGGAAATGCTGTCTTACGAGTTCATGGTCAAGGACGGGTGGCTGGTGCTGCCGCAAAGGGGATTTGTCTGGGCCAAGACTGAAGATGGTGGAATTCTGCGGGTGTTTTCCTCCACCTGCACCCACTTGGCCTGCAATGTGATCTGGCGGGAGGAAGAAGAGGTTTTCGTGTGCCCCTGCCATTCCGGTCGTTTTGATGCTTCCGGCCGTAATATTGCCGGGCCGCCGACAAAACCGTTGGTTGTTCTGGAACACAGAATTGAAGACGGCAACCTGAAGGTCTTTCTAACCGTTTGATATTAACCAGTACAAATTTTGAAGGAGGTGTCTCATGAGAGGAAGGATAGCAATTACCTTGATGCTGGCCTTGACCCTGGTTTTTGGTGGAATGTTGCTGGGCTTGGGTGAGCTGGAGGGAGCTGCGAAACAGACTGTTACTGTAAAGCGAGTCAAAAAAGGACCGACAAGCTTAGATGACGCTGTGTGGCAAACGGCCAAAGCGGTCCGAGTTCCCTTCGAGGGCAAAGAAAAGTTCGAAGGCAAGAAGGCGAGCGTGACCACCAAAGCGGTCTACACCAAGGACAGCATATACTTCCTGTTCAAGTGGGATGATCCCACTCTGAGCGTGACCAAAGGCGCCTGGAAATACGCTGACCAAAAATGGACGCATATTAAAAGCAACGAGGATCGGATCTCCCTTTTGTTTGAGATTAACAGGATCAACAAGTTTGCTACCAAGGGCTGCACCGTAGCCTGCCATGTCCCAAAAGGCGCGCCCAACGCGAAAGACGGCAAGTTTGGCACCTCATCGGCTGCTGAAAAAGGGGACCTGTGGCACTGGAAAGCGGCCAGGTCGGATCCGGCTGGAATCGCTGATGATACCTGGATAACAGTAATCAGCGAGAAAAAGGGTGGCCGAAAAGGAGACGCTGGATCAGGCGGCGACAAAAAGAACATAACTGCCGACAAGTCCAAACCCATGTACACCCTAGCTCCGGGTAAGCAACTGGGCAAGCATGGAATCTTGCTTGCTGCTGACGCAGTGGAGATAACCGACTATTCCGTGTTCGAGGCAGGGGACGTGGTCACCTACCGTATGCCCAAAAATGGCCAGGGTTCACGTGCCGACATCAAGGCGGTTAGCCGTTATGGGTATGGCGGCTGGACTGTAATGCTCCACCGCAAACTCGACACCGGCAACGATGACGATGTGGCCTTCAACCCCAGAAAAAAGTACAGTTTTGGCATGGCCTTGTTTGACAATTCAGGGGATGAGGACTCTTACGATTCAGAAGTTATAACTCTACAATTCAAAAAGTAGGGATCTCCTGGGTCATATGACGGAAACAAAAAAGATAGGAGCCGCCCCATGATCAGGAAAAATTTGGTCAGTCTGACTATGGTCTTTGCCCTGATCTTTGGTGGTGTGCTCTTGGGGTGTGATCAGTTGGGCGGTGAAGCCCAACTGATCATCACCGCCACCCATGTCCACAAAGCTCCCACCAGCTTGGATGATCCGGTCTGGCAAAAGGCGCCGGCGGTGCTGGTTCCCGTCAAGGGGAGAGAGATTCTCGGAGGAGAGGAAGAGACAGTATTCACCAAAGCGGTCTACAACGACGACAGCCTGTATTTCTTATTCAAATGGATGGATCCAACCATGAGTGTTATCAAGCAGTCTTGGCAATTTGATGGGGAGCAGTGGGTCCATCTCAAGGGGAATGAGGATAGGATTGCCCTCTTGTTCGAAACTACCCGGATCAACAAGTTCGCTACCAGAGGCTGCGCCGTGACTTGCCACAGCCCGGCAGATGCGCCGAGAAAAGATTGGAAGTTCGCCACCAAGACCGCGGCTGAGAAAGGTGATTTGTGGCACTGGAAGGCGGCCCGCTCCGCCCCTTACAATTACGCCGACGACGCCTGGCTTACCGTGGCCGGCAGGCCGTCGGGGTCATATAGGGAGACCGGACGGGTCAAAGACATTGGTAAAGGTGGAGATATCAAAAACCAGACCGAAGATAAATTAAGGCCACTTTACATGCAGGATCCAACCAAGGAGCCCTTGGCACCCGGATTCCTGTTGGTGGAAGAGGCCGTAAGAATTTCTGACTATTCCATTTTTAAACCCGGCGACCTTATCCCCTTTCGTCTCCCCAAAAAGCCGTCCGACTCCCGTTTTGACGTCAGAGCCCTGAGCCGTTACGCTGACGGTGGTTGGACGGTCATGCTCCGCCGCAAGCTCGACACCGGCCATGATGACGACGTCATCTTTAACCCCAGGAAAAGATACAGCTTTGCTATGGCCGTGTTCGATGATTCAGGCAGCGATCACTCCAAAGCCACCCAACCGATGACCCTGAGATTCAGTCGTTGAGGATGTGACACAATATGAGTGGAACTGACAACCAGTCTGAAACCTTGATTGAGCGGTTGGCTCTGGACGGTCTCATTGCCCGGGTGCGGGATCTTCAGGTTTCAAGTGACTCCCTAACCTGGTCACGATTTTGCGGCTCTCTGGCTCTGGTGCTGGTGGTTCTGCTTTTTTTGAGTGGGGCCTTTATGGCCTTTTATTATTCGCCGTCCCCGGGCGCAGCCTACGACAGCGTGGACTACGCTCAGTTTAGTATTCCCTTTGGCGACGTGGTCAGAGGGATACACCACTACTCCTGGAATCTGCTGCTGGTGGTTATGGGCCTCCATTTGGGACGGGCCTTGCTCCTTGGGGCTTACAAAGCCCCCCGGCAGTTCATCTGGGTCTCCGGGTTGGTAATCATGCTTGTGGTGCCGGCCTTCATCTTCACCGGCGACCTGCTACCCTGGGACCAGAAGGGCTACTGGTCAACCCAGGTGCGGAACAGCATCATGGGTTCGGTCCCCGTGGTCGGCGATTTCCAGGTTCGAATGCTTCAAGGGGGCCCTCGACTCGGCATAGTTGCGCTGACCCGTTATTACGTCTTACATACCATCTTCCTTCCGGGGCTGCTCCTCTTCTTGATTGCAGGCCACTTCCATTTTCTCGGACACCGGGGGCTGTCCAGCCCGGTGTTCGGGCGTGAGACAGCCCGGCGGAAAGTGCCTTTGGTGCCCAACATTGTCAACCGCTGGCTGGTTCTGTTCCTCGTGGTCGCTGTTGTCCTGGGGTTGGTTGCCTGGTATTGGCCGGCACCTCTGGGTGACCCGGCAGACCCCACCGACTCAACGTATGTGCCCAAGCCGGAGTGGTGGGTCCTGTTCTTGAACCAACTTGTAGGTATCTTCACTGGACCCTTGACGGTAGTTGGGACGGTAATAATCCCCGGCGGCCTGGTGGGGTTGATGATGGCTCTGCCTTTTATAGATCGTTCTCCTGAGCTCCATCCGGCTCGTCGCAAAAAGACGATGCTTGTCGCAGCGGTAATCTCCCTCCTCGTGCTCGGTTTATCCGTCATGGGTTATATCGAGCATCACCTAACGCTCCTCGAGTAGACGATATTCCCGCTTTTTCCCACCGCCAGTTTTCAAAAAGAATTTTACTAGCAGTCTACTGAAAAAGCCTGAAAACGGCCCGAAACGTCATACCGGACGAGACGAAGTCGAGATCCGGTATCCAGTAAGCTATTATTTTTTCTGGATTCCGGATAGTCGTTTCGCGCCTTCCGGAATGACGGATGTGATGCTCGTACTCAAAATATTGAGTTTTTCAGCAGCCTGCTAAGTACATTCTTCAATATCTGTTCCATAACTTGTCAGTTTATAAATCATGTAGGAGCAACCTTTGGTTGCGATATGGTTCCCTGCTTTTAGCCTCGATCTAGCCCGGATATTTCATGAATCACTTGCTGCGACCACGGATATGACCGTCCTTCCTGGCGTCCTCAGGTGTCGGCCCCTGCGACGTACCGTTCAGGTACGCCTCGGAACCCACACCCTGAGGTTGCCAGGTGGCACGCCCAACTTCGTGGTCTCGAGACAGCAATTCATGAAATATCCGGGCTAGTACTTTTTGATCCGGCGGTAAGAAAATTATCTCTACATCGACTATAATCCTATTAATGAAATTATTCGGATATAATTCGAGATTACATTTGCTTTGCTTGGAGGATTGAAATGACAAAACTGCATGAATTAGCTGAACTGGGCCAGGCAATCTGGCTCGACTACATAAGCCGTTCCCTTATTGCCTCCGGCGAACTACAGAAACTGGTTGGCCAGGGGCTGCGGGGGATCACCTCCAATCCATCTATCTTTGAAAAGGCCATTGCCGGGAGTGCTGATTACGATGAAGATTTGAATCGTCTGGTGAGTGATGGAAGATCGGTGGCAGAAATATATGAGGATCTGGCTATGGCCGACATCCGGAGCGCAGCTGACGTATTGCGTCCCGTCTACGAAAAGAGTGGGGGTGCTGATGGCTATGTGAGCCTCGAGGTAAATCCGGCGCTGGCTCACGACACCGAGGCCACCATTGCTGAAGCACGCCGCCTTTTCGCTTCCCTGCAGCGACCAAATGTGATGATCAAGGTTCCGGCCACACCCGCCGGCATACCTGCTGTCGAGACGCTCATTGGTGATGGTGTCAATGTCAACGTTACGCTGATGTTCTCCCTGGACCAATACGAAGCAGTCACAGCAGCCTACATTGCCGGGCTGGAAAAACTGGCTTCATCTGGTGGTGATGTCGGCAGAGTTGCATCCGTGGCTTCCTTTTTTATCAGCCGCGTGGACAGCGCTGTGGCTGCAGCCTTAGAAAGCACTGACAATGTGGATCTGCAGGGCAAAATCGCCATCGACAACGCCAAAAGTGTCTACGTACGCTTTCGCGAGATCTTTAGGGGCGAGCGCTGGCAGAAACTGGCCGCACAGAGCGCTCGCGTGCAGCGTCCCTTGTGGGCTAGCACCAGTACAAAAAATCCTGCTTATCCCGACACGCTCTACGTGGACAACCTCATAGGGTCGGACACGGTCAACACACTCCCGCCAGCCACGCTTGAGGCCTTTCTGGACCACGGCCACGTCGCTCCCACCGTTGAGACTGATTTGGACGGTATTCGCACTCGTCTGAGCAAACTCGCCGAGCTTGGCATCGACCTGGACGTTGTTACCAAAAAGGTTCTCGATGAGGGTGTGGCGGCCTTTGCCAAATCCTTTGAGGGGTTGATGGCCGGCATTGCTGAGAAACGGAAGAGATTGCTCGATGAGTTGCAGCAGGTGTCAGCTAGCTCGGGCTACGCTGATTAGTGTCCCCCTTTTAATCTCTTTGCCCCTTGAACTTCTGGTCGAAAGTCTTAAGTTTCTTGAGATATAGATGTTGAACATACAAGAATAATTCCAGTGGAAAGGGACAATCTTATGCCGAATTATGATTTCGATATAGGTGTGATTGGCAGTGGGGCAGCAGGTCTGACCGTTACAGCCGGGGCGGCCCAGGCTGGAGCCAAAACTCTGCTGGTTGAGAAAGAAAAAAAACTTGGAGGAGACTGCCTCCATTATGGTTGCGTGCCGAGCAAAACCCTGATCAAAACAGCTCACGTTTACCATCTGATGAAGAACTCAAGAGAATTTGGCCTTCCAGGGGTTGAGCTTCCGCCTGTTGATTATCGGGAAGTGGCAAAGAGAATTCAATCGGTCATCAGCACTATTCAAGAACACGATTCTGAGGAAAGATTCTGCAAGCTCGGGGCCAAAGTTGAATTCGGCGAGCCAACCTTTGTAGATGAGCACAGCATTCGTCTCAATGGGGAAACCATCTCAGCAAAGAACTGGGTCCTCTCTACAGGTTCCTCCCCTGGAATCCCGCCCATAGATGGTCTGGATAGCACACCTTACATCACCAACAAAGAAATCTGGTCCCTCGATCATCTGCCGAAATCGTTGATCATTCTTGGCGCCGGCCCCATAGCCATAGAAATGGCACAGGCATTCGGTCGTCTTGGCTCAAAGGTCACTGTGGTCCAGCGCAGCAATCAGATTTTGAGCAAAGAAGATAAAGACATGGCTGACACAGTCATGGAGGTTTTGCGCTCTGAAGGGGTGACATTTTATCTCAACTCCTCTGTGATGAGTGTGCGGGACCTGGGGAGTGAGAGGGAGGTAACTATAAGAAACGGCGCAAACACCACAAGTCAGATTCGGGGAGAAAAGATCCTGGTTGCTCTGGGCAGGGAAGCAAATGTGGAAGGTTTAGGTTTGGAGGGGCTGGCTATTGCTTTCAGTAAAAAAGGTGTCGAGGTAGACAAGAGATTAAGGACGAATCAGAAGAACATTTATGCAGCGGGAGATGTCACCGGCCAATATCAGTTCACCCACGCAGCGGGTTATGAGGGAGGCGTGGTCTTCACCAATGCGATTTTTCATCTCCCCAGAAAAGTTGACTATACTTTTCTGCCGTGGTGCACTTTTACAGATCCCGAACTGGCGAGCATTGGCATGAATGAAAAAGCGGCAGAAGCTGCCGGAATCGATTATGCGGTCTGGACCGAGGAGTTCAAAGACAACGACAGAAGCCTGGCGGAGGGCGAGAGAGTAGGTAAGATCAAAATGATACTGGACGGAAAAGAGAAGCCCATAGGTGTACAAATATTGGGGCCTCAGGCAGGAGAACTGCTCAGTGAATGGGTGGCGGTGTTGAACGGCAAGATGAAGCTCTCAACCCTGGCTTCTGCAGTACATCCCTATCCGACTCTCGGTGAGATAAACAAGAAAGTCGCAGGGACGTTCTTTTCTCCAAAGATCTTCTCCGATAGGGTCAAAAAAGGTCTTAAGCTATTTTTCAATCTTAAAGGAAGAGCCTGCGGAGACGACGCATAGCGCAAAGAGCATGGCGCATAGCGTTTCAAAATCATTAGGTCATTTAGCTCCGCTTTCATTTTCCATGGAGCAAGCATGTCAATTCTTTTACTCTATGCTCTATGCCCCATGCCCTCTGCCATAAATGACCGAGAAGACAAACAGTAGGATGGATTAAGCGAAGCGAATCCACCAACACGCCAAGTACCTAAAGGAGCAAGAAGAATGCAAGTAGCTATGATAGGATTGGGGCGCATGGGAATGAATATGGCAAAACGGATCCTCCAGGGTGGCCATGAGGTTGTGGCCTACAACCGGACCCCGAGTAAAACCGAGGAGATTGTCAAAGAGGGTGCGATAGGGAGCTTTTCACTGACCGAACTCGTTGACAAGTTGACCGCGCCACGGGTGGTTTGGCTCATGCTTCCTGCTGGCCAACCGGTTGATGACCATCTTGACCAACTCCTGGAGTTGCTTGCCCCGGGTGACATTGTTATCGATGGGGGGAACACCTACTACAAAGATGATATTCGCCGGGCAGAGATGCTGGCTGCAAAGGCAATCAAGTTCATGGATGTGGGAGTAAGCGGCGGCATCTGGGGACTCGAGGTTGGTTATTGCATGATGATGGGTGGAGAACGAAGCGTCTACGAGCATCTTGAACCCATTTTTAAAACTCTTGCTCCTGAGAACGGCTTTCTCTATTGTGGCCCCACCGGTGCCGGGCACTTCGTCAAAATGGTTCATAATGGCATAGAGTACGGCATGATGCAGGCCTACGGGGAAGGTTTCGCCATTATGGAGGGCTCACCTTATGCTGAGTTTCTAGATTATTCTCAGGTTGCTCATCTGTGGAATCAGGGTAGTGTTATTCGATCCTGGCTCTTGGAACTGCTAGAATCAGCCTTCGGCAAAGATAAAAGGCTGACTGAGATTCGTGGCTATGTGGAAGACTCTGGGGAGGGGCGTTGGACCGTGCAGCAGGCTGTGGAGAGCGGAGTATCAGCCCCGGTTATAGCTCTTTCACTTTTCAGAAGGTTCAGGTCAAGGGAGGAAGATGCCTTTGAAGATAAGGTTCTCGCTGCCCTACGGCGGGAATTTGGTGGGCATGCAGTGGTGGCTGCTAAAGAGGGCTAGGGGTTTTGGAGTACTGGAGTGGTGGAGCATTGCAAAATATCAAATCCCAAATTCCAATACTCCAGCAGACTGCCGCACTAGGCAAAGACCATCGAAGCTACATCAGGTGGCAGCTTTTTTGTTTTTTCCTGACACCTGAAACCTGACACCTGACACCCAAATTATCCCCGACGGAATGTAATCTGTCTGCTGTGGTTACGACATATGGTCAAGAGTAAACAGAATATGACGAGTACTCAAAAAGAAAACAAACCACAGAGCACAATAAATAAGGTTGGGGGAGAGAACATGGAACAAGTAATAGAGTCCGCAACTCCAGGTCGCAACAAAGCCATGATAAAAGCATTTATATTTGTGGCTTTTGTTATTATAGCCATCTACATTATTAAGTTCACGCCGGTTAAAGGGTATCTTACTGCGGAAGCTTTGGGAAGCTTCCTTAATACAGCGGGGTTGTGGGCTCCTCTGGTTTTTGTATTTGTTTATGCCGCAGGTGTATGTCTTTTCGTGCCTGGCACGCTCCTAACCGGTATAGGCGCTGCCATTTTTGGGGCCTATTGGGGGTTTCTCTATGTCTGGCTTGGAGCTATGGTAGGTGCCAGTGCAGCCTTTTGGATTGGGCGCACTCTAGGTAGAGAATTTGCAGCCTCGCTGATTGGGGATAAGTTGAAGAAATATGACGATTCTATTGAGCGGAACGGATTTGCCGCTACCCTGTACCTGCGGCTTCTCTACTTTCCATTCACACCCATGAATTTCGGTATGGGTCTTACCAAGGTACGTTTTTGGGACTACTTTTTTGGTACGGCCCTGGGCATCATTGTCGGGACCTTTATCTTCACCTTTTTCATCGGAACACTAAAAGATGTTTGGGTTTCAGGAAACTGGGGTGAACTGTTGTCTTTCAAGGTTTTCTTTTCCATAGGGTTGTTTGTCTTTTCACTCTTTATTCCGAAAATTATAAAAAAGATTAAAGGTGAGCAGTAAAAATTTGAAAGTAAGAATAGCCGCGTAGACCAATAAGGAAGAAAAAGCCCCGATCACTGAAAAGAGTGGTCGGGGCTTTTTGTGTCGATCTGGTGGGACTAGAACAGAATGTGGTAGGGGTATGTGAAAGTGGCAGGGTGTATATTAAAGTAATCTATACTTTCGAAGACCATTGTGGACTAGGACCAAAACGCTGACATTTGCCAGACATGGTCAGCTTAGAAAAAGAGCTGAATGTAAGTCTTGCCCTCTCTGATTCCTCCCCTTATGTCATCCCTGCCTTGCGCAAGGCGCCAAGAAACTGCTCTCTATCCGCTTTCTTCTTGTATGTGAGTTTCTTTTCAAATTTCTTGAGAGAAAACTTGGGTTGTATCCTGAGTACTTCAGCGGCTTCAGCCCTAGCTTCCTCATCCCGTCCTGACAAGCTATAAACCACAGCCATCATCATACGGGCCATTAGAGAATCGGGCGCTTGACGGACTGCTTTTTCACACCATGTTACTCCCTCCTCGTGTTGCCCCGTCCAACAGTAGGACAACCCTAGACTATATAAGTACATATGCGGCGGGATAGGATTGAGACGTATCGCTTTCTTATATTCCGGAATGGACTCCTCCCACCTGCCAGCAAAAATAAGTGTCTTCCCCAGCATCACATGGGCCATAGCTGAATTGGGGTTAAGGGCCACAGCCTTCTCCGCTTCGGCAACGCCCTTGTCATACTGCCGTGTCATTGAATATAGGAAGCCCAACCTGCCGTGTGGTTCAGCAAGAGTGTTATCCAAAACAATAGCCTTTTGTAACAACTCCATGGCCTTGACCAAAGACTGTTTAGGGGATTTGCTCGCTCTAACCCACACAGCTACAATGTGGGCTCTGGCTAGATTATAGTATGCCCAAGCATACTCCGGGTCTAAGGCAATGGCTTCCTCTGACAATTGAATTGCCAAAGCAACACTCTCTGGATTTACCTGGTGAGCATACTCATTCGCCTGCAAGCACTTTAGATAGGCCTCGAGGTTATCTGTGCCTCTTGCAGCCGCTCGGACTTGCTCGCCCTCGGTCAGCTTTACCTGCATGGCCGTGATGATGTTTTTTGTGATCTCGTCTTGAACGGCAAATATGTCGCTCAGATTTCGGTCATAGCGTTTCGCCCATAAGTGACGCCCAGAAAGAGCATCAACCAGCTGAGCTGTTATTCGTATCTTGTCTCCACCCTTTCTAACACTCCCCTCTAGAACATACCTCACCCCCAATTCCTCACTAACCTGCTGAACCTTTACGGGCTTGCCTTTGTATGTGAATGTGGAGTTTCGAGCAATCACAAAGAGCTTTGGAACACTGCCAAGTGCAGAAATGATCTCCTCAGTGAGCCCGTCGCTGAAATATTCCTGTTTTGGGTCTTCGCTCAGGTTGTTAAACGGCAGAACTGCGATGGAAGGCTTGTCAGGCAAGGGAAATGCCATCTTCTCCACCGAGGCAGCCTCTCGTTGGAGGAGAGTAGAAGGTCGGTAAGATTTCCACATCGCTACGCCGCCTGCCACCACAACGAGTGCTATCACCACTGCGAGGGCCGCTCGTTGCCAACTCGGGGCGGGCCTTTTCTCCTCAGTAACCTTTTGGACTGCTTTCGTGGCCCTGTCGGCACCCTATATACCCGTATCGGGCTTGACGATGTTTTTTACGGTGTGCTCGCCGATGTACTCATATCCTAACGCCAGCTTGTTCTCGATCTGCTCGTAAGCACTACCCGAGATGCAGATGCCCCCCGGATCGGCCACACCCTCCACCCGGGCAGCGATGTTGACCCCATCACCATAGATCCGCTCACCCCTCCTGGATCACATCACCAAGGTTGATGCCGATGCGAAACTCCATCCTGCGCTCGTCAGGCAGTTCAGCATTCTTGGCTCTGATCACCTCCTGGATCTCCACCGCACTCTGCACTGCATCCACCACACTGACAAACTCTGCCAGTATGTTGTCTCCCGGGGAGTCCACCACCCGGCCCCGGTACTTCTGGATCACCGAGGTTATCACCTTTCGGTGGGCGGTTATGGTGCGGACGGTGGCTTCCTCGTCTTCGCCCATGAGGCGGCTGTAACCCTTGACATCGGCACTGAGGATTGCGGTGAGCTTACGTCTAAAGTCCTGGGTGGCCATGCTAGTATCTCCTTCAAGCGTTAGAGAGGGCAAGCTAACGAACGCTTAGAGCTTGAGCATAGCAAGGGGAGGTCAGGTTCAGAGATATGATCGCTCGGGAATGCGCTAGAATTGGAGAATTGAACTTCTTTCAGGTTAGGCGAGGTGGTCGGTCGCTGTCAAGCGAAAGCACGACCTTGAGGCGGTTTTAGGTGGGCTACAGGGGAGGAGACAAACCGTAAGTTACATTCCTATATGTATACTTTACCTTCCAGAGCATTTAACGCAAAATATTGTAGCTCGGTCTCAAAAGGTAAACTGTGGATTAAAGTATGTAATTTACAGTCTTAGGAGTCCGGGAATTGACTGGATGGCGGTGATGAAGCGAAGGGTTTTGAAACCAATGCTAATTCTTTCGCTGTTATTCTGCGACGCGTTTGATGGTGCGTTGGCGACCATTTGGTGGAGTTGGCTGAGCAGTTGTTGCTCCTGGTGGTCTATTGTTGCGTCTTCATCGGCCATTCTCAATATCTTATTATATTCGGCGGTACTGATTTCACAATCACTGATGGCTTTCTTAATGACGTCAGAAAGCTTCTTACCGCTGTCCCCTATCTCCATGTTTTTTCTCCTTTTTTCATTTGATTAAAAGTGATTTCAAAGACGTTAAAGGCCATGGGTATTTTGAAAACAACCTTTCGTGTTGTCAATGGGAATCTGAAGACCTTGGTGAACCGTTTCAATTGATGTCTGTGAATAAACCTTAATTCCTAATCTATGCGAACTGATAAGAACTCGCTTTCGATACGGGGAAGTATAGGATCAGAGAGGCTTGTGTGTCAAGCGTCGAGAACGCCAACATATAGCAGTTCGGTGTTTTTTCGGTTGCCTCAAGAGCGGGGATACTAAACGATGATAAATGAATCCAAACCCCATACACCAGTCGAGAACTTCGCATAGCATCGAGTAATGTGGAATTACCCAGAATTTCAATCTGACTTAATATTACATCCCTTAATCCACACTATCGCTCTAAAGGAACTAGCACAGAATGTGGTACGTGCTCTGAAGTAGCCTGAGTTTAGATTAAGGTATTTTAGATGAACTCCGACATAACTGGCAGGAAAATCAACCTTGTGACGCTGAACTCCTAGCCCGGATGTTTCATGAATTGCAGTCGCGAGACCGTGAAGATGGGTGTGCCACCGGGCAACCATCCCGCGGTACCGCGGGATTGGACCCGAGGCGTACCTGAACGGTACGTCGCAGGGTTCGACAGCCGAGGACGCCCGGGAGGACGGCCATATCCGCGGTCGCAGCAGGCGATTCATGAAATATCCGGGCTAGTGCCGAGAACCTTCTAACAAAAAACGTAGGACCTTATAATAGGTGACCCTGTTTCGTTACTATTAGAGAGCTATTTCACACACACCCCTTCAATAACCATGTATATATCTTTCCTTATAAAATATGTCTTACTAATCTTAAGTTTTGAAGATGTTTGTAAATGCCCTAAAGTATTACGGTCAAAGCGGGCACCGTAGACCTTTTCGACTAATGGGGTAAAAAAGTCTTGCCGTTTTCTGAGTTTTGGGTTTTTCGAATACACCATTTCAAGCAGACGAAAACGTCCACCTGGCTTCAGTACCCGTTCAAACTGTTTAATCGCCAGAGGTTGCAGCTTATCGGGCATTACACAGCACAAAAAAATACAAATCAACCAGTCAAAATGATTAGAAGGAATAGATTCCATAACGGTGGCATCTTCATGAAGGAGACTAAAATTACAGGCAGCAGTTTTTCCTCTTTTCATTGCTCTTTTTAGCATTTCTACACAAATGTCAATGGCAGTAAGTTTTACATTTGGATGATAGTGTTTCAGGTTCCGTCCCGTACCAACTCCAGCTTCGAGCACTGAATTACGTACATCTCTTAGTAAGACAGGTCTCCAGCGTCTATAATGTCGTTCCCATGGATAATCCAAAATGTCATAGAAGTATGCCACAATATCGTACTTGACCTGAAGTAATCGGTTTTCTTCATGAATGGAGTTAGTTAAATGTTCCATCCCAAAGTATCTCCAAGGGTAGTGGCAAGCCCTTGCTCAAATAGTGTAAACTTGGCGCTTTTGGACTTACTGCTGGAGAAGTTCTTATCAGATGAGACCAACTCAGAACGATAGATATAGGAATCGCCGGAGACTGGGAAGATGCCTTCATGCCCAAGGGGAAAATCATCATTCTGGGCGCCATTTTATGTACCACGGAGTGGTATTATGGCTATATTAGATATATCTGCACTCTTGTCAATATGAAAAACCACTGTTTCTGATTCGAAGAGGGGACTCAAGCGAGGTGGTGAACGTTTACTGATGAGGTCTCCGAATTTGGCTCGATCGCTAGGAAAGTGTAGACCACATCCCTTAATTCACACCCCACTAGAAATCTCAGCATAAGATGTTGAAAAGAAAAAAGCGGAGCCAAGGACTCCGCATTTTCTTAGTTTAAACTAAGATATTGTAGCTTGGTCTCAAGAGGCAAAAGTGTGGAGTATTCTAGACGAACTCCGACATAACTGGTAGGAAAATCGACCTTGTGACGCTGAACTCCCAGTGCCGAGAGTCTTCTAACACTAAACGCCAAACCCTAGGTATTAATGTTCTTTGCCAATTTCACTCTCGGGAACACTTTCGGATCCCTCATCGTTTTCAATATCTCGATGCTGTCCTTTAGGCCTTTGTACTGTCTGGCCATCTCTATAGCCATCCCTGCGATCTGCGCCATGGCCTGAACAAAGTTCACATCTTCCAAAGTGAACTCCCAATGTTCAGAAGTATAAATACGTAGGGCCCCGATTGAACGCCCGGCGACCACAATAGGCACGGACAGGATAGAAGCAATTCCCTCATTTTTGGCCGCGTCGGGGTACTGAATTCTCGGATCATCGGAAACATCGTAGATCGCTACTGGTCCCTCCTCCAAAGATAGAGCAATGGAGCGCAAAGCACTGACAGGTCCTTTATTGATATACTCATCGCTCAGGCCATATGACGCGGCTACCTCTAGTTCATCGGTTTTGCGGTTGATAAGAAAGACACTACATCCCATGATATCCAAAGCTGTTTTGATGCTCTCCACTGTTATTAAGACAACTTCTTCGGGGTTCCGGGAATGGGAAATGACCTTGGTAACCTTAAGCAAAGTCTCATAATTAATGAGTTGTTTTTTCATGGCTCCCCCCCTGTGTGCCGAATAACTACAATTGGCTAAAGGCGGTCTAGAATTCGACAGTGATGATCGCAACTATTAAAGTAACGGTTGCCTTCTTATTCTCCTTCGACTATCTCCCAGTTTGCCTCAAAAGTATTATCATGGAGAGTATATGCATATCCGAACATCTTTCCGATCCCTGGCAGTACTCCCGTTTGGACTTTCCAGTAGGCAAGATAAATGGCCGGGAGCATGCGAGTTTGCGGATCGCCCTCAATGTTTTGCCAAATTTCCCGTTTCTCCATGACTCTCCAAAGAGTGCCATACTTCTTACTCCGGACTGTTTGTCCTACATTGGCCAGTTTCTTCTGTCTAAATACTTCCTCGTGTGTTACTTGCATAGGCCACACCTCCTTTGGCGGGAATTAATGTAGACTTTCGCTTAGGAGCCTGCTTCTATTCAGACCAGGAAACTTTCAGAAATATAGCTGTGAGAAGAGTAACAGTGAGTTGTCGAGGTAGTAGTCGGGGCTAGCGGGAGAAATTGCTGTCTCGCGAGGTCTACACAAAGTCAAAAAACGCCGTGCCCAAGAAAATCCAAGTTGATATGAAGCAGTCGCTACAGATTGAACAACACTCTATTAAGAGTTAGCAGGCGCATTTTAGGGTTTATTCTCCCCCCCATATCCGCCTTTGCTTGTCTCTGCTTAATACAATAGCTTTCTAATATAATGCTACGCGCAATCCCAAGCCCCTGTCAAAGAGAAAAAGCGCACGATTCGATTTTTCCTGTTTGGAGGGGATGCATCGAATGTAGATAATGATGAGAGATATGGTGACTGGATCTGGGCCGACAAAATTTTGAATTACGTATTCCCAATGCCCAGATAATCTAGGGTTGCCTTCCAGAAAGTGATGTCAGCCCTCCTTTCCTGGTATAGCTTGGCGTTTATGATGGCAATACCGCCGATCTCAGCCAGGACCTTGGCAAATTTTAGTTCCTCCGTAGCAAAAGGTGTGGCGGTGGATGAATATAACCGAAGGGTCCCCCTGACCCTTTTCTTGACTGAGATGGGAACGGAGAGCATCGACACGATCCCTTCACTCTCTGCCGCCTCTGGATACTGAATTGTGCGGTCAGTTCTGACGTTGGCTATATAGGTAGTCTCTTCTTCTAAAGCCTGAGGAATGGATTTGTCAATGCTGAGAGGACCCTTGCAGAGATAAGCTTGGCTCAAGCCGTAGGACGCCACCATTTCCAATTCACGGGTCCCGGTATTTAGCCAGAAAAGACAGCAACCTTTTACGTCCATGGTCTTCGCGATTTCTGTCACCACCGCCTCCAGTGTCTCTTTCATTTCCATGGTCGAGGTGATCGTTCGTGTGAGCCGATAAAGCGTGCGAAAATACTGGTAGGATTTCTCGTGGTCAATCCCACTATTCAAGGTGGCCTTGCCGCGATATTCTGCCACGGGAAGCTCGTATTCATAATCAATACCACCGACTTTTAATACCTTGGAAAGCTCTGCTCCTCTGGCTTCAAAGATCCTCGCATTTTCAATAGCTATCGCACCTATCTCGGCAATAGCCGATATCAAGTCCATTTCGTTTTGGCTAAATCGCCTTGGTTCGGCGGTATAGATTCTCAGAACCCCAATGACCTGTTCCCTCATCACCATGGGCACGGAAAGAATCGACGCAATACCCTCCTCTCTTGCCTCCTCCCGATATTGAACTCTGTCGTCAGTGGGCGCGTTTTCGACCAGTACGGGTTTATCCCTCAAGGCATCGGCAATACTCCTGTCCGCGTAGAGAGGACCTTTCCCCAGATACTTCTGACTGAGACCGTGTGAGGCCACTAGTTCCAGCCGATGGCTCTTCTCGCTCAAAAGCATTAGAGCACTCGCCTTAATATCAAGGGACGACACTATTCCTTTGGTGATCAGATGAAGGACCGTCTCG
>PVMK01189474.1_pt2 | contig 30442 bp, 31 predicted proteins | sample 1853481 | NCBI WGS metagenome assembly PVMK01 (sample SAMN08533507, study PRJNA380276) | Marine sediment metagenome, whole genome shotgun sequencing project.
AATATTTTTAAAATGGACATGGTCGGCGGTCCCTTAAAACTCAAATCGAGTTCTTTGGGCGGAGGAACTCAAATGGCCCAGGATTATGGCAGAGAAATCGCCGAGAAACTGTGACGAGTGCCAAATTTAATTTATCTAAAAGGAGAATATTATGCCTACACCACAACATTGTCCGGGTTTTAAAAATTTCGAGACGCTAAAATCGTTTACATGCAAATGCCCGAATTGTGCCCAAGAAGTGGAAATCTTCTCTGATGAGTTTGACAGAACACATGTGTGTAGCAGCTGCAACCAGGAAATAGACTTTACCCAGTGTAAATTGGAAGGGGCGGCTTAAACCGTTGTTCTGATTTCAGCAGCCCACGCTCATTGCATCAAGTTATCAAAAAAATCCGGTGATGTGTTAATTCCTTCATTTACCGAGTTCTCGATTCTCCCTTCCCTGGAGAGACTTTAAGTGGATATAACGGTCAGTTATAAAGAATGTTACATTTTTCGTTCGAGTTTAGGAAGCGAAAATCCAGAAACCGCTGATGTGGGTTACCGAGAAGTTCAACATCTTTAAACTGACATCGATGAGACCGGGCGCATTGTAATAAAGGAGACGCTTATGGATGTGGTATTGCTTTCACGGCTACAGTTTGCAGTAGCCACCATGTTTCATTTTTTATTTGTTCCCTTTACCCTGGGGTTATCGTTTTTGGTCGCCTATATGGAAACCAAATACGTCAAAACCGGAGACGAAACCTACCTTCGAATGACAAAGTTCTGGGGCAAGCTCTTCCTCATCAATTTTGCGTTGGGTGTTGTTACAGGGATAACCCTTGAATTCCAGTTTGGAACCAACTGGTCCCGCTATTCCGCCTATGTAGGGGATATTTTTGGATCGCTTCTCGCCATTGAAGCAACCTCCTCTTTTTTTCTGGAATCGACACTGATCGGCATCTGGATTTTCGGGTGGAAAAAGCTTTCCAAAAAAGCCCATGCCACCGTGATGTGGCTGGTGGCCGTCGCAGCAACTTTTTCCGCGCTTTGGATCCTCATTGCCAATGCCTGGATGCAGAATCCCGTCGGTTATACCATTCGGAATGGAAGAGCGGAACTGGTGGATTTTGCCGCTGTTTTGTTTCAAAAGTACGCCGTCTTTAAATTTCTACACACGGTCAGCGCCGCCTATGTACTGAGCGCTTTTTTCGTCATGGGTGTCAGCGCCTATCATTTGTTGAAAAAACAGAATATCGATTTTTTTAAACGCTCATTCAGAATTGCGCTGGTATTCGGAACAATTTTCTCTGTGGTCGTGGTGCTTATCGGCGACATAAACGGTGTCATCATCGCTCAAAAACAGCCCACCAAGCTGGCTGCCATGGAATCTCTATGGGAAACCACCACCCGGGCGCCGGTCTATCTTTTCACCCTTCCGGATGAAGAAAACGAAAAAAATTCAATTGAAATCGGAAAATTGCCCGGCATGCTCAGTTTCCTGGTATTTCATGATATAGACGCAGAGGTCCGGGGTTTGAAAGCCTTTCCCAAGGATGAAAGACCCCCGGTGTTAATCACCTCTTTTGCATTTAAAGGGATGGTCGGACTGGGATTTTATTTTATCCTCGCAACGGTCCTGGGCTGGTTGAAACGCGATCGCCTGGTGGACAGCCCCAGATATCTGAAGCTCATGCTGCTGTCGATCCCCCTGCCCTATTTAGCCTGTGAACTGGGTTGGGTGGTTGCCGAAGTCGGCCGTCAGCCCTGGATCGTGTATGGTCTGATGAAGACCTCCGATGCAGTTTCTCCCATTGCGACCTCCCAGGTGATGATCTCTCTCATAGCATTTTTAGTGGTGTATGGTTTGCTGGGGGCAACCGGATTCTATTTAATTGCCAAAAATGCCCGCAAGGGCCCCGAGGTTGAAACCGGCAGTTAGCAATCCGGAAAACTCGGCGACAAAAAACAGGAGGGAAGAATGGTTTTACAAACGATCTGGTTTTTCCTGTGGGCCTTTTTATGGGCGGCATTCTTCATGACGGACGGATTCGATTTCGGGATCGGAACACTTTATCCTTTCCTTGGCAAAACCGACCAGGACAAACGGATCATGATCAACGCGCTGGGGCCCCTGTGGGACGGAAACGAAATGTGGCTCATTACGGCCGGAGGGGTTACTTTTGCAGCCTTTCCTCTGGTATACGCTGTAATGTTCTCTTCCCTTTATACAGCAATAATGTTGATTCTATTTGCGCTTATTCTCAGAGGTGTTTCCTTTGAATTTCGTGGAAAGGTGGATCACCCTGTTTGGCGCAAGATCTGGGACAGCTGCATCTTTATCGGGAGCTTTGTACCGGCGCTTCTTTTCGGCGTGGTCTTTGCAAATATTTTCCGGGGTATTCCCGTCGATCACAACGGAATTTATTACGGAACACTTTTGACACTCTTAAATCCATACGGGCTTCTGGGCGGCGTCCTTTTTGTTCTTCTTTTTATGGTTCACGGTGCTTTATGGCTTACTATCAGATCAGAAGGCGAACTTCATGAGCGTGCGGTTTCCGCCGCCAATAAACTTTGGCCGGTCCTTCTTGTGGTGACTGTTGTCTTTTTGATCGCCAGCAAGTTCTCCACCCGTCTGTATGACAACTATATTGCGCATCCGGTCCTCTTTTCCGTTATACTGATAACGGTTCTCGCCCTTTTGGGCGTCAAGTTTTTTTTATCAAAGAAAACTTTTTTCAAAGCCTGGTTTGCTTCGGCCCTTACCATCGCCGGAACCACCTTTTTCGGCATGATCGGTCTTTTTCCGAACCTGTTCCCATCAAGCCTTAGCCCCAAATACAGTCTGACGGCATATAATGCCTCTTCAAGCCCACTGACCTTGAAAATCATGCTGATTGTGGTAATATTATTTATTCCTGTTGTCATCGGCTATCAGATTTGGGCATACAACCTTTTTAAAGATAAAGTAACAGAGGATGATCTTGCCCATGAAGAAGCATACTAATTATTGAGCGGTAGTGGGGATTATTGTAGGGCCTTATCCAGCAGCATAAACCCTAAAGTTGCATAAATTGAGGAAAACCATGGAAAATATTGTATGAAATCGATCATCATTGTCGTGTGTTTCGTTTTTGCAGTCCTTTCCGCGGGTGTAACAGCCGCTGGAATCACAGACAAAGGCCCGGCAGAAATTACCCTTGACGGCGGCAGTAAAGGAACGATCGATTTCCCCCACCAAAAGCATCAAAACACTTTAGGTGACTGCAAAATCTGCCATGATATATTCCCCCAAAAATTGGGTGTAATAGAGGCTTTAAAAAAGGAGGGAAAATTAGAGAAAAAGCAAGTTATGAATAATTGCAGAGGGTGTCATCGCAACCTGGTCAAGGAAGGTAAAAAGGCCGGTCCGACTTCATGCACAAAATGTCATTCAAAATAAGGATTATCGATTATGCTGGTTTTCGGATTGCAAGGAAGCCCAAGAAAAAAGGGAAATACAAATTATCTCCTTTCGATGTTTCTGAATGAAGCCGAAAGGTATGGAGCCAAGACCCGTGTCATTGAAGCGGCCAAAAAGAATATCGTCCCATGTCTGGGCTGTGGTTTTTGTGAAAAAAACGGATACTGTGTTACACAAGACGACGATATGGCGCATGAAATTTACCCGTTGCTTCGTGCGGCGGATGCTGTCGTTCTGGCCTCTCCCATATATTTTTATAATGTCACCGCCCAGCTAAAGGCACCCATCGATCGGAGCCAGACGCTCTGGGCCAGAAAATATAAACTGAATCTTACCGATCCGGCACGAAATTACAGACGTGGATATCTCCTTGCCCAGGGGGCCACAAAAGGGAAAAATCTTTTTGAAGGCGTCAACCTTACAGCACAATATTTTTTTGATGCTGTCGGCGCCGAATTCAGTGGCAGTCTTACCTATCGCCACATTGAAGACTTCGGAGATATGGAAAAACATCCCACCGTTCTTACGGATGTAAAAGCGGCGGTCAAAGAACTTTTATTACCGTTGGTCGGGAGAAAGAAAGTCCTGTTTGCCTGTCGGGAAAACGCCTGTCGCAGCCAGATGGCTGCAGCTTTTGCACAATATTTAGCAGGCGATAAAATTGAAGCCGCTTCAGCCGGCAGTGAACCTGCAGTAAAAGTAAATCCTGACATGGTGGACGTCATGAAGGAAAAAGGAATCGACATGGCATTTCGCACAGCCCGGCCTTTGGAAGCGACGTTGGTGGAAATGAAACCGGATATAATTATCACCATGGGCTGTGGCGAAGAATGTCCTTTTGTTCCAGGTGCCCAAAGACTGGATTGGGATCTGTCTGATCCTGCCGGAAAATCCATAGATTTTATGAGGAATGTCCGCGACGAAATAGAAGAGAACGTCAAAGCCCTTGTAAAAAGCATGTTCAAACCCCTTGCCGGACCCGGTTCAGCGATTGCTGAAGATTAAATATCAGTAAATGGACATAGATTTTCATTGGGCAACCAAAAAAATTAATTAACAGAAAAGGAGTTTCAAATGGATAAGTATGTATGTACGATTTGCGGCTATGTTTATGACCCGGAACAAGGTGATCCTGACAATGATGTTGCGCCTGGTACAAAATGGGAAGATGTCCCCGATGATTGGGAATGTCCGGTGTGTGGCGCATCAAAAGATGATTTTGAAAAAGAATAATTAAAGGACTGGAGGAAGATGAGACCTGTAAAAATAGCAAAGGGAGTTTATAGTGTTGGCGTAATCGATTGGAATATAAGAGATTTTCATGGATATTCTACACATCTGGGGACTACCTACAACGCCTTTTTGATTGTAGATGAGAAAATCGCACTGATCGATACCGTCAAGAAGGATTTTTCCGATCAACTCATCGAGAACATTTCCAAAATTGTCGACCCAAAAAAAATCGACTATGTTATCAGCAACCACACCGAAATGGACCATTCCGGCGGGTTGCCTCGGGTAATGCACAGAGTTGGTGAAGACAAGCCCCTATATTGTTCAAAAATGGGTGCAAAAAATCTTGCCCGGCATTTTCCCCAAAAGTGGAACTATCATGCCGTGGGAAGCGGTGAAGAACTGAGTTTGGGAAACCGGACTCTGACGTTTCTTGAAACCCGAATGCTTCACTGGCCGGACAGCATGTTTACCTACTTGAAAGAAGATAAAATTCTCTTTTCCAGTGACGGCTTTGGCCAGCATTATGCAGGGCATGAAAACTTCGACGATGAGGTCGACGACGAAATCATGCTGCATGCAAAAAAATATTATGCGAACATTCTACTGTTGTACTCGCCGCTGATACTCAAGCTTATCGACACAGTTACGGAACTGGGCATTGAAATCGACATGATTTGTCCGGATCATGGAATCATCTGGCGGAAAGATCCGGGTAAAATTATTTCTGCCTATGCCGAATGGGCAAAACAGGCGCCGAAAAAAAAGGCGGTGGTCGTTTACGATACCATGTGGCACAGCACAGAAGCCATGGCCGATGAGATTGCGGCGGGAATTGCAAGTGAAGGCGTTAGTGTAAGGCCTATGCACATCCGAAGTTCACATCGCAGTGAAATTATGACGGAGGTTCTCGACGCCGCTGCCGTTGTTGTGGGATCGCCGACCCTCAACAACCAGTTATTTCCCACTGTAAGTGACTTTCTGATGTATATGAAAGGACTGAAACCGATCAACAAAATCGGCGCTGCATTCGGTTCATACGGCTGGAGCGGTGAGGCGGTCAAGATGATCAATTCAGCGCTTGAGGACATGAAGTTTGACATCATAGATCCGGGGGTCAGACTTCAGTATGTGCCGGATAAGGAGGGGTTGAACGCCTGTTTCGAGCTTGGCAAAAAAATCGGGAAAACAATCGCCGAACAAGCATGAAAGTACCTGTCGTTGATTTGAGTCCATGCAGTTTATGTGGCGCATGTATCGAGGTGTCTCCTTCTGTCTTTAGACTCAACGATGCAGGGCACATCGAAATAATCGAGCGCATCTCATATCCTAAAATCGAAGTCGACGAAGCCATAAAGTACTGTCCGGAAGATTGTATTTACTGGGAAGACATCTAACCTGAAATTCTCAACCGGTGAAAAAGGCGTTGCCCCGGTTCAAGGGGCTGGGAATTGAACGGGGAAACATTTCATTGGGCAGGAGGGGCAAGGCAAACGACAGACAGAATATGGGCGGCAGGAAACTCAAAAAGAAAATTCTCGGACTTCTAAACGACAATCCATTGGAAACAAGCCTCGAGAAGATTTGTCAATTTCCGCCACGCCAGGCTGTCAACCCGCTGTTCTCCTTCTTTTATCATTCAGAAGAGTTAGTCAAATGGCGGGCCGTTACGGCAATGGGTGCTGTAGTCGCCCGCCTCGCTCAGCAGGACATCGAATCTTCCCGTATCGTCATGCGGCGCCTGATGTGGAATCTGAACGATGAATCCGGAGGAATCGGCTGGGGGGCCCCCGAGGCCATGGGAGAAATCATGGCCCGTCATAAAAAGCTGGCTGAGGAGTATGCCTGCATACTGGTCTCCTACATCAACCAAAGCGGCAACTTTATCGAGCACGAAATTCTCCAAAGGGGTGTACTCTGGGGACTGGGTAGACTTGCTTACGTCCGTCCCGAACTCGTAGCAAATGCCGTAGATTTTCTTCTTCCGTTTATACATTCAAACGATGCAGTCCATCGAGGATTTGCCGCCTGGGTGTCCGGTGCTTTATCTTCAGAATTCACGACGCCCTTACTCCAAAATCTGGTTTCAGATGAAGCGAAAATAAAAATCTTCATCAATATGAACCTGGTCGAAAGTACCGTCGGCAAACTGGCACAAGAAGCACTTTCCAGAACAACCCGGATTTCTCCGGATCAAGGCCGCCCAGAATGAACGTTATACCAACCCTTATTTAAATAGTCATTAAACTCATTTTGCCATGTTATTTATGCAACTATAGGGTTTATCATGATCGGGGAACACAAAAGAGTGAAATGGACGTCCGAGGCGGAATCTGAAATTAAAAAGGTTCCTTTTTTTGTCAGAAAGAGGGTTCGAGCGCGGATCGAAAATGAAACATCGGCAGCCGGGAAAAAAATTGTGTCCCTGACCGATGTCAAAGCCGCCCAGGCTCGATTTTTGTCTAAAATGAGCTCAGAAATCAAAGGGTATCAAATCGACACGTGCTTTGGATCCAGCGGATGTCCCAACCGGGCAAACAACTGCGAGAGTCTGTTTCAAAAGATCGAAACGCTTCTTAAAAAAGAAGATCTTTTGGGCTTTTTAAAAGAACAGGTTAAAGGTGATCTCAAATATCATCATGAATTTAGAGTAACACTGGCCGAATGCCCGAACGCCTGTTCCCAGCCTCAAATTAAGGATGTCGGAATCATCGGTGCTGCCATCCCCGAAATCACCGAAGAAGAATGCACACTTTGCAAAGCGTGTGTTGAGGCGTGCATTGAAAACTGTATTGTCCTCGACAGCTCGCAGAAAGTGCCTGAAATCGATCATGCCCGGTGTCTGAAATGCGGCCGCTGTATGGATGCTTGCCCATCCGGGACCATCATAACAAAAGAAAAAGGGTTCCGGGTTCAGCTCGGTGGAAAACTGGGCAGGCATCCGAGGCTCGCCATAGAACTGGACGGCGTGTTTAGCGAGAAAGAAGTCCTGGACATCGTCAAGAGATGTATTGCGTATTACAAGCAACACAGCAAACATGGCCGAAGATTTGCGGAAATATTCGACCCTTCGGATTTTTAACCGGAGGATCATCTCCTCTCCGAGCTGTAGGCACTACCCTCCGGCCTGTAAGCCCTATGGGCTGGAAGCGGAGCCGGAAGCCGATTAGTTGGAGAAGAACCAAATTTGTTAGGTATAAGGCAGAAAAATTAGGGTGCCTGCCGGGAGTCTATCAAAGTTTTCTATTCTATCACCGGCCACCAGTTTTTTGGATGGCAGGTAGTAGATCGTTTTTCGATCTTTGTATTTATGACCGGCGATAAGAAAGGCGGATCGATCTTTATGAAGCGTGTAAGGGCCTCGGTAACCGACGATGAGCCTTGTTTCGGCCGGCAGATCATCCCAGTCGGATATCATCGACCCGAATTTTATTCGGCCTGACGGCAGAAAATAGATTGTCGTTTTTTGATTATACGCCTGGCCGGCAAACGACCATGCCGTAAGACTGTCCGATATGGTTTTTATGGGACCATCGCTTTTTTTCAAAGATAAGCTGTTTTCCTGGTTGAGCAGTACAACGGTTTTCGCAGGTATGCGGCTCCAACCCACGTTTTCTGAAATTTGATCGCCGGTGTATATTCGACCGCCTGGAAATTTGTAAGCCGTTGTCCGACTGTCGTAATCTTCCCCGGCGATGGACCAGGCGGTGTTACGCTTGGAGATGACGTTGGCGTCTTCGGTTTTTGCATAATATCCCCGCCGACCATAATACACTTCGGCCAGTTGTGAGTCTGCCAAAAGTCGCCCGGATCGCACATCGGGATCATAGGTCCAGGTCGGCCCCAGTTGGGCTTTGGCGCGAATAAAATTTTTTGCGCAGCGTTTGCGGCCGCGGTGGCTTTTTTTGAACCACCGGTTTCGCTTCCCGTAGGCCACCTGGCTGTGGGTCAGGACTGCCCGGTCATCCAAACCGTAAACCTTTTGTAAAATGTCGATCAATTTGCCAACGGACCGATACTGGCTTTCAGAGATGGGTGCGTAATGATACCCCACCAATTCGATTCCAATGGAGATTTTACTGATATCCGCCTTACCGTTCCACATGCTGCGACCGGCGTGGTCGGCTTCGAATTTCTTGTCCAGAATGCGATACGTGCGTCCGTTTCGAGCAATCACATAATGTGCATGCCCGCCGGGGGTGGTCCTGCCGTTGCGCAAACGCTTTCCTTTCGAAACAACCCGCAGAGTCGTTTTAAGTCCAAGTTCCGAGGTGTGAACGATAATATATTTGGTTTTTTTACGTTTGACCTTCTTAAACCTGGGGTTCAACCGCGAACGGACATCGACGATGGACCGCTGATAACTTCGGCGATCTGCTCTGTTGTATGCGGATGACAACGATGGAAAATTTAAAAGAAACCCAAGAAATAAAGAGACAACTAGTATTAATTGTTTTTTGTACATTGTATATGATATATGGCATTTAAGAGTATTTTACAAGGGCTTGAATCTCGAGATCGATGACCCGGGCAATTCGGTACGCACGCTAAAGGAAAAAAAACGAGCAGGCCAGGACCGCAAAAACCACGCCGGCCACATCCGCCGTCAAAGCGGCGGCCAGCGCATGCCGGACACGGCGCACCTGTACCGCTCCAAAGTAAACCGCCAGCACATAAAAGGTCGTTTCAGTGGATCCCTGGAGGGTGGAAACCAGATAGCCGGTGTAACTGTCGGGTCCGATGGCCGGGTCGTTGATAATGGAAGCCAGAATGCCGTATGCCCCCGATCCGGAAAGGGGCCGCATCAAAGCCATGGGAAGGGCTTCGGCCGGAAGGCCGAAACGGCCGGTAATGCCCCCCAAAACCCCGACGATGGCATCCATGGCTCCGCTGGCCCGAAGCATATCTACAGCCACCAGGACGGCCACCAGATAGGGGATAATGCGCAGGGCCACCCGGAACCCGTCCTTGGCGCCTTCGACAAACACCTCATAGACGCGCACGCGGCGCACAACCCCGAAGCCCAAAAACCCGACCATAAGAACCGGTATGATCCACGGCGATACGGACCGCCCGTAAACCACGGCAAGGGGTATCGACGCCACCAGAGCCGCAAGGGCCCCAAGGCTGACCCACAACGGATATCCTTCGGCAGCGTCTTGCAAAGGTACCGCTTCCACCCCGTCGTTTGGAGACGTTCGCTCCGCATCAGTGCCGGCTATATTTTTGAGGGGCGCAAATTTCCCATATAGTTTGGCGGCTATTACGGCCACGGTGGTGGAGCCGATTGTGGCAAACAGGGTGGTGGGCAAAATTGCGGCTGGATCTGAAGAGCCGGCCGCTGCACGCAGGGCGATGACACCGGTGGGCAAAAGGGTCACGCTGGATGTATTGATGGCAAGAAACAGGGCCATGGCGTTGGTGGCCGTACCGTGTTGAGGATTAAGGGTGTCGAGCTCCTGCATGGCCCGAATGCCGAACGGTGTCGCGGCATTGCCCAGCCCCAGCGCATTGGCCGCAAGGTTCAGAATCATGGCGCCCATAGCCGGATGATCCGGCGGCACATCGGGAAACAGTTTCACCATCAGCGGACGGATCAGCCGGGCCAAAATGGTGAGCATCCCCCCGGCTTCGGCCACCTTCATAAGCCCCAGGAACAGCGCCATTACGCCCACCAGGCCAATGGCCAGTTCCACGGCCCCGCCGGCCGATTCGATCATCGCCTTGGATAGGATTTCCATGGCCACGGGGCCGCCTTCGTCGGGAACAAAGAAAATTTGCTGCCAGCCGGCAAATAAAAATGCAATCAAAACGATCAGTACGAATATAACGTTCATGGACACCATTCCACTTATATTTTATTCGCGAACTAAATGCTGCCCACCGAACCTATCACATCTATCGGCAGAATCAATAAAATTAACCCAGCCCGCCGTACAAGCCAAAAAGCCAGATAAAATTCTTAGCCAATTCCATCGATCCAGTAACAACGTGATCCCTACCGCTGAATGGCGCAGGGCAAACGCATTTGAATCCCAATAGAGAGAGAACGCTCCACGCCGTCGCTTCGCTGTACCGAAATCAAATGCGTTCACTCTGCTGAATGGCGGCAAACTGCTTGACACATATGGCATACTTATCTATATTAAAAATTCATAGCGACCAATGATCATCACCCGCTATGAAATACTTTTCGTTTATATTTCCCCTGAAACAAACGGTTCATTTTAGCATTCCAGTTTGGGAGCACGTTTTAGTATGAATCGGAGGACCTTCCTAAAAATTGCCGGTATGACCAGCATAACCTTCGCTGCAGGCTGCACATCCAATCCTGAAACCAGGCTCTTTTCCCAGGTTGAAGCCCCCGATGACATGGTACCGGGAAAAGCAGACTGGTACGCCTCCACCTGCCGCGAATGCCCTGCGGGCTGCGGCATCATCGCCAAAAACAGAGAAGGAAGGGTTGTAAAGGTTGAAGGCAACCCATTACATCCTATCAATGCAGGCAAACTTTGCATGCGGGGCCAGGCGGCGTTGCAAGGGATTTACAATCCGGACAGGATCAAAACGCCCCTGCTCAAAGAAAAAGATCAACTGCGACCCATTTCATTCTCCCGGGCAGAAGCACTTTTACACAAGAAAGCATCACAGGCCGCCCACAAAGGGCGCAATAAAATCCATATGTTGACAGACGTGGTGGGCGAGAGCCTCTACACCCTTTTTACAGAATCATTACAGCGATGGGGCTCGCCACCTCCCCTTGTATTTGAGCCCTATGCCTATGAGGCCCTGAAAACCGCCAATGAAAAAATCCTGGGGATTGAAGGCCTGCCGGCCTATCATATGGATAAAGCGGATTTACTGGTATCTTTTGGAGCCGATTTTCTGGAAACCTGGCTGTCTCCGGTGGAATACGCACGCAAGTTCAAGGCCATGCACGCCCTTAACCACGGGCGTAAAGGCTTCTTTTGTCATGTCAGCGCGTATCAGTCTTTAACTGGGGCCAATGCCGATCTGTGGCTGTCCTGCAAATCCGGAACCGAGGCCCATGTGGCAATGGGCCTGGTCCATCAGGCCATAACATCCGGCCGGGGAAAAAATCTTCCGGAACCTCTTCTTTCCACCATTAAAGAGGTATCGTCACCATTCACCAAAGAAGCCGTTGTCCGGGCGTCCGGCATTTCGGCTGAAAATTTTGACCGGACGGCAACCCGCTTGGCAACTGCTAAAAAACCCCTGATTATCGGCTCTGGCAGCACCTGCGACAACGCCCTCCAAACGAACATGGCTGTTAATCTGCTGAACTTGATATTCGATCCCCAACTGATGCTTTTCGACCTCGAGGGACGACATCGAGTGGAAACGTCAGCCCGGCGATCAGAGGTTCTTTCCTTTTTTGAACTTTTAAATCGGGAACCGGTCGATCTGTTGCTGCTCAATAACACCAATCCGGTTTTTTCAATGCCATCGGAAAGCACGGTAATCGAAACATTGAAACTAAAACGCCTTTTTGTGGTCAGTTTTTCCAGCTTTATGGATGAAACCACAGCTCTGGCCGATCTGGTGATTCCCACAAGACTTCCTTTGGAAACCTGGGATGAATACAGCGGCAGGCGCGACATTGTATCCACGCTCCAGCCAGCCATGGGACATTTGACCGAGGCTCCCAGTATCGGAGACGTATTTTTACGCAGCAACGACGGCAAAAAACCCGATAATTACATCAAATATCTTTACCGTTATCTGAAGCAAAAGAAAAAAATTGAAAACACAAAAGCGTGGGTTCAGACCATTCAACAGGGTGGAATTTTCAACCAAAACCATCGAACCCCATCTTTTCAGCCCCCTGAAATCGAACCGGCTTTATTGCACAAAGCTTTTGACAATCTTTCGCTGCCGTCGACATCCGAATTGGCGTTCATGGCGGTTCCGTCGATCCGGTTTTTTGACGGCAGGGGCGCCAACCGACCCTGGCTGTGTGAGGTGCCGGATCCTCTGACCAAGATCGCCTGGCAGACACCGGTGCTGATGCATCCCCAGACCATGAAAACAAAAGGGTTTGCACAGGAAGACATGGTTGAAATTCAATCTGAAACCGGCCGATTAAATGCGCCGGTTTATGAAACCGAAGGGGTCCATCCCGGTATCATAGTGATGGCCATCGGACAGGGACATCGAAATTTCGGGAGATATGCCGCCAACATAGGAACGAATCCAATGGTGCTGCTTCCTCTGGAGACGGAACCTGTTTCAGGCGCTCCTCTCTGTTCGACCACGATTGTATCGGTCCGGGCAACCGGATCCACCGTAAAACTGGCACATACCGACGGCAGTCGGTTCCAGCATGGGCGAAAAATCGCCCTTTCTGTTTCCCTGGATGAACTCGAACATGGAAAATCCCATGAAAAACACGGATTGACCATGGAAGACTTTCCGTTTACCCTCCCCCTGCCCCAAGGCTACGATTCCCAACGAGATTTCTATCCGCCCCATGACCATGATACCTATCGTTGGGGCATGACGGTGGATCTTGACAGATGCATTGGATGCGGCGCCTGCGCGACAGCGTGCTACGCCGAGAACAACATCGGCGTGGTGGGCGTAAAACGGATTGTCCAAGGCCGTGAGATGGCATGGCTCCAGGTAGAACGTTATCAGGATTCCGAACACGGGGAAAAAATCACGTTTCTCCCCATGATGTGTCAGCACTGCGACAATGCACCGTGCGAATCGGTATGCCCGGTATATGCCCCCCACCATTCTAAAGAGGGCATCAACAACCAGATTTACAACCGCTGCATCGGAACCCGCTATTGCTCGCAGAACTGCCCTTACAAAGTACGACGCTTCAACTGGTTCGACTGGGAATGGCCCGATCCGTTGAATTGGCAGCTGAATCCCAATGTCACCGTTCGCAGCAAAGGAGTCATGGAAAAATGCTCGTTTTGCATTCAACGAATTAAGCACGCCCACGGCGTCGCCAAAAATGAAAAGAGAATGATAGAAGACGGCGATGTCGTTCCGGCCTGCGCGCAAACCTGTCCCACCGATGCCATAGTTTTCGGGAATCTCATGGACCCGAAAAGCCGGGCCAGAAAACGTACAACGGATCCCCGGGCCTACCAGGTCATGGGATATCTGAACACCAAACCGGCCGTAATTTACCTGAAAAAAGTTGTCCGGGAGATATAGAGTTGAATGAAAAAGTGCCTAAAGTTATGGCCGCATTCAACGAAATAATTTGTCAGAATTATGTGATTCAGAGTATGTATGTTGCCGGTCTAAGGCGTATCTATTTGGAATCTTAAAATTGCAGCAAACATTAACTTTAGGCACTCTGAACCACCTTTGGCAGGGCTTAAAAATAATTGTCCGACTCTGGTAGCTATGTTTATAGAGATGAAGATAAAATGACCGAGCTGACATTTGCAAAAATAGACCAGACTGTACTGGACACCCTGAAACCGCCGGGTCGCAGTTACTGGCTCACCGTAGGGATATTATTTGCGGGTGTATTGGCCGGAGCGGCCTGCTGGATCTACCAGATTTTAACCGGCATTGGCGTGGCCGGAATGAACAATCCGGTGGCCTGGGGAACCTACCTCATCAACTTTGTGTTCTGGGTGGGGATTGCCCATTCCGGAACCCTCATCTCCGCAATATTACATCTGCTCAGAGCCGGATGGCGGAATCCGATTGCACGGGCTGCTGAAACCATGACGGTCTTTGCGGTCTGCATTGCCGGACTTTTTCCGTTTATTCATCTGGGCCGGGTCTGGCTGGTCTTTTATATGCTCCCCATCCCCAATCAGAGAAACCTGTGGCAGAATTTTCAATCGCCGCTGATGTTCGACGTCGTGGCCATCAGCACGTATCTCATGGTGAGTTCTCTGTTCTGGTACACCGGACTGCTTCCGGACCTTGCCGTCGTACGCGATCGCGCCACGGGAATACGCAAGAAGATCTTCACGGTGATCTCCCTGGGATGGACCGGCACCCATGAGCAGTGGCGGCATTATGCCCGGGGATATCTATTTTTTGCAGCCCTGGCGACACCCCTGGTAATCTCAGTTCACAGCGTGGTGTCATGGGATTTTGCCCTGGGAATTGCGCCCGGCTGGCACACGACGATTTTTGCGCCCTATTTCGTGGCCGGCGCCATCCATTCCGGACTGGCCATGGTGCTGACGCTGATGATTCCCATTCGAAAGATCTTCCATTATGAAAAAATCATCACCGTAGAAGTTTTGGAAAACATTGCCAAAACCATTATTTTTACCGGTCTGATCGTGGGATTTGCCTATGGCACTGAGTTCTTTATTGCATGGTACAGCCAAAATCCGGTGGAAATGGCCATCTTTAAATATCGCCCCACAGGCGACTATGCCCTCGGATTCTGGATCATGGTCGTCTGCAACACCATCATCCCCTTGCTCTTTTTTTTCAAACAGATCCGGACCGCCACTCTCTGGCTGTTCGGCATTTCGATATTTATCAATGTCGGTATGTGGTATGAGCGTTTCGTAATTATTATCTCCAGCGTGAGCCGTGATTTCATCCCCACATGCCTGGGGCTTGTATTCACCGACGATTATCGAATTCGGTATCATGCTGGGTGCTTTTTGTCTGTTCTTTTTTCTCTTCTTACTCTTTGTCAAACATTTTCCGTCAGTCTCCATGACGGAGATGAAGGAAACCGTCAATCAAGGAGCCGGCCATGGGGACTGAGTATCGGGTAATGGGCCTGTTCACGGACGAAGCCAGGGCCGTATCGGCCATCGAAGCCATCAAGGATTCACCTTGGCCCCTGCGTCGGGTTCACAGTCCTGTTCCCAGCCATAAAATATCCGATACACTGGGTTTAAAAAAGAGCAAAGTCGGCTATTTTACCCTGGCCGGAGGAATCATCGGCTTTTTTGCCGGTTTTCTCCTGGCCGCCTCTACCGCTTCTCAATGGAATCTCATTGTCAGCGGAAAGCCGGTTATCGCGCTGGTGCCGTTTTTCATCGTTGGGTTCGAGTTTACCATTTTGTTTGCTGTTTTCGGCAATGTGGCAGGTCTCATCCATCAGATGCAGCTCCCTGAATTCACCGGGATCGAGGAATATGATCCCCGATGTTCAGGAGAGCACTTCGGGATTCTGGCCGCCTGCAAAGCAGATGAATTGGAAGGACTCAAAGCATTTTTTCAAACCAGAGGCGGCGAAATAAATATCTTTTCAGAAGAATAAGAATACAACAAGCCATCTCAAAAATGCAGATTACGTTCAAGGACAAAGCGCGAGCCGATGAAAAAGCGGAGCATACATAGAAAATATATGATCATTTTGAAGAGGCTTGCAACACTGTAATTGGGCGCTGGAAGTATTTTTGAGATGGCTTGAAATAGAATATCCGGGCCAGGGACCCGGGTGTGGTTTGACCCAATAAACTTTTTGAGTAATATGTCATCAAACGATAAAAACACTGCTGTTTTACAGACAAAGCCGTGGGTTCTTATTTGTCTGTCTCTGATCATTATCGGCCTGGGCGCCTTTATTGTCGGGCTTATGGGTCGGAATCCCGAAAGGGTCTGGCAGTCATATCTGATCAATTTTCTGTTATGGTCGGCCATTGCCCAGGGTGGTCTTCTTTTCTCTGTGCTCATGCACACGGTTAAAGCCCGGTGGAGCGGACCGTTGTCAAACCTTGCCGAGTCTTTTACCGCGTTTTTTCCCATTTCTTTCGGCCTCTTTTTAATTCTCTTTTTGGGGAGAGATGACCTTTTTCCATGGCTCCATCAAGATCTTCACGGTAAAGAGGTCTGGCTGAACATCCCGTTTCTTTTTACCAGAGATTTTGTCGGACTGCTGATCCTGTACGGTTTGGGGTTTTTTTATCTTTACCATGCCCTCTGGCTGAAACTGGATCGCTCCATATCTTCCGGTAGAATCCGGACCTTTTTATATAAAAGGTGGGATCAACACATCCCGGATGCGAAGACGTGCAACCGCCGTATGACCGTCTTCGGCATTCTTTATATACTCGCTTTTGCGCTGATCCTGTCCCTGATCGGCTACGATCTGGTGATGAGCCTGGATCCCCACTGGTATTCCACCCTTTTTGGAGCCTATACGTTTGTTAAGGCATTTTACGTCGGCCTGGGCGGTATCATCATCCTCGCATCGGCACTTCATCTGTATCCGGGAATAGAATTCAAGCTGAAATTATCGGATTTCCATGATATCGGGAAACTCTTTTTTGCCTTCTGCCTGGTTTGGGCCGACTTTTTCTACGTCCAGCTGGTGGTCATCTGGTACGGCAACATTCCCGAAGAAACCGCCTATGTTATCGAACGAACCATGACCCCGCCCTGGAATTCTCTGGCCTGGTTTATCTTTATCATCTGCTTTATCATGCCGTTTTTCATTCTCCTGAACAAGAAAATCAAAACCAAGCCTGTGTTCATGAGCATTCTTTGCGCCGTTGTTATCATGGGGATCTGGCTGGAACATCTTCTACTCATTGGGCCGGCGCTGAATCCCCATGCTTCCGCCCTGCCCCTGGGCTTAATCGACGGACTGATTTTTATAGGTTTTTTGGGTTCCATGGCACTGGCCGTTACCGTTTTTTTGAACCTGTTTCCCGAACTGGTCCGGGTTGCCGACAAAGAGGTGACGTGATGGAAATATTGATCACCACCATTGCGATCATATCGGTTCTGGTACTGGCCGTGATCATCGGCACCGGGGGCAAGCCGATGCGGTTTATCACCGCTTTCGGTGAAACCCTGTCTTCGTTGGCCAAGAACAGGATTCCGCTCTTATGGACCGGACTTTGCGTGTTGCTGATTCTGGGCTTTCTCTATTTTTTTTACATCCCGCCGGCAACCCGAATCGGTCCCGAACAGCCGATCCCTTTCAGCCATCGGGTCCATGCCGGTGTCAAGGTGATCCAGTGTCGGTTTTGCCATCCGTATGTGGAACGGTCCCTTCATCCGGGAATCCCCCCGGTTGAAAAATGCCTCTACTGTCACAAGTACATCATCGCCAATCATCCCTGGATCCGGAAGGAACATGAATATTTTAACACCCGAACGCCGACACCCTGGAAAAAAGTCTTCTATCTTCCGGAACACGTTCTGTTCAACCATCAGCGACACATTAAAAAAGAGGTGGAATGCGAAAAATGCCATGGACAGATCGAGACCATGGATCGAATTCGGGGAAAACGATTCAAAATGGGATTCTGCGTTGAATGTCATAAAAGTAAAGGGGCTAATCTGGACTGCTGGCTGGCGTGCCACAGTTAAAAAAAACGGTTATTCGTTATTGGTTAATGGAAAAAGATTTTATATATACCGGCGTTTAAGGGTGCGCCGAGGATAACGAACAACCCGTAACAAATAACGTAGGCGTTCAGGGGTTCAAGGTTCCAAATATTTTTTAGTATCTTCGAGGAGAGGAAATTGACCGACGAATCACCAACAATGCCGCCGAATTACTTGACCGCAAAAGGCTTTTGCCTCACCTCGGCGTTCTGGATGGTTGTTGCCACCTTCATGGGGCTCCTCGGCGCCACCGAGCTCATAGCACCCGATCTGACGGAAAACATCGGCTGGCTCGTATTCGGTCGGATCCGACCCATCCATGTCAATCTGGTGCTTTTCGGATTTGTGACACCCGGCCTGCTTGGGGCGGCCTTTTATTATGTTCCCAGACTGCTGCGCACCGAACTTTTCAGTGAAAAACTGGGAGTGATCACCGTTTTGGCGTGGAATTTCACCTTGATTTTCGTCGTGGTCAGCCTGGCCATGGGATACACCCAGGGAAGGGAGTATGCCGAAATGATCTGGCCCATCGACATGTTGATCGTTGGGGCGTTTTCCCTGGTCTTTGTCAATATGATCATGACCGTTGCCAGGCGCAAAGAGCCGATCCTCTATGTTTCGGTCTGGTATGTTTGCGCCGGCATCGTTCTGACCGCTGTAACATTCAGTCTTGGAAACGTCATCTGGAAGCCCAACAGCGGATCTCTGGTGGGCATCCCGGATGCAATTCTTCTCTGGTTCTACGGCCATAATGTTTTCGGTCTGCTGCTGACCCCCTTATCCGCCGGGGTGGCCTATTATGTAATTCCGAGGGCATGCCGGGCACCGCTTTACAGCCACACCCTCTCTCTGTTCGGGTTCTGGTCCCTGCTGGTGGTTTATACCCATATCGGAACCCACCATCTGCTTCAGGTGCCGGTGCCCACCTGGCTCAAGGTCATTTCTATTGTGGACAGTATTGCAATGGTCATTCCGGTCATGGCGTTTCTGATTAATATCTGGTACACGGCAAAAGGAAAACTCGGACTGATACATGCCGACATCGGCGCCAAATTTGTCTTTACCGGCACCATTATGTATTTCTTTGTGAGCATTCAGGGTTCCATGATGGCGCTTCCGAATGTGCAGCGGGTGACGCATTTTAACAATTGGGTCGTGGCCCATGCCCATGTCGGTGTTTTAGGGTTTGCCGGAATGATCGCCCTGGGAGGAATTTACTACATCCTGCCCCGAATCACCGGAAAACCCCTCTACAGCAGATTCCTGGCGGATTTTCAGTACTGGATAATCCTCATCGGCGTCATCGGTTTCACCGTGGTGCTGACCATTGTAGGACTGATTCAAGGCAATGCCTGGCTCAACGGCGAAGCCGTTTACCGGATTCTTTCGGAAATGCACATATACTATATTACCCGGGCTTCTCTGGGGCTCATGATTTTCAGCTCGGCGGTTATGGGATTGTACAACATCGTTAGATCCATATTTTTCAACCCCGGAGAAATATCATGAATATGACACCACGGATCATTGTTATCGGCAGCCTCCTGATTTTGGGTGTCATTGTGTTTATGGTCGTGGTCGTGCCTTACGCCACCCGTATCGAAGCACCCTCGGATATCTTTCGTTCACGGACAATCCGGGAAACCGACGGCAGGTCCATCTATATCGCCAACGGTTGTGTCTACTGCCATACTCAATCTATCCGCTCCGTTGACTGGGGGTTGGGCGCGGAACGGATCGCCCAGGCCGGTGATTATATTCAGGACAGACCCATTTTGCTCGGCTCGGAACGAACCGGTCCGGATCTTTCCCAGGAAGGCGGGGAGCATCCGGATGACTGGCATATGGCCCATTTTATCAACCCCAGATATACCCGGCCCCTGTCCATTATGCCGGCGTTTGCCTTTCTCGGCAAACAAGATATTAAAAAGTTGACGACGTACGTCCAAAGCCTTGGGCTCAAAAATGCGGATCACCGGTTGGAACGACAACGGTTCTGGAAAAAAGAAGCTATCAAAGCCTATGAAATGGGGCCCGAAGCCAACGTAAAATGGCTCCGCAACACCGTACCCGAAGGTTGGCGGAACATCCCCAACCCCTATCCGACCACCGAAGCCGGAATGGCCAGAGGCCATAAAATTTATCAGGATTTTTGCCTCGGATGCCACAGCCCCATCGGTGACGGCATGGGGCCGGCCCAGCCGTATGTGTATCCGCCCCCCTTGAATTTTACCATTTTGAAGGGCAGAGGAATTTCCGGGGGAATTCTATATTACCAGATTATGAACGGCATCACCGGCACGGCCATGCCCTATTTCAAACGCGAACTGGAGTCGGAAAAAATATGGGACGTGGGCAATTATGTGGCGGTCAACTTCATCGATCAAACCGATGCCAATACCGAACCCAAGGGGATCGATGCGGCGTATGAACCATAAAAAAATGCCTAAAGTTTAAAGTTATAAAGTGAGCTAAAGTTGTTGAATGCACCTTCGGCGCAGCTTATTTTAAAAAGGTTAAAAACGAATATGATGAATGCAGTAAATTGTTGGCAATATTTGCCTTTATTGTCAGAGGCATACAAAATTGACAGGATGCCTTAACTTTAGGCACTTTAGTTCACTTTACACTTTGAACTTTTTTATTTAGAATTTAATATGTATTTCCCATATTTCATAACATACATGGCATTGGGCTTTGCCATCAGCCTGGCGGTCTTTTTCTGGGCCCTGAAAAACGGCCAGTTTAAAGATCAGAAGCGGGCACGGTTTCTGCCCTTGGAAGATGAGCACGAACCATCTTCTGCAAAGATCTCGACCTTTCATCGGTATGAAACGTATGCCCTCGTGCTGCTGGCTCTGGCAGGCCTGGCCGCCAGCGGGGCGGTGCTGATTTTTGCACTTTTGAACGCAAACGGAGCGTAAACAAACGGTTAAACGGAAAAAATTTTTAAAAGGACGCCCCATGAGATATTTTAATCTGCTAAGCTTCCAACATATCATGCTGTATGTGTTTCCAGCTCTGATTTTTATGGTGGTGTTCGGGATTGGCGCTGGCCTTCAGTCACCTTCGAAGCAAAGATGATCATGAGCGAAAACAGAAAATCATTTACCGCTTCCCCGAAGGAATCGAAGACAGGGACGCCCCTTTCCCCCTGTCCATGATGCTGATCATCGCCGGGACCATCGCCTGGGTTTTCTTTTATATTTTGGGCACCAGCCTATTGGGAGTAATAATATAAAATGGCACATTCAACCGGAAAAGAGTCTACTTTTGGCACCTGGGTCATCATTTTTCTGCTTTTGGTATGGATACTTGGAAAAGGGGCTTTTTCGTTTTTTGTCGTAGGGGATAGGGGCCAGCCCACCTGGGACTACCGCCCGGTGAAGGATGTCCCCGGGGAATCACCCTATGCACTTTACCGGGTGCTCCCCTACCCTCAGCACGTGAAGGGCCCCAAGGGGGAATAGATGAAGCGAATCTTGATTCTAATTTTGCTGGTTTCCGTTGTGCTCACAACGGCCTATACGGTATTAACGCTGTATGATGAAAACCTTAAGATCGGGCGTATGTGGGAAACCCCTGCAGTCCGGCCCTATGAAAAACCGATGCTGATTATGGAAAAAGCGGTGATACCCGTTACCGGTGGAGAGGCTGTTTTTAAAGCTCTGGAGGGAGAGGATTTAATGTCGCCGTTTGAAAATAACGATCCTCAAGCCATTGAATCGGGAAAGTCTCTCTATTTTACTTACTGCGCCCAGTGCCATGGACAGTATTATGACGGCAACGGCACGGTGGGTCAGAGTTTTCATCCCCCTGCCCGGAGATCTGCAGAGTGCCCGTATCCAGTCCATGCACCCAAGGCATTCTATTTAAAGAGATCAGTTACGGAATCCCCAATGGCAGACAGCCGGCCCTTGCCACCACTATCGCGGTGAAGGATCGCTGGCGGATCATTGCCCATATAAAATCTCTGGGACCCCGCGAATGAAATGAATCCTTCTGCTGTTTCCTGCGACCTTTGCGGCCTCTCCTTAAGACACGGCACAGTTAAATGGCCTTCAGAGCAGAAAGAATTTTCCTTCTGCTGTTTCGGTTGCCGACAGGTGTTCATCATGCTCATGGAAGCTTCCGATGCTCCGGACCCGTTACAATTTAAACAGTCACCGCTGTTCAAAACATGCCTGGAAATGGGAATTATCCCGGTTTCGGAATCGGATCTGGAGGCGCGCCCGGCCAAATATCCTTCGGAAACGCCCTTTTATTTGGGACAAAAAGAGACTGAATCTGCAACAGAAGACGGAAGCGAATCCACATCCAGCACCCTTGGCATTCACCTGAAAGTCAACGATATGTGGTGCCCGGCCTGTGCCTGGGTGATCGAACACGCCCTCGGCAAAAAATACGGCATTATACATGCAGCGTGCAATTTTTCAACGGATACGGTCCGATGTGAATACAATCCGGTTCTGACGTCCCCGGACCGCATTATCCGGACCATCGGCAGACTGGGGTATCGGGCGGCGGAGCCTGAAGAAAATAGCCTGGCGATGGAGACCAAAAAGGATTTCATCCGTTTTATCATCTCTGCATTTCTCACCGCCAACGTGATGATGCTCTCCTTTTCCCTCTATTCCGGATTTTTCATCCAGCTGACCCCGGACACCGTCCATAAACTCTCCTGGCCGATTTTCATACTCACCAGCATCGTTCTTTTTTACGGCGGCCCAAAAATATTTCGAAAAGCCTGGGGTGGATTTATCTCCGCTGCCTTCGGCATGGAAACGCTGATCACCATCGGCTCGCTTACCGCCTACGTTTACAGTACGGTCAATCTTTTTTCCGGAAGCATTCATCTCTATTATGATACTGCCGCCATGCTGATTACCCTGACCTTGCTTGGCAAAACCATTGAAAAAAAAGCCAAGGATTCAGTGCAAAAAGACCTTTCAATTTTTTTCTCCCTTCGGCCCACCAAGGTTAAAATATGCAGTGATAATTTTCCACGGGGCCGTTATGTCGCGGTGGAAGCCCTCAAACCCGGAGACGTTTTTATGGTTGAAGAAAACGAAATCATCCCTGCAGACGGGCGGATACTTGACGGTTCGGGCACGGTGGATGAATCTTCTCTCACCGGTGAAGCCCTCCCCGTACAAATCAAAGCCGGGAAACCGGATCCGAAGCGGAACCCGGGTGCTGCAAGGAACCTTCAGGGCCAGAGCCGAAGGCATCGGCAACGGGTCGACTCTGGGGCAGATGATCGACATTATGGAAAAAGCTCTGGAAAAAAAGATTCCCCTTGAAGCAAAAACCGATCGCATCCTCCGCTGGTTTGTGCCTCTGGTCGTGCTGCTTTCCATAGGAACCGGTTGGGTCTGTCTTTTGTCGGGCATGTCCGTTGAAACAGCCATGATTCGGTCTGTCACGGTCATGGTCATTTCGTGCCCCTGCGCCCTGGGCATTGCCATACCCATTACCCGGGTCGCGGGGATCTCTCTGGCAGGACATGCCGGGATTTTAGTCCGGGAGTTTTCAGCCTTTGAACAGGCGGAGAGAACCGATACCATTGTTTTCGACAAGACCGGGACTCTCACTGAAGGTGAATGGATCATTCGGGATATCGTTGTTATGAAACCCTTTGTTGAAAAGCAGATCCTCTCAATGGCAGCCGCGCTGGAAAAAACGTCTGATCATTATATTGCCTGGGAAATCAGAAGAAAAGCGCAAGAAACCTTGGCATTGCCGGCCCCCGGTAGAAGACATACAGTGTTTTGAAAACGGAATGTCCGGAATGCTCGGAGAACACGAAGTCAAAATAGGATCCATAGATTTTATTGCCGAAAGCCTGGAAGAACCTTCGGCAATACCGGCAGGCCGACAAAAAAATGAGATTTTGCAGTCAACGGTCTATATGAGTTATGGGACACAATTGTGTGCCGTGTTCGTTTTTGGGGACCGCCTCCGGAGAACAGCATCCAAAACCGTTGAAAAACTGCAGAACAAGGGTTACCATATAGCTCTGGTATCAGGTGACGGAGAGGATACGACACGGGCCGTGGGAAATATGCTGGCCATTCAGAATGCATACGGCGGAAGGCTTCCCGGGGATAAAGCCGCTTTGGTTCGGGATATGCAGAAAAAGGGAAAGATCGTTGCCATGGTGGGTGACGGCATCAATGACGCCCCGGCCCTTGTACAGTCGGATCTGGCCGTGGCCGTCCACTCCGGAAGCCACTTGGGCGAAGAGGCTGCGGATATTACGCTGATGCAGGGGAATCCCCGTCAGGTTCTGGATTATCTGAATCTGGCAAAACGGGTAAACAGAAAGATTCATCAGAATCTTATGTTTTCTCTGGTGTACAACTGCCATCAGCATACCCATTGCCATGGGCGGACTGTTGACGCCCCGTCGTCGCTGTGTGCGCCATGCTCCTGAGCAGCCTCAGCGTCACCGGAAATGCCTTGTTGCTGAAACGCAATACAAATTCTCATGAAATCCGGACCAGGTAAAGTTTGATTTGCTATTGTGTCTGTTTTTTTGTATGAAAACAACCGCAGAATAGGCTTTGATTTAGTTTTCTGACACCTGAAACCCAACACTGACACCTTTCAATTGAACGTTTTCGCTCAATTAGGATAAAATTAAGGTTTATCGATGACAAATTCCGACGATTCCAAACCTCGATCACTGCTGTTAATGATTGCAGGCGCCAAAGGCGCTGTAGGCTCCACGGTGGCTGTGGCCGCAGCTGCCATGCGCAAGGATCCCGATGCCGTCTTGCCCAGCCTGACAACCCGCAACAGTTTTCCCTATCTGGGGCCGCCCCATGCCGTCCATATGACAGGCTGGGATACGGAACCTGAGAAACTGACCGAATGCATAAACAATCACGGGGTATTGCCGGAGAGTCTCTGGAAACCCCTTTCAGACAGATCTCGACGAGATAACCCTATTCCAGGCCCCGCAAGCAGATCTTGATCTTAAAGGCCAGATCGAGCATCTCATGCAGGATATCCGGACCCTCAGACAACGGTATGCCGATGCCCGGCCCATCCTCATCGACCTCTTGCCGGCGTGTGTACCAAACGATTTTGAAAATACAACGAACCTGGGCCGCCTCTATTCTGAGGCGAACCCAAGGAGCCACCCGGATCTGGCCTATGTTCTGGCAGCCATTTTTTCCGGAGTCCCGGTGGTAAATTTTTCCCCAAACTCGATGGAAATCCCGGTGGTCCTTCAGGAAGCGATTAAACATGAAGTCCCCATAGCAGGGTGCGACGGTAAGACCGGCCAGACCTATCTCAAAGTCGTTTTAGCCTCGGCACTCAAAGCAAGAAATCTTTTTGTGGACGGGTGGTACAGCCTCAATCTTCTTGGAAACGCCGACGGGAAGAACCTAATGGACCCGGATCGAGCGGCCGGAAAAGTGGCCAACAAGACCGAACTTTTGGATGACATTCTGGGCTACCCCGTTGGGGAACGATACGGAGAACCGTCTCATAAAGTCCATATCGACTACTACCCGCCCCGGGGCGATGCCAAGGAAGCCTGGGATGCCATCGACTTTCAAGGGATGTTCGGCCTCCCCATGAGTATCCGTTTGAACTTTCAAGCCCGGGACTCGATCCTGGCTGCACCGTTGGTTCTGGATCTTGCCCGGTGGATGGCGGCATTGAAAATGGCGGGCCGGACCGGACCGGTTCCGGAACTGGGGTTTTATTTTAAAAAACCCCTGGGCGAGAATCCGCCGCTGAGCTTTCAGGATCAGATTCAAAGCCTGAAGAAGCTGGAAGAAGAATGCCGTGCAGCAATCTCAAGGAAAAAATTATGATATTCGCTTACAGCACTAACGCATTTGTTAAGTTCTCTATTTTTGAATCCTTTGAAAAAATCGCAGCTCTTGGATTTCGAGGTGTCGAGATCATGGGCGACAGACCCCATCTCTATCCCCCCGACTTTCAAGGGGCCGAAATGACCCGGGTGAAAGAAACACTCGAAAAACACAACCTGAAACTCACCAACATCAACAGCTTTACCCTTTACGCCGTTGGCGACATGTATCTTCCTTCCTGGATCGAACCGGATAAAGAAAGACGCGACATCCGGATCCAACATACCGCTGACTGTTTGAAAGCCGCCGCTAAACTGGATTGCAAAAACATTTCCATCCCGCCTGGCGGTCCGATGAACAACCTGTCGAGAAAAGACGCCATGGCTCTGTTTCACCAGGGGATGGACCAGGTGATTCCTCTGGCCGAAGAACTGGGCGTCAAAATCCTGGTGGAACCCGAGCCGGACCTGTTGATGGAAAATACCGCAGAGTTCAAATCCTTTATCAAGGACGTCAAATCTCCGGTCGTGGGGATTGAATTTTGATATCGGTCACTTTTTCTGCGCCGGCGAAGATCCCGTCGGCCGCCTTCGAAGAGCTTTTCGAATGGATCGGCCACATTCACATCGAAGATATTGCCGAAGACAGGTCTCACAACCACCTGATTGCCGGCCACGGTGCCATCCAATTTCCAGACATCTTAAAAACCATCGCCAGGTCAGATTATCAGGATGACATCAGCCTGGAGCTGTATCCGTATGTAGACACTCCGGAAGCTGCCGGCCGGGAAAGCCTCGATTATCTGCGCCCTATTTTTGAAGAAGCCGGGATGAACATCTCCTGACCCGAATAACTCATGAAGAATTGATCCGGCATTTAAAATTGTTGAGGGGGGGGTAAAGATTCCAGTCCTTTCATTTGAATTGACCAAGATTTAATCATTCAACTATCAAATTGAGGGCGCAACCAAATCTTACACATCACATTTTGTGATACGGAATAAATATCTGAAAAAACTCAGCCCCTTGATATTTCGCCTATGGCTGGGAAAGTGGGTTGCTCCACTTCAGCTTGGGAAAACGAGCAAAATCAGAATCGTTAGAGGCTAACTTGCAGCCATGTTCAATAGCAAGAGCTGCCAGATGATCTGTAACCAGATTGGCAACAGCCTGCCCGAAGAGCTTCGTTGACAACCGTTTTAAATGGCGTGCGCAGTTTGGTCGCAACAGCCCGTGCCCGTTCCATTACGTCGTCATCTATTGAAAGTGTTGTTCTCATGTTTTCATCATATCATCATTAAAATGATGTCAAAGCATCATTTATGCTTTAAGGCGAACGGGCGCAAGACAATTTTAATCTAATAGCTGGAGTTCAAGAAGGTCTTTCATGAGAGTAAAATGGTTATCTAACGAGTAAATTTCACATCGATTTTGTTTCGCGTTTTGGGCAACTACTAGATCAGGAATGCCGATTCCATTTAAACCATTTTTCAAACATTTGAATTGGAATTCAATAATTTGACCCCAATCAATGGAAAGCTTTAACTTATTAATATTATATAATAATTTAACGATTTTTCGTTGATTGCGAACTTTTAAGGATGGAACCAATTCTGCAAGAATAAGATCATTAATAACAATAAGGTTTTCATCAATTAAGAAATCAAGTTTTTCAGAATTATTTCCACTCCTGAAATATTCTATCCATATGGACGTATCGACTAATACCGACATTAACGCCCTCTAACGGCGTTCATATCAATCTCCAAATCTACCTTACCCTTAAATTTTTTCAAGCCGGAGATCTTTGATTTCCTTATTAAATCTTCTAAGGCAGTAATAATAACTTTGGTTTTTGTATTAATTTTAGTGGCCTTCATAGCCTCATCAATTAAATCTTCAGGTAAATCAAGTGTCGTTCGCATAATTGGCCTCCTTACTCATAGCTTATGCATAAAAATAACATTTAATGCATATGATGTCAAGTTTATGCCGAACGATTGAGATCACTTGCCGCCGTGAGACGTGTGAACCTTGTACAGATTATTGTAATGGCAAAAACTGGCTCGCTTGACCACACCCCCTGAACACGTACAAAAAATCATCTCTATTTTATGTACTCCATCTCTTATCAAATTGAGGAAGATCATCTTTAATTTGATAAAAATCCGACATTTGGCTACACCAAATATGACCAATAGTTTTTAGGCCTGTAGGTGAATCTAATGAACCTGCAGCTATTGAAATGTTTGGTTGATCTTTTGGGCGCCAGAAAAGAGATGATCCACATTCTGAACAAAAACCACGTTGCACATTGGCAGTTTCATCTTCAGGGGATTTATACCACTTCAAACTTTTCTTCTCGGTGATTTTTAAATTTTCGACTTTAACGCTTGTGTATGCACCATAATTACCATGAAACTTTCTGCATTTTGAACAGTGGCAATTTACAATATCCCTTAGCTCTCCATGAATTTCAAATTGGACTTGTCCACACAAGCATCTACCTTTAGTTTTTTTGTGAACATTATTATTTGCCATTTGTTTACTCCCCCCGTAGATAGAAATATTTAGTGAATTGGCCGCCTAACCCGGGCGTAACCTGCTGGGTTGAACTGCACCGAAGTCCCAGTCAGAGTTCATGCCGTGTTAGCGCTTGGTCTCTCTGCAGGCAGTGAGAGAGATAGTTACGGACTGTTGCAAGTTTAGCGCTTTACAAAAGCCGTAAACCAGCGATGAAGCAGGTTTTGAAATGGCTTCTATACATTTAAGGGCGTTCCGCTTGCCAAACGGCCTTAAGGCATTTATCCAACATTGAGACTTTCCTCGGCAAGTTTGACTGCTTCGTACGTCGTGCCGTCGTTAGAGAGGTTGTACTGATACAGGGTGACAACGTCCAGGTTTGAGCCCGTCCACGCGGCCGGTGTATAGACCACAAAGGTCCTGACTTTATAGGCGCTGCCTCCGATGTATCCGGCCGAGGCCTCGTTGATCCAGGAACCGGTATTTGCATAAATACCCGTGTGTTGATCACCCGGCGGATAGACGTCCAGCATGGGCTCGTGGGTATGGCCAAACACCACGATACGGATGCCCCGTCCTTCGTTTTCCAGGTATTCCACATCCGCCTCGACGAACAGATCGCTGTGCCCGTTTAAAATGCTTATGGCTACGGGCATGATTGCCTGGACCCCGTTTTGATCCTGGGTATCGGGCCAAAGGGTTTTAATGTCCCCGTTGACGTACATCTCCCTGGCGCCGTCAAAAGAAAACGGGTCCGCGTACCCGTCGATCCCGCTCATGAGGATGACCGGCTCGTTGAGGGATGGCGGGACCAGGGCCGGAAACTGGACCTCGGTGTAGATCAAGGCAGCGCCCCAGGCCAGGGGAAACGTGAATTCCTTGTCCCCGAACGGCCCTTTGTCTGTTTCCTCCGCCGAAAGGGCTCCTTCCTGGTCGGCCTCCGCCTCCATGCCGGCCGCCCAGAGCCGGGACACAAAATATCCAGGGGGTAGGATATGATCCGGATTGACCAGCTGCTGGGGACTGTTAAAAAAATCGTACCTGTGGCCATGCTCCATCATCACTCCATCCACCGGGATGTAAGACCCCAGCCCATCGATCTGGCCCTTGAACACTACGTCAGGAAGCTGTTTCCCCAGGGTGGTCTGGTCCATGAGCATGTCATGGTTTCCGCGGACATAGACCAGGTGGACCTTTCCACCGCTGGAGATTTCCGCGAGGGTATCGAAAATAGGCGCGTTCGTAGGGGCGTGACGGACGGCATCAAAATATTCACTGCTGTTAGACACTGTGCCGTCAAAGGGTTTAGTGTCAAAAGGGATAAGCCATTCATCGAACAGATCGCCCAGAATCACCAGTTCCCGGACCGTTTCGTTTTTCTGCACCTTTTCGACAAAGTCCTGCAAGGCGTCGGCGTTTTCAGCAAACCAGGAGTATCCCCTGTCCACGGCCCGTTCTTCTCCCATGTGCACGTCACTGATACACAAGATAGCGGTCCTTTCCCCCGGGATCGTGCCGCCCGTGGCAGGATTTTCGACAAAAATATTTCCCGATGTCGTCCGGATCTCAAGTGTGGTGTCTTCCTCCATGAGATGCCCGTAAGCAGACTCGACATTCCCGGAAATGAACACAAAATACTGCCACCCGGCCTTGAGTTGATAACCGTCATGAAAAAGGATGAATACGGAGTCGCCATCCACCGCCACACTGTAATTTTCTGAAAGGGTCCCGTCTTTGTCATAGAGATCGATGTTCCCGGGCACGCTTTCGGGATTGAGCGGCTTGTTGAACCCGATCTCAATGAACCGGGCCTGGTAACCCATGGAAAAATAGAGGCCGTGCTTATGGATCAGGTTTTCAAGGTCCGCCGTCATAAAGACGGTGCCCGTCGAATCGTCGTTTGAAGAGCACCCGTGGGAAAAAGAAAGAGACGCCAAAAAGAGCAGCGCTAAAACCAATCCAGAGTGAATTCCACGACGTCTGTGACATTTCAACATTCTATCAGATCCTTTTCGATGTCTGAGAAAAGCACCGTTGTCCAACCTGCCCTTCTAACAAAAACTCCAGACAACCCTTCAGTAAAAATTTCACTTAATGCA
>PVMK01121722.1_pt1 | contig 30436 bp, 27 predicted proteins | sample 1853481 | NCBI WGS metagenome assembly PVMK01 (sample SAMN08533507, study PRJNA380276) | Marine sediment metagenome, whole genome shotgun sequencing project.
CCTATAAAGAAACCATGAGAAAGCTGATAAGGCATTATAGGGGTCGTGTGGTGGACTCCACGGGAGACAATTTGCTGGCCGAATTTGCCAGTGTTGTAGATGCTGTTCAATGTGCCGTGGAGGTTCAGCAGATCCTCAAAGAAAAAAATGAGGGCCTACCCGAAAACCGCAAAATGTTATTCCGGATCGGTATCAACCTGGGGGATGTCATTGAAGAGGGTGATCTGATCTTTGGGGATGGCGTCAACATCGCAGCCCGCGTTGAATCCCTTTCCGAAGGCGGTGGGGTCTGCATTTCAGGCAGTGCCTATGAACAGATCGAGAACAAACTAGCCCTGGGATACCAATACATGGGGGAGCATACGGTCAAAAACATCGCCAAACCGGTAAAAGTGTACAGGGTCCCGATGGAACCAGGAGAGGGAAAGGAAAAGAAGAGACGGATCAAGAAGTGGCAGTGGGTAGCTACAGCTGTTCTTGTTCTGATATTGGCGGGTACGGCGTTCTGGAATGTCTACTTGAGAAGCTCCCTTCCTTCAATTGAACCCGCCTCTGTGGAAAAGATGGCGTTTAAGTTGCCTGATAAACCCTCCATTGCCGTTTTGCCCTTTGTTAACATGAGTGGTGATCCTACGCAGGAGTATTTCAGCGACGGGATCACCGAGGACCTGATTACCGATCTCTCGCAGATCTCAGGCCTTTTCATTATCTCTCGCAACTCGACTTTCGCATACAAAGGAAAGGCTATAAAGACTCGGCAAGTCGCGGAAGAGCTTGGCGTGCGATATGTGCTTGAAGGCAGCGTGCGCAAGGCTGATAAGCAGGTTCGAATCAACGCCCAACTCATCGACGCCACCACTGGTGGACACATTTGGGCGAAGCGCTATGATGGTAATTTGGATGACGTCTTTGGTTTACAGGACAAGATCACACAGAAAATTGTTGCTGCGCTTGCCGTCAAATTATCAACTGGTGAGCAGGAAAAGATTAATCGCAAGGAGACAGATAATATCGAGGCATACGACGCCTTCTTGAAAGGCTGGGAACATTATCGCCGGTGGACCCCCGAAGATTTCCGAAAGGCAATTCCCTATTTCGAAAGGGCAATTGAGTTGGATCCCCATTATGGACGGGCTTACGCCGCAATAGCCTCAGTCTATACGGAAGGTTATATCAAAGCATGGGATTGGTCTCACGTTCTGGGTTTATCGGCGGAGGCTATGCCCTCCCTTGCTGGAGAATACTTGCAAACGGCCCGGGACAATCCGACACCCCTCGCCCACCGAGTTGCATCCAAATGGTTCAGAATTTTGCTTTATCCCGAGAAGGCGGTCGCCGAAGCAGAGCGGGCTATCGCCCTCGATCCTAATGACGCCGATGGCTATATGGCTATGGCTGATGCATTGATATATTCCGGTAAGCCTGAGGAAGCTGTTGACTTTGTCAAAAAGGCGATGCGGCTCGATCCCCATAATCCAGCCAATCATTTGTACATCCTGGGATTGGCCCATTTTGGTATGGAACAATTCCAAGAGGCTGCATCTTTCTTTGAAAGGGCCTTCAAACTTAATCCTGAGATGGGATTAGTGCAAAGAGGGTATCTAGCTGCTTCATATGGGTACCTTGGGCAAGAAGAAAAGGCTAGGGCCGAGCTCGATAAACCTGAAATTAAAGAAGTAAGGGACCTTTATGGCCTCCATGTGACATATGAGGGTGCCTATTATAAAAATCCTAAAGATAAAGATCGCCTGCTTGACGGCCTGCGCAATGTGGGACTGGAGTGAGGTTTCGTTTACCTCAGCCTATTAGCCGCAGCAATCTCAAAACTCAGCTCCGAAGATGCGGTTTTTGATTTCCATAAAAACACTTTTTGTTCAAGCAAGGAGAGAACACTATGGCATTAAAGTCAAAAGGGAAGAATAAAAAAAGTGGTGGAGCTATCACTAGGAGACGATTCATCAAAACCACCTTGGCGGGCGCCGCGCTCGCCGGAACAGGGGGCCTAATCTTTCCCCGTTACGGTGCCGCCAAACCAAAGACTCTCAAAATCATGCAGTGGGCCCACTTTGTTCCGGGATACGACAAGTGGTTTAACGAGACCTACATTAAGGAATGGGGTGCCAAGAACGACACCGAGGTGACCGTTGATAACGTCAACTTTGCTCAACTCAATCCAAGAGCTGACGCAGAGGTCCTAGCCCAGAAGGGTCACGATCTGTTCATGTTTCCGTGGCCCAAGCCGAACATGGAACACCAGGTCATAGACCACAAGGAGATATACGATGAGTGCATTAAAGAGGTGGGCAAACCCATCGATCTGGCCATCAAGAGCACATACAACCCCAAGACAAAGAAATATTGCGGCTTTTCAGACAGCTTCGTCCCCGACCCGGTGAACTACCGCAAGGACCTGTGGGACTCCGTCGGCATGTATCCTGATACCTGGGAGGATGTGCGGGTAGGAGGGGCAAAGATAAAGAAGAAGCATAACATCCCTGTTGGCATCGGTTTAGCCTCTGAGATCGACTCAAACATGGCCATGCGGGCCATCATGTACTCTTTTGGGTCCTCTGTCCAAGATGAGGAGGGCAATGCGGTCCTCAATTCCAAGGAAACATTGGAAGCGATCAAATTCGTCAAGGCCATGTATAATGAATGCATGATTCCAGAGGTCTATACCTGGAATGCCTCCTCTAACAACCGTTTCATGATCTCGGGCAAGGGATCCCTGGCGTTGAACGCCATCTCCATAACCCGGACCGCAGAGAAGTCCGCCCCGAAGATGGAAAAAAGATTTGGCTGGCCAAGACCCCGAAGGGCCCGGTGCGCAGGATGGGGCTGGAGCACGTCATGAATGTCTATGTGATCTGGAAGTTCGCCGAGAACATCGATGGCGCCAAGAAGTTCTTAGTGGATTATGTCTCCGATTTCAGAGCGGCGTTTTTGGCCAGCGAGTTCTATAACTTCCCCTGCTTCGCCAAGACAGTCCCTGACCTCAAGAAACTGGTTGCCCATGACAAGAAGGCCCAACCTCCGGACAAGTATAAAGTCCTTGAGGATGTTCTGGACTGGGCCACCAACGTTGGTTTCCCCGGCTACGCTAATGCGGCCATCGACAAGGTTTTCAACGCCTGGGTCATTCCGACCATGTTCGCCCAGGCTGCCAAAGGCAAGTCGAATCCCGAGGACGCTCTCAAGGCGGCAGACAAGAGGGTCCAGGCCATATTCAAGAAATGCCGCGCCAGTGGCTTGGTTTAATAGAGCAACCCTGGTCAAAGGAAATGACACACTGCTGCTATTGTTCAGTCGACTGCTGAAGAGCTCAAAGATCAAGAGTTCCGTAAGACGCTTATTAATGCAGCTCCTGTCAGAAAGATACGATGAAGCGCTGGCGACATACAAGCAACTGCTTGAACGTTCAGGAAAAGGTGCTCAGAGTTAACCCCAAATTCTCATTGGAGCAGGTTAGCAAGGTGAGCACTTACAGATATAAAGATCCGGCCCACCTAACGCCCTGCTCAAGGCCGGGCTAAAGTGAGGGATGTGGTGAATGGGGTCTGAGTGCATACTACGTGCATTATAGTTCACCCTAACACCCGCCAAAAACAGTGAAGGCTACCAGCACAAACCTGGAAAATGGGCGGAGACAAATATAGATCCCAGGGCACGACCTCACACCCCTAAATCGACATTTCTATCCAAACCCATGCTTCCCTCTATGGGTTCGACGGATAACCCTCTGGCTAATAGCTGGACCTGGGCTATTTGCACCTCCGGATATTCCTTTATCCCATAATTTACCTTTCATCAAAACCTTTTTCATTGAACCTCGTTGAGGTTGGGGTTTTGAGGGAGTTGCCTGGGTATGAATTGGCATGTTTTCATTGATTGTCGGCCAAATATGGAGGTCGTTTTTTTATAAGGGCCATTTTTGGTATGACAAGGGAGCCCGACCTAAACAGGGTTCGCTATGGAGCAATTTGTTGGCTAGAGAGGTTTTTAAGTCCATGAAATAAATAAACCCTTTCAAGGTCGAGCCCCTTGCCCGTAAAATCTACCATACTCCTTCTGGTTTTGAAAGGTTTTATTATAGGCGTCTTTTCTAGGGTAACACCGCTCAATTTTAAAGAGTTTATGGGATATGGAACCGGAAACTTGACATTCCCAAAACCTTAACATCCAACTGGTTACGAAAATTCCAGGGATGATCCGCATCCCCCGCAAAACATGGAGTCCCCTGGATTTTCAAACTGGCATTTTGGGCAATTCATTATTGATGTCCCCAGATCTAAAGAAAGTTCGAATTGGTAGATAAAAGGTCGGGTAATTCACTTTTGATAGGGTTGAGTATGAGTGAGACTGAGTCTTGTGTCAATTCAGGGAGGATTCCCACATATTGTATGTCTTTTCTAAGAATCAAAACAGATGTATTCGTGCATTAAACGCAACCTCGAAGTAGCCGGATTCCATTGAGGTTTTGGTTTTGCAGCCATCTGTTTCACGGCCTTTTAAAATTCCAGGGGCATATAGGTGTCCCAAGGCAGCAACTGCAGCGAATTTATCATATGTGGCTTCTATGGTTTTTACCGGACATGTAGAAATCGAGAAAGCTGATACCGTCCAAAAAACACCAGGGCTATACCCCCCAGGATCATGATTGCAGACAGAAACAGCCGCGTGGAAATGGCTTCTGAGGCGAAAATGAGCCCCCCTAAGGCGGCGATGACGGGAACGAACAATTGGACGACCCCGGATTGGGGTGCGGACAGACCGGCCAGCGCTTTATACCAGACGGCATAGCCGACACCCGAGGTAATGCTGCCGGAGGCTGCCGCCAACAGAAGGCCTTTAGGCGTCAGAATGACGCTCTCATTGGCAACTGCAAACAGGCCTAAACACACGACGAACGGCAACGTCCTAGCAAAGTTTACGGTGGTGTCGGGTAGCGGATTTTGACTCGTCCTGCCCATGAGGGTGTAAGCCCCCCACGCGATTCCCGCCGCGGTCATCAGCACAAAGCCGGTAAACGAGGGGGCCTTTACGCCGGGCAGTACCAGATACACAAACCCGGCCACAGCCGCCAGAAAGCCGGTCCATTCCAGGGCATTCAACTTGTCACCTGAAAACAGCGAGATCAGAACAATGGTCAGTTGAACCGAACCGGAGAGGATCAGTGCCCCGGTTCCGGTATCTAGTATGATGTATGCAAAGGAAAAGGTGGTCGCAAACACAAAGAGCATGGCTGGCCCGGCCCAGTTGCTTTTGCGAACGGAGCGCCGCTGGCGTGTAACGAATTTCACAATTCCAAAGAGCGCTACCCAACCGGAAAACAGACGCACAATGGTAAAGCTCGATGCATCCAGAAGCTGTTCGCAAAGGCTCAAGCGGCAGAGAACCGAATTTGCTGCAAAGGCGGTGAGCGCGAGAGTGGTAAATAAAAATGTTTTTTCAAAAGAAATTACTGAACGATCTGCCACGTATTCTCCATATTTCAATTCCAAACAACGGACGTAACTCACGGTGTGTCGAGGAGCCCGTCCCGGGTAAACGGCTGAACGCTGGGCCGGGGGGCTGTTGAAAAAGTGGGAGAAGAATAGGGAGTGTGTAAACGTGGACACAGGTGCCTAAACGTGGCCACGTTTACCACCCTTCCGTACATTAGGAATAAACACTAGCCAATGTAAAGGGCTGTTTTTGGGGGGGCTATGTCTGATTGAATAAGAGGGTGTTTTGAATGGTTTCCTTTGTCCCGGCTATACCGAGGGTTTTCCTGATATTCTTTCTGTGCCAGATCACCGTGGCCGAGGATATATTCAAGAGGGTGGCGATCTCTTTTGTCCTTTTTCTCTGTTTGATCAATTCAGCGATGTCTATTTCTGCCATAGTGAAATTTTTGTATACAGGGGGGAGTTCATTCGATGACTTTGGCCGCATTTTATCGTGATTGATTTGATAGCATGCCATCATAAGTGCAGCTTCGATCTGCTCGTTACTGAACGGTTTATGGATGAAACCCATGGGCTCTACAAGTTTAGCCTTCTCTAAGAGTTCCTCGTCTGTAAACCCTGAAAGAAAAAGGATATTGATTCCTAATTCTGATTTGATGATACCAGCAGCCTGGATACCACTCAGCTTGCCCGGCATTTTGATGTCCATGAGAACCAGGTTCGGTTCGAGTTCCCTAACCATTTTAACTGCTTCTAAGCCTGAGGCGGCCACACCTATGACCTCATAGCCTATAGTTACGAGATATTCCCCCAGTTGCATAGCCAATGTTACTTCGTCATCAACAATCAGAATCTTGTCCATTCCAAAGCTCTCACAAAGGGCAATTAGTTTGTGCGGTCCCCCCCGATTTCCGGCTTATGACCCGTTTAAGAAACTCGGATTTATGCCTACCACATTGTGGTATTGGGTGTCAAGTTAGCCTAGCGTTTATATAGATACTGTTTTGGGGGTATTGGTTTATGAAGTATATTAACCAGATATTAGAATTGAGATGGCTGGGGTGGGATTAATGTTCTAATCAAGATATGCCTCCGATTCCTAATTCTAGACAGTATCCTCGATCACTTTTTTCTCCGATCTATTTCATTGCTTCGTCAATTTCGAAATCGTCATCCGGCAAGGCTACTCCGGTGATGCATGTGAAGCAGGCATTTCCTGTGAGGGCCGAACCTATGACCCAAATTGGATTGCCGCAGTCACACTTGACTCCGGCTTTGTGGTCTGTGAGTGCAGAGCGGAGACCCGATTCGATCTCCTCACGACTCGTATCCGAATTGCTCTTGAGGTGCCGCTGGATGTAGTCCTCCAGCTTAATGGGGGTAAACCCCGTTTTGTCTGCTGATTTCATCTTACTCCTTCTTGGCCGTTACATCGTTCAGTGTTGCGCCCTTCTGGTTCCATTCTCCGTATTCAGCCATTTGTGTCCATCTTTACCCGTGCCAAAACGTTATGTGTTGCTAGAAAACCAGCTATGAGCCGGTACAGATATTCCAGAATATCTGGAATTCCCTTACATGTCAAAACCAGAGATATGACCCACAATATTGGAAAATGTGATCAGGAATAAGGAACCTGATTGATATTTTCCCAACCACAACATATAGGGGTTGGACAGTTTTCGGCTCATTCGGTCGCGGATGAACCTTACGTGCATAAACCCAGCATGGCACATCCGCCAAAAATATTCAGCACTGCCAGACGTAAGTTACACTTTTTCCGAAAAACCTTTGAAAGAACAATAATATAGCAAGTATTCTGTTTCTGGATCTACCTGTTACCCTCAGATATCGAATGAGAAAAGGAACTTATACGAAATCAAAGAATAAGGCGGGGGACAAACTGAGGTTTACCGCTGAAGAAATCAAATTAATAGTCAAAATCATATAAGAATTTCCACTCTAATCCTGCTGCGGCTCTTGCTCCCCTGAGGGAGGGCAACAAGGGCCGCCTGGGTGAAGCGTTGAGAGGGCTCAGCGTTTGGCAGTCAGTAGGGCGATCTGCATTTCTAGATGTTTTACAGCATGCAGAACGTTGTTTGTCTGCATCGACCGTAAAAGGGTAATCCGGGTGATGAGCGCAGCCAACAGCAGCACGGCTGCGGGCAGACCCCAGCGCATGGCTTCAAGCACTTCGCTCATGTTGAAAAACTGCCAGGCCGCATAGACACCGCCGATCACAAATATGATATGTCCAATGAGAATGGCCCCGTTTAACCAACCAAGTCGGCCCTTAAATAGACCAAGAGCTTGTTTTGGAAAGCTTTGTTCCTGGCCAATCTTTTCCAGGATTTCACGTTCCTCATCGTCGAGTGCTTCGTGGATCATTCTATCAAGTTTATCCATGGTCTTCTCCTTTAAGTGTGGCTCGCAGTTTTTTGCGCGCGTTCATGAGGCGGGACTTCACAGTTCCCACCGGTATATCTAGAGCTACCGCCACCTCGGCGACGCTCATGTCTTCAAGGTAAAACAGGGCCACAGCCGCATGGTGTTCGGCGGGAAGTTTCGCCAACGCTTCTTGAAGTGGTTTGCGGTCGGCGGCCCGTTCAATTTCATCCTCGGCCACGTGGTCCGGCCTTGGTTCGTCCAATATGGTTTGGAAGACCACACGGTTTTTTTGCAATCCGGAAATGTGCCTTGCGCATTTGCGGGTAATGATGCGAAAGGCCCAGGTCTGAAATGCACCATCTTCTCGGAGCTTTGGCAATCCGCGCAAGATATCTATCCATCCGTCCTGCACTGCGTCCCCTGCCTGCTCGGTATCCCCAAGGAGCCTATAGGCATGACTCAGAAACTTTTTTTGATAATGGATGACCAGTTGCTCCAGTGCTGCCCTGTCTCCCAGCCGGGCGCATGTGACAATATATTTCTCGATAATACGTTTCTTACTTTGCATCATGCCAGCTGCCTTTCGTCTACACGGCCCGTAACGAGCATTTGTATATATGGTGCAAGGATGCCGGGAACCGGTTCACGCCCGATGAAAAAAAACAGAATGGTCAAACTAAAATAACAGGGTAATGGTGGAAGAGGTAATCGGTTATCAGTAATCGGCCTTCGTCTGGCTCAGCCCAGGGTAATCGGTGGGTTTACTGTCTCAGCCAATGTTAGTTCGCACCCACTTTTCCATTAACCGAAGAGGTCGAGGGCCTCTGACACAGTCTCCGCTCTGAACACTAGGCCGAAACCTGCCTTGTCAGTGACGGTTAAGGTAAAGGACAGGCACAGAAAAAGGACAACGAACAAGCTCACGAGGGTAATATTGATTCGCTTCATTTGGCGCCCTCCTTTTAGCAATTAAGACGAAATTGCGGATAAAACAAGCAGTCTAGATTGTCTCCTATACATCTTAAATTTTTCAGATCATAATTTAGGCTCCCAACAGGGTAATAATCTCCCCTATTAGGAGCTAGGTATATAAATTTCAAGGTGTTTCCTCATGGGGTGACGTCTTGGTAGAGATTTAATGGTTGGTGGGGATATTTTCCTAATGAAATGCCAAAAAAAAGATTTTATGTCAAGAAAAATCGGCTTTCAGGAGGCTCATAGGAATGGAACGATTTTGGACTTGAGGAATGAAACAATGTTGTATGGGCCAGATTTGATATCCAAGAAAAATGTGCCCAGTTTGAGAGGCAAAACAGGGGCATTCCGATGATCCCACGGCAACTCAAAAACCTGTGATAACATCAACTCGGGCGCATCAAGCGAACCTGTGATAACTGATTCCTTATCTCAGGTGTTAGAAACAATGTGATATGACAATCTCTCAGATTTTCAAGTATCTGGCTTTAATGCGCTTACCATGACATAACACAGTTTTCGATCCGGCCCTCCAAATAATGATATCACAGGTTTTGCCTCGGTGTCCTAAATGGCAGTACCTGCAATCAAAGTATACTGCGGGTTAGTTAGTATACAAACTACTGTTTTGGAGGACGTGGATGCAAATATCGTACCGTAAGCGGAAGGCGGTTAAGATCATTATGCCTTGCCGGCGCTGCCGTTTGGCATTAGGTATCGGTAGATCGACAGGCTAAAAGTGTCCCCAGTATTCACCGGTCCAAGGCTGTTCCCTTAAGCTGGGTCGGTGCATTTCAGTGCGCATGTAGTCTTGTTCCCGTTCCAGGCCTCGAAAATGTTGAAAGGCCTTCTCGTCGCCTGAGTAAAGGCATTTACAATCAGTCGCATCTGCATAGACAAAATACAATTTCCCATGCCTTTCGTGGCGGCTGAAACGATGCTGGGGCAGTGTTTTCAAATGGGCCAGCTTTTGGGGGGTGTCGGCGACTTGTTTTTTAAAGCCTGCCTTTGTGAGCAACCCTTCCACATCGGAGACCTCACCTCTCTCCAGCGCGGCACACCCTGCAAAAATCGTGGCTGCAACCGAAGCCATCACCAAAAGAACCAACCAAATCCAGCTTTTTTTCATAGCAACAACCTCCTTATTTTTGTGGAATTATAAAAACAGTCAAATGTATTCCCATTTCACGGTAAATGTCGGATGACGCTTCTCGCTTCGATCCGAGGCTCATCTGGTTACTCCACCATCATTTCAATCCTCTTTATCTTGCCAGAAACCACAGATTTCAGCAACCATGTAGTCTCTTTTCCTCTATTTGTAGGCGTGCCACGGATTGGCTCTATTGAGAACGTCTAAGGTTTCCGTTTCTCGATTGATGGGTAAAAGGATTTGTCCCTGGCGCAAAGTGATAAATGGAATCAGTCTCTTTTCTACCCTAATCTTGTGACCAAAAAAGTCCTTCATCTCCATGGGTTCAGTCACTATATCGAATATCCCGATGTCAGCTGTTGCTCCCACGGCCAGAACACCAATTTCTTTTTCACGGCCCAGCTTTATTGCGGTATGGCGTGTAGAGCGCGCTAGAACTTCGGGCATCGCCATACCGCAGGCCATGGCTTTTGCAATAGTGGTTGGAAGATCGAAGACAATCGAGTCAATGTTGGTTGCGGCCAGATCCGTACTTATGTAGTCAGGCAGGTAGCCTTGGTCAATTGCTTTCCGCATGATCTCCAAATCGCCGTGGAACCGGTCCAGGCCGAGATCCACCTCAACACCTTTTTTCTTGGCTTCCCAGTACTCGGGGCGCACGTGGTCATTTTGGTCCAGAATAGTAGTATTTCCCCCATGATAAGGATGAGTAATTACGTCGCCGGCCTTAAGATAAGGAAGCAAATCAACAAACTTGGGCGGGGCCGGAGCCAAATGCACCATAATTGGAAGACCCGTAAGATCCGCGAGTTCGCGAGCCCTTTCCATCGGTCTCAATGTCTTTAGGCCTGTGTAAGCGCGTACCTTGATGCCGACGATTATGTCTAGGTTCTTCTCTATGATCTCTAGCGCTGATGGGATATGAAGCAATTGATCAGAGTCGTTGTCGTGGAAATCCAGCCCTTTGACTCCGTCTGTAGTTTGTCCAATGGCCGAGATGTTGAGGAAGGCAAGGATATTCGTCTTTGCTGGTTTGATAACATACTCTCTAAAGGCCATGAAATTAAGCGATCCACTGCTACCGCCATCGACAAAGGTCGTGGTGCCCGATCTTGGTGCTACAGCATCCGTATCTACACTGAGGAAATGACCATACCGAAAGGCGTGCATATGGTAATCGATCAGCCCAGGCGTTACGAGCTTGGCCGAGGCATCGATAATCTCCTCTGTACCGATGGCCGCAATCTCTTTGGCGATTTTTTCGATGTGGGAACCTGAAATAAGGATATCTCGCTTTTCGATGGTTTCGTCTTCGAGAAAGGTTTTACCGCCCTTGATAATGATTTTTTTCTGCATATGCGAAATCCCTATGGTATTATGATTTTTTGAATGGGGACATCCTACATTTTTCCTGTCAAAAAAAAGGTGGGTTTCGATACCATTCCAGCCTACATTTAATCCTTTTTATTTTGCCGAAGTCAAACAAATCTGCAAGATCAAAAAGTTGTGATATCAACTTGGGCAGATCGAGTAAACCTGTGATATTCCAACATGCTGTTTTATCCCTTTACGAGTTCTTCTGAAGGGAAAAATAAGAGCGCACCTTTTCCAATGAAATCCCCTTGTTTTCTATGAGAAATCCAGATTTCGCATCCATGATCCGCTCAACAGATTGATGAAGCCTGTTAAAAGAAATCTTCCCCTGAAGCACCCTCCCTTTTACGGTCTCAATGCCTTCCTTGACTTTATCTTGGTCCTCACAGATCAGGAGGAGATCGGCGCCCGCCTCAAAGGAAAGCGCAGCCCCATCTGCGGTGCCCCATTTCTTTGAAATGGCCCCCATCTCTAAATCATCGGTGATGATCAACCCCTGAAACCCTAACTTTTCCCGCAGGAGTGTCGTAAGAACCTTCCTTGAAAAGGTGCCGGGAATATCGGGGTCCATTACAGGATATATGGCATGGGAGGTCATTATGGATGATACACCTTCATTTATGGCAGTCTTAAAGGGAGGCAGGTTTACCTCTTCCATAACGTTGGTATCCGCCTCTATGGTGGGAAGTTCATAATGGGGGTCCAGGGGTGCCCTTCCCAGACCGGGAAAATGTTTGGCCACGGCCATGACCCCGTTTTTCTGAAGCACCCTTACGACCGTTGCACCAAGTAACCCCACAATTTGGGGGTCGTCCCCAAATGTCCTACCGTTCAAGTGCTTTTCCGGTTCCCCTTTCCGGACATCCACGACCGGGGCAAAATCCATGTTCAGCCCCACCAGTCTCATCTCTTTTGCGGTTACAGCCGCAAACTCCATTGCCTTTTCCACCGGCTTTGGATCCGCACCTATGGCGCTATTTCCCGGGAATTGGGTAAAGGGATCTTTTAACCTGGCAACTCGCCCCCCCTCTTGATCAATTGCCAGAAAAAGGGGGATTCCATGATATTTTAGTGCCGCCTCCTGCAGATCACGGCACAGGGTGGCCAGTTGAACAGGGTCTATAATGTTTCTACTAAAAAGGATTACACCTCCCAGGCAGTAGTCACGGATAAGGGCCTCTATCCCCGGATCCATTTTGGTCCCGGGCATTCCGGCCATAAAAAGCCGGCCCACTTTCATATCAAGCTCCGTCAGATCAAGTGTTGGGTGCATCTTTCCCTCCTTAATCCCCACGCCAGGAACAGATTAGGGGTATTGTAACCCCGGATCCTGAGCGTCTGAACCTGTGAAGGGTTATATCTTATTCAACTATACCGTTGACATCAAGTGTGTCCATGTATAATCAATTGGAAAAGATCTCGTAACTACTCAGGTTCAGGGGTTCAAGGTTGCATTCTCGTCCCCGGACTGCATTTTAGATGCATATTTTACGAGAAAAGTCTCAGCTTTGTAAGACCTAATCCAAAATTTGGAGCCAAATTGGCAATTATTTGGGGAAATGAGCGTTTTTAACGAGGAATTTGGGGTTTCAATGCCCTCCTTGTCCTTTTAACCTTGAACGTTGAACCCCGCCCGCCTCGCCTGAACGAGAGTGATGGCGGACAGGCCTGAGCCTCTGAACCTGAGTAGTTACAAGATCTCAATGAAAAAAAATATATCATGAAAGCAATGATCCTTGCAGCGGGGCTTGGCACAAGGCTGAGACCCCTTACTGCCAGAAAACCAAAGGCCCTTGTGCCGGTTGCAAACAGACCGGTCATCGACAGAGTGGTAGAGTATCTGAGGGGCCACAACGTCAATGAAATAGTCGTCAATACCCATCATTATCCCCGCCAAATAATAAGACACTTGAATGGTGGACAGACCTTAGGAGTCAGGATTGATGTCCGCGAAGAAACAAAGATATTGGGAACAGGGGGTGGCATCAAGAATGTATCGGATTTCTGGGATGACGCTCCATTTGTGGTGATAAACGGGGACATTCTTACAGATATTGACCTGGGTAAGGCCTATGATGTGCATTGTGAAAACCAAAACCTGGCGACCCTTGTCCTCCATGACTGCATGCCTTTCAACCAAATTAAGGTGGATGAAGAGATGAATATCACAAATATTGCCTCTGAAGCACACCCGGGGGGACTTGCCTTTACAGGGATTCATATTATGGGGCCAGAACTCTTGACCCACATCCCAAAAGGTGTATTCTCCAACATTATTGACTGTTACCGTAAATTGATCACCTTGGGAAGACCCATCAGGGCCTACATATCAGAGCAGCATAGCTGGCGCGATATCGGAACAACCGGCAGCTATCTTCTTGCCAATAAAGAGGCCCTAAAGGGAGACCCTGTCCGCTTGGGCCCCAATTGCCGGATTCACAGCTCTGCCAGACTGAATGATTGGGCGGTCATTGGCAAGGGGAGCCGTCTGGAAAAAGGAGTGGAAATCACCAGATCCGTCCTGTGGGAAGGGGTGATGGTAAAAAAAGGGGTTAAGGTGATCGACAGTATTATCACCTCCTCCAGGGAAGTCAAATTTGATCAAATAGGGGAAGGTCGTTTAGCCAACCTTTGTAAATGTCTCATTCCATGAATTTTGAAATAAGTCAATTTATAAGAGATTTTTTGGGAAAAAAATTCCGGGGCTTGGAAGATTTTCATCTTGATCCGCTCCAGGCGGACGGGTCCAAACGGCTTTTCTGGCGCGTTGCTACGCCGGGCGGCCCCTCTTCCTTTATTGCCATGGTGAACCCTCCTGTCAACACCGCCGAAAGACGTGAAAACCATGCCTATCTGATGATTGGAAACCACCTCAAAAAAAAGGGAGCCCCCGTCCCTAAAATCCTCAGTTATGACCTTGACCGGGGCTGGTTTATCTTGGAAGACTTGGGAAAAACGCGGCTCCACGATCTTCTATCTTCCAGCAAAGATCCAATCCCCATATATGAAAAAATACTGGAACACCTCTTCAGGTTTCAGGTTGAAGGAGCAGGGGGATTTGACACCCGATGGTGCTGCCAGACCGAAAGGTATGACCTGGAAGTCATGCGTCTGTATGAATCAAACTATTTTAGGGATGCGTTTCTCACCGGTTATCTGGGTCTCAAAGGAGAGTGGAGTGAGCTTGAAGCCCCGTTTATCCATTTGGCGGAAATCGCCTCCAGGGCAGAAGGGGGCTTTTTTTTGCACCGCGATTTCCAATCCAGGAACATAATGATCTCCAAAGGGGCTGTGGGGATCGTGGACTGGCAAGGAGGAAGACTGGGCCCCCTCGGATATGACCTGGCATCTCTGTTGATCGATCCCTATGTCGACCTTTCCCCCGGGACCAAAAACGTGTTGTATCAGAAATATCTGTGCCTTCTAAATGACTATGACAACAGATGGACCGAATCTTTCCAGAGATTTTACTCATATTTGGCGATTCAACGGAATCTCCAGATCCTGGGAGCCTTTTCTTACCTTACAAGGGAGATGAAAAAGCCCCACTTTGAAGTTTATATACCGGTTGCGCTCAAGGGCCTCAATGATCTTCTCAGCGAGGTCGCTGACCCCAAACTTTCTCCCCTCAAAGATCTGGTGCGGGATCTTGACCCGTCCAAGAAATCGCTCGACAGAGATGATCCCCTGGGATAAAAAGATTTAGTAACCGTGCACGGGTTCAAAGGTTGTATTCTGATTACCTGAAAAAACAGCCCCTGGATTTGGAAAGGAGAGAAAGATGGAAGAGTGTATCTTTTGCAAGATTATAAATGGGGAACTCCCAAGCTTTAAGGTATATGAAGACGAAAAGGTCTTTGCCTTTGAAGACATAAATCCCATTTCCCAGGGACACACCCTGATTATACCAAAAAGGCATGCCGAAAATCTCTGGGAAATTCCAGAAGAAGACTTGGCCGCGGTTCATTTCGCTTCAAAGAAGATCATCCGGGCCATAAAAGATGCATTGAATCCGGTGGGGGTCGCATGTCTTCAACTCAATGGCCGGGGTGTAAACCAGGTTGTTATGCACTATCACCTGCACCTGATCCCCCGTGCAAGCGATGAACCACAACTTCCCGTTTCTTCGTGGGAACTCAAACCGGGTGACATGAAAGAAATTCAACAGATCGCAGAAAAAATTGCGGGAGCTATAAAATAGAACCCAAACAAAAACCGGGCAGGGGTCACGGCGACCTCCTATTCGATGAATTCCATTCGATGGGTGCTATTCGGGGGGTTCTATTCGATGAGTTCCACATTCCAATAGAGGTAATCCCTCCAGGACTGCGGCACCTGTTTGAAACCAATAGTAATCTTTAAGGCAGGAAGCCAGGTAGGTCTGGAAGGTTTTCGGACAAGTTTCATACCCGCTTCACGAGGGGTCTGACCTCCTTTTTTTCTGTTGCATCGAATACAGCAGGTCACAATATTGGTCCATCGGGTCTTCCCTCCCCGGTATTTTGGTTTGACATGGTCATAGGTCAGTTCTTCCGAAGGGAACCGCTTGCCACAGTACTGGCAACGATATTTGTCTCTTGAATAGATGTTTTGTCTTGAAAACTTTATCGGGTCCTTTGGTCTTTTTACCAGATTGAGGAGACGGATCACCGAGGGCAATTTAATGGCAAAACTGACAGAGTGAATTTCTCTGCCATATTCCTCAAGGACCTCCACCTTTCTCAACATCAGCAGAGTAATTGCCTTTTTCCAGTTGATGACCCTCAGGGGTTCATATGTGATGTTTAGAAGCAGTACCTGTTCCATTGGTATGATCCCATGCTACCGGTTGGAGATTCTTGCCCTGAAAGAGGTTACCTTATCTGATCTGAACAATCCATGAGGTTCTTAACTTGAATCAATCAAAATATCAAGAACAAATTTAACCTTAAAACGCCGGACCCCCATCGCATCCGACTTCGGGCCATAGTAACCGTTCACAGGTTCAGGGTTCAAAACTTCTTCTCTCAAACATCCTGCCGGGTACCAGAAAACTAGTGCCGTGTCTTGAAAGTTCTTTCTGTAAAATTGGCTATTTAAGCTGCCTGCGAAATAGTAATCGAATAACGATCAAGGAGTGACGAGTGACGAAGGAAAACAAAGAATTTAACCTTGAGGATCGTCTCATTGATTCGTAAAAATTCGTAATTCGGGACTCGGTTGTTCGATATTCGATTGTTGAAGAAAGATGTTATTGGGCTGCAGTTAATCCATATTGTCGGAATTATCTAAGTAATTGTTGGATATTGTCAATATATTTAAAGATACAAGTGGGTTATATATGACGAATATCCGGTCAATTTGTTTTGCGAAAATGTAAGAAAGAACTTTCGGGACGGTGCACTAGGGTGTTTTAAGTGGCTATCCGTAACTACTCACGTAGTCAGGCTGAAGCTGTTTAGACTGAAGGCTGAAGGAGTCAAAAAAGCACGATTGCCGTACTTTGGCGGAAATATCTGATTCTTGCATCAAACATGGCCTTAAAATGTGCTTTTTCCTAACAGTCTTCAGCCTTTAGCCTATCCACCTGCGTAGTTACGACTATCCTACGGAAAGGGCGAGTCTGATCTCTTCCGCCACCAGACCGTCCTCCCTCGTCAAACGGGATTCCAGGGCCTTTCTTGCCCGACTCCCGCCCAGCCTCCCCAAGGACCATGCGCACATGCCTCGTACGGTCTCATCCGGGTGATCCGTCATCACCTGGGACAGGGGTGGAACATAGTGTCGGTCACCCAAATTACCCAGGGCCCTTGCTGCATTCATATGCCATTTGGCAATGTTCTTTCGTGATATATAGAAGGTCAGTGGCCAGACCTTGTCAACGTAATGATCTTGGGTCATGGTCAACAAGGTATCCAGCTGAAAGTCCGGAGCCCTTTGAACAAGGCCCAGATTTTCCGGCAGATCCTGGTTCATCCATGGCTGGTTTCTTGGACAGACCTCCTGGCACCGGTCGCACCCATACACCCAGGTCCCCATGGGCTCCCGTAGATCTGTTTTTGTAATCCCGGTCCCGTAATACGTGTTAAAGGCGATGCAGCGAGAGGGGTTCATCTTCCTGTTTGAGTAGAGGGCCCCGGTTGGGCACGCCGCCATGCATGCATTCTTGCACCAGGACGGACATCCCAGCTCTATTGAGGGCTTGTCGGGCTCAATTTCCGCGTCTAACAATATGGGGATGCTTTCAAGCCATGAAGCACCCAACATGCCCTTTTTGGCATAGACAAAGCAATTCTTACCGTAGGTCACCAACCCTGCCCGGGCCGCAGACATGCGCGCCGGGGTCTCTTCGTCAAAATGTAATCGTATCCCTTCCCCTTTGATCAGGGCAAAAAAATCTTTGATTTTTTGGTGTTCAGCCCCTCTTTCCTTTCTCTCATCCACCTGATAGCATCGCCCGATCTTTCCTATGAGTTGAGGGGGAAATCTTCTGCGATGGTAGTTACGGATAAGGACGAGCATGGATTTGGCCCAGGGGTGCTTCTCTCGGACAGAGGCCCCCCGTCTTACGTTAAAACGATCCGTCATAACCCACTCATACATATCCCGCCGGGACTCGATTTCGTCAATATACAAATCCAGCGGCTCGGCACTTGTAAAGCCCATGTCTTCAAACCCCAGTTCCAGGGCCATATTACGCAAGCGTTCCTTCAATTCCATTTTTTACCTCCTTGAGAGATTCGTCATTGATGATTTAACCGCTTCCATAACCAAATGCAAGTCTTTCTGATACGCGCCGATTTCACATCCGGCTGTCTATCCGCTTGACACATATCGCCCTTTTCCCTATCTTCTCTTCTCAGATAACACTTTCACAGCCCTCAGAACCCACAACAGATTGCAGGAGGCGATCATGTCCTTAATGACAAAGGCCCAGTATCTTTTGACTCTTAAAGATCTCTCTCATTCGGTCTTTATTCGTGAAGAAAAGGTTCAGAACGTGGTGGACCATCCCATATCAAGACCATCCGCCATGGCAATGGCCGAAACATATCATCAGGCCGAACAGGAAGAAATGAAACCACTCTTTACTGCACAGTCCCATATCATCGGGGACACCATAAACCGTTTTACACACATACAGCACAGTACCGAAGATCTCATCAAGAAAATCCTGATGTTGAGAGAGATGGGGAGAAAAACTGCATGCTGTTTCCAGCGATGTGCGGGTTTGGACTGTATGAACACCCTGTTTACAATAACACACGAAACCGACCGGGACCTCGGGACCCGGTATCATTCCCGGTTTGTCGATTTTCTAAAATATATTCAGACAAATGATCTTGTAACCGCTGCCTGTATGACTGATCCAAAGGGTGACAGAAGCCTCCCGCCCTCGAGACAGACGGACAAAGACCAATACCTGCGTATCGTTGGAGATACAAATGGCGGTATAACAGTGAGGGGGGCGAAATTACATACCACGGGGGGGATCAACTCCCATGAATTGATTGTGGTACCCACTAGAGCGCTGGGGGAGGAAGACAGAGACTATGCCGTGGCCTTTGCAGTGCCCGCTGACACAAAGGGCGTGACATTTATCTGTGGCCGTCAGCCCTCTGACATGAGACGTCTTGAAGAGGGGCAACCGGATGTCGGGAATCTCCATTACGGCGGAAGTGAGGCAATGGTGGTCTTTGATGACGTCTTTGTTCCAAAAGATAGAATATTTATGCAAGGGGAATATGCCGTGGCCGGTCGTCTGGTGGAGCTCTTTGCCACACACCACAGGGCCAGCTACGGTGGATGCAAGGTGGGGATGGGTGATGTCTTAATCGGTGCCACAAGCGCCATAGCCGAGGCCCAGGGGACGGAAAAATCTTCCCATGTAAAAGACAAACTGGCGGAGATGATCCATTTGAACGAAACCCTGCACGCCGGAGCCCTGGCAAGCGCTGTGAAGGGGTCCCCGACATCCAGCGGAGCCTATATGATTGACGCTTTGCTGGCAAATGTATGCAAATTAAATGTTACCCGTTTTCCTTTTGAGATCTCCCGCTTGGCGCAGGACATAGCAGGCGGTATTTTGGTTACCATGCCTTCTCTCCACGGCAAAGAGGATCCCCACATAGGTAAGTATCTGGAAAAATACCTCGTGGGAAAAGAAGGCACAGACAGCGAAAAACGGATGCGCATATTGAGGCTCATAGAGAACATGACGTTGGGGGCGGGGGCCGTATCATATTTGACGGAATCGATCCACGGAGCGGGTTCTCCACAGGCACAGAAGATCATGATCACGCGGTTGGCTGACCTGGAAGCCGCCAGATCTTACGCCTTCAGGCTGTGTGGAATTGAGTGAGGTCCGTCAACAATAAACTGGTGCCGTGTCTTGAAAGTTCTTTCTGCAAAATCGGCTATTTAAGTTGCCTGTGTAATAGTAATCGAATACCGATCAAGGAGTGACGAGTGACGAAGGAAAACAAAGCATTTAACCTTGAGGATCGTCTCATTGATTCGTAAAAATTCGTAATTAGGGACTCGGCTGTTCGACCTGCCCGCAATGCCTTTGACGACGTTCGGGGAAATGCCATGATGGATCTTTCTAATCAGGATGCATCTTTTATCACCGGTTGTGTTGAACGGCAGGCGGGTATTCGATTGTTCAAGAAAGATGTTGTTGGGTTGCAATTAATCCATATTGGTGGAGGAAAAAATGGTTTTCTGGGACTTGGCAGGATTGCCATTAGAGAAATTCAGACCGGGTATCATGAGCCGGGCGGAGATCGGTGCGGACCTCACGATGGTATGTATGGAAATAGCCCCCGGTAAAGAAGACAAAGGGCACCATCACCCCTTTGATCAATGCGGACTCGTTCTGGAAGGGAAAATAGAGATGTTTGTGGAAAATGAAAAAAAGACACTCAATCCAAATGATGCCTATTTTATCCCTGCCGGAAAGCATCATGGCTGGAAGACTTTTGAGACGCCCGCAAAAATCCTTGATATAACACCCGGGAAAAGCTGATTCCCCACGCCCCACTCTTTTCAAAAGCCGACAGTAACTTCTCAACAAGTCCGGGAGGGCATTCTAGGGCAACGCACCCCACAGAGAGCAGTCCCCTAACCTTTATCCTTTGGGCGCCATGGCGCTGCCCCCAATTGGACATCAGGAGGGGCGTCAAGGGACGATAATCCGAGGGCGGCAGCAGGTCTTCATCCGCCCATAAAATTGGGACCGTTATCCATGGGTGGAAGCGGCAGGTCACCCATCCAGATGGTCGTGTCATCGATGCCTTTTATTTCAACCGTATCCCAATAGCTGTACATATACCCGAAAAACTTTCCTTTTGGCCCAATGATTTTCATCAATTCCGATGGATAATTGATATTGGCATTTAGCCATCCCACCACCGATTCCGCGACCGATTTGTCCGTAACCGGAACCCACTTATCAGAAGTGATCCTTCGTCCCTCAATCTTTGTATCAAACATTATTGCAGAGGGATTATCCGCGGCAAGACCGGCGTAATAGATTCGATAGTCCTGCCAGTTTTCTATCAAATCATTTATAGTCACCTTCCCGGTTGCGGCTCTTAGTGTTCCATAGTTTTTGAGTGCTGCACAACCTGTCACCAGACCGAGAGAAACGGCAATCACAAAAATCGATCTACTCAAACTCTTTTCTGCTTCATTTCTTTACCTCCAATCATTATTAATCCCTTCCGGACTACTCGGTGGGCGCCTCTTCGGGGGCATTTGATTCTCTAAAGCCTTCCGGTTTATTCTTCCCCTTTTGCCCCCGCTCCCTGATCTTCTCGATAAGAACGAAAAGTACGGGCACCAACAAAAGGCTCAGAAATGTGGAGGCTATCATCCCGCCGAATACGGCGGTTCCGAGGGAATGGCGGCTGGCAGCCCCCGCCCCTTTTGCCACCACCAAAGGAACCACGCCAAGAATAAACGCAAACGCCGTCATCAGGATGGGTCTGAGACGGAGACGGGAGGCCTCCAGGGCCGCCTCTACCACAGATGCGCCCTGTTCACGTTTTTCCTTGGCAAACTCCACGATTAAAATGGCGTTTTTGCTGGCAAGGCCTATGAGCATTACCAGACCTATCTGACAATAGACATCATTGACAAGGCCGCGCAAGGATTGGGCAAACAAGGCCCCAAGTATTGCCAAGGGCACTGCAAACATAATTATCAGAGGAAGCGTCCAGCTCTCATACTGGGCGGCCAGAAAAAGAAAGACAAATACGAGGGCCAATCCAAATATGACCGGCGCCTGCCCGCCCGCCGCCTCTGTTCCGTAGCATGGAGGCTGGTTTTGGCCTCTTTAAGATTTATCTCATCGGCCCGCACAAGGGCCTTGCTCCCAATATAAGTGTAATAGGCTTGGGGGACGTTTCGAAGCACATCCTGGATTGCCTGGTTATGGTTCCAGTTGGCAGCGATGAGGGCCTGACGGGCTCCTGTCACCCTGGCCTCTCGACCGCCAAAGTCCAGGAGCAGGTAGCTCAGGCTTACGCCTATGTCGCCGTAGACGCCCTGAAAGCCGCTTAAGCTGAGGTTTGAGGCAGTCTTCCACCCCCCCCATCACATCCCCTCTGATGGCTGGATAGTACTCGCCACGGGATACGCCCCATCCGGCTGCGGCAGCTCGCGCCAGTTCCCAGGCCTGCCAGGTGGACGGGTTTATACGGAGCGCCACATCTATGAGTTGCACCAAGGTAAGCTGTTGAACTGATGCCTCAAGCTCGGGTGGCATTCCCGGAAGCCTTTCCGAAGGCAAGGCTTCCGGTTCTGAATCGGGCGTGGGTTTCCAGGTCTTTCCCGGGGCCGGGGGGGCATGTTTCATTGGTCCCCATTCGGGGAGATCCTTTTTGCAACCGCCCAGCACGGTGAAAAGGAGCAACCCAAAAACAAGCCCCCATATTTCAGGCCTAACCCTGTAGTTTTCTTAGACATTCGTCACTCCCCATTTTTCTCACAAGCCCTGACGCATGTGTCTAAAAAAGGGATTGTACCAGTAACTTCACTTGGTCTGGATACAACAATGCACATGAATAGTCAACCACCACCCCAAAAGAGGCGGGCACTTGCTTTCCAGATAGAATTTGTTAGAATAATCTGAAAAATGCCCGACCATTCTCGGGTGAAAAACACGGTGGGCTTGTTTCTATGAATAGGAGGCTGGAAATGGCAAAACGAAATAAAATTGATCTTAATTCTGATGTGGGAGAAAGTTTTGGGATTTACAAACTCGGTCTGGACGAAGAGGTGATCCCCGTCATAAGTTCGGCCAACATCGCCTGCGGGTTTCACGCAGGTGATCCCGCGGTAATGAGGCATACCCTTTCATTGGCCAGAGAAAACAATGTGGGCGCAGGCGCACATCCCGGCTTGCCTGATCTTATGGGTTTTGGCCGAAGGGTCATGGATGCCACCCTGGAGGAGATAAAAGATTATGTGACTTACCAGATTGGCGCTCTTCAGTCGTTTGCATCACTACAGGGGGTAAAACTCCAGCATGTAAAGCCGCACGGCGCCCTCTACAACATGGCCGTCCAGAACGTGGAGATATCGAATGTTGTTGCAGAGGCCATTTCAGGCATCGACAGGGATCTCATACTTGTGGTATTGGCCGGCCCAAACAGAAATGAACTTGAAGCCATTGCCAATCGCCATTCCATCCGTATGGCCTTTGAATTTTTTGGCGACAGGGCCTACAACTCTGATGGCTCCCTTGTATCCCGCCGGGAAGCAGGGGCTGTCCTCCACAACCCTGAAGAGGTGGCCAAAAGGGTTATCAAGATGGTTATCGAGGGAGTGGTGGTTGCCAAAGATGGCAGCGAGATCGGGTTTGACGCCGACACCATTTGTGTACACGGGGACAACCCCGAAGCAGTGGCGCTCGTAAGAAACATCAAAAAGTCTCTACTCGACTCAGGCATTGCAGTAGTTCCCATGGGTACCTTCCTATAGGCGCTTTTTATGCTTTTCAAGAATCCTGTGTATCGAAAAATGGGTGATTGTTCTCTCCTTGTTGAGGTGGGAGACGAAATAGACATTGACGTCAACCAAAAGGTCAGAGAACTTTTCGCTGGTCTAAAAATCGATCCGCTGGCAGGGGTGCTGGACGCCATTCCCGGTTATCGCTCCCTGCTCATTATCTTTGACCCGTTGAAGACCACCTTGAGACAGATCCAGGAAAAGGTCCAGCATCTCCTGCGTACTCTAGACCCGTCTCAGCTCCCGGAACCCAAAACAATGGAAGTTCCGGTGGTATACGGAGGTGAATATGGCCCTGATCTGAAATGGGTGGCCGACTATCACGGGATTACCCCCGAAGAAGTCATTCGATTCCACACGGGGCATACCTATCATGTATATATGATCGGGTTTATGCCGGGGTATCCTTATATGGGAGAGCTTCCTGAGGAGATTGTAACACCGCGGAGGGAGACGCCGCGTACGGTTGTGCCCCGTGGATCAGTAGGGTTGGCACAGAAGCAAACAGGAATATATTCCACCCAGAGCCCTGGTGGTTGGCAGATAATCGGGTGGACTCCCTTGATACTTTTTGATTCTACAAGATGGCCACCGGGTCTCCTGGAAATGGGTGACCGGGTCAAGTTTTATGCCATTAAAGAGGAGGAATTGGTCAATTGGCAGCAGTAAAGACCTTTGAAATCCTTGCGCCAGGGCCGCTCACTACTGTCCAGGATTGCGGCCGGTTTGGGTTTGGGGCCTATGGAGTCCCTGTAAGCGGTGCAATGGACTCGTCTTCCCTCAGGATCGGAAATCTGCTCCTAGGCAACGCCGAAAATGAGGCTTGTCTGGAGATCACCGTCGTAGGCCCAAGGATAAGGGCCCTTATTGATACGGAAATAGCCGTTACAGGGGCTGATCTTGATCCTCATGTCAATGCAGACCCCCTAAAGATGTGGTGTTCCCATTTTATCAGAAAAGGTGAAGTGCTGTCTTTTAAAGGTCTTAGAAACGGTTGCCGGGCCTACCTTGCCGTCACAGGCGGGATACACGTAAAAAGCATTATGGGCAGCAAATCCACAAACCTTTCTGCGGGATTTGGTGGCTTTAAGGGAAGGTCCCTGCGGGCAGGAGACATCCTGTTCTCAAATTCGCCCCATTGCTCGCCCAAGACAGAAGGGTGGGCGCTTACAGGGGACGACATTCCAGCTTACCCCGCGGATCAGTCTATCAGGGTAATCTTTGGGCCTCAAGATGACCACTTCCCCTCAAAGACCAGGGAAATATTTCTGGATTCTACTTTTCGGGTCACCCCTCAATCCGATCGCACCGGGATCAGGCTCGCGGGTCCCCCCATAAAGGCAAAAAAAAATCTCGGGGCGTCTATCATTTCTGAGGGGGTTGTCCCCGGGACCATACAGATACCGGGGGACGCTCAGCCCATTATTATTCTTGGCGAAACAGTAACGGGCGGATACAGAAAAATCGCAACTGTGGCCTCTGCAGACCTCCCATTCTTGGGACAAGTGAAACCAGGAGATAAGGTTAATTTCCGCAGGATTTCCATTGATGAGGCGTATCAGGCCATCAGGGAGCAAGAAGAACGCATCAATAAACTCAAAGAAAAAGTGAGAGCCAAGTAAAGAATATTATGGGTAAAAATAAAGAAAAATTCAAACCGGCCGTGGACAAGCGTGTTTTGCTATTTCTGGCCGGCCTTATGTGGATTGGCGTTGGTACAATGCTTTTATCATTCTCATATTCCTGGTTGCATACGTCTCAAAATGGAGGTTCTTTTGTGTTTGTCGGACTGGGTGTTGCCGCAGCTTTACTCATACACCATTTTGGATTCTTAAAAATTGTAGATACCAATTTGAGACGGATATTGCCCATGGAGGGAAAAAAGTGTGTTTTTTCCTTTATGACATGGAAAAGTTATATAATCGTAGCCGTAATGGCAACCATGGGAATATTGTTCCGCAACTCATCAATACCCAAGCCCTATTTGTCCATTCTATATACGGGCATAGGTTTATCACTTATTCTTTCGAGCATTCGATACCTGAGGGTCCTCTTAAGTCAACTGAGAAAAAACATTTGAAAACCCGCCCCGCCCTCTTTGCTCAAATAATATTCGTATGATGGTTGTCGGGTGTAAGTGGTTGGTATTATTGTTATCGAAAAATGGGAAAAGTCATTGCAGTCTATATTTGTACGTAACTACTCACGTAGTCAGGCTGAAGCTGTTTAGACTGAAGGCTGAAGAGGACAGAAGAGCACGATTGCCGTACTTTGGCGGAAATATTTGATTCTTGCACCAAACATGGCTTCAAAATACGCTTTTTCCTAATCCCGCGTTTCGCGGGACCTTCAGCCTATCCACCTGAGTAGTTACATTTGTACGGCCTAACAGTAGTCAAAGTCAGGGCCCACCTTTATCGAATCAACCCTAATATTAGGGACAATCCTTGCACTTTTTGTCGCACGGCTTACCCTTCTTGCACGGCATCGGAAAATAGGACTTCCCTACAGGGGTTGCTTGGCGAACCCATAGGTAGGTATGGGTTTAAGATGATTTGGCAATTTTAGGGCCGTTCGGGTACTATTTAAGGGTCCATATTTGTCTTTGCCCATTTTCCAGGTTTGTGCTGGTAGCCTTCACTGTTTTTGGTGGATGTTAGGGTGAAGTATCACGAAATCTAACATTTGAGGTCCTTGAAAAGACATACAATAAATGGGCATCGCGCCTGAATTGACACCAAGCAACATCTCGCTTATACTGCGACCTATAAAGAAGCAAAAGACCCATCCTTTTATCTCCTAAATCGGCTTTTCTTTAGACCTGGAGGGCATCAACAGTGAAGTGTCCAAATTGCCAGTTCGAGAATCCTCAGGGGTCGAAGTTTTGTCTGGAATGCGGTACAAAAATGGAGCTGAAATGCCCAGATTGTGACCAGGCTCTACCATCTGAAGCAAAATTCTGCAATGAATGCGGCCATAACTTAACTATCCCCCCCAGAGCCACCACCCAAAGACCTCTCATTTGACGAAAAAATAGACAAAATCCAACGTTATCTCCCCAAAGGTCTGACTGATAAAATCCTTTCCCAACGGGGTAGAATTGAAGGAGAACGCAAGCAGGTCACTGTCATGTTTTGCGACATGGAGGGATTTACCCGACTCACTGAGAGACTTGGGCCTGAAGAGGCCTATAACATCATGGACGAGATCTATGAGATTCTCATTCACAAAGTTCATGACTATGAGGGCACAGTTAATGAGATGACCGGGGATGGGATCATGGCCCTTTTCGGAGCCCCAATTGCGTTGGAGGACGCACCCCAGAGGGCCATTCGATCGGCTTATGCTATTCACAAAGAGATGGCCAAGTTCAGCGATAGAACAAGGCATGGGAAAAAGGCTATGTCGCCCCTCAAAATGCGAATAGGCATCCACACAGGCCCGGTAGTTGTGGGAACACTAGGTAATGACCTCAGGGTTGAGTTCAAAGCTGTAGGGGACACGGTAAACCTTGCCTCACGGATGGAAGGTATGGCAGAACCAGGCACGACGTTTGTGAGCGAGGAGACTTTTAGGTTAGCTGAGGGGCTGTTCCGTTTTGAAGCCCTTGGGGAAAAGATGGTTAAAGGTAAAGGTCAGCCGATTCGAGTCTACCAATTGATAGGTCCAAGCACGAGTAGGACGAGGTTTGATGTAAGCGCTGAGAGAGGTCTTACCCCCTTTGTTGGTAGGGGACGAGAGTTGGAGCTTTTCTTGGATGCTCTTGATCGGGCAAGGAAAGGAAGAGGCCAGGCTCTATCTGTCGTGGGCGAGGCAGGTGTTGGCAAATCGAGGTTTCTATATGAGCTCAGAAAGGCTGTATCCGAGGAAGATGTGACTTTTTTGGAAGGACGATGCCTTTCCTACAGGAGAAACGTAGCATATCACCCAATCACCGATATTTTAAAATCAAACTTTGATATTAGAGAGAATGATAGGGATGCAGCGATTATAGCAAAGATCAAAAGGGGTTTGAAAATATTGGGAGTGGGGGAATCCTCTACTCTTCCATATTTTCTTGAGCTCCTATCAGTTAAAGACAGCGGTATCGACAGGGTATCCCTAACCCCTGAGGAGATAAAAGAGCAAATAACCGAAGCATTGAAACGAATTGTCCTGAAGGGTTCGGAGATTCGGCCGCTTATCCTGGCCTATGAGGATCTCCACTGGATAGACCCGGGTTCGGAGGACGTATTAAAGGCGTTGTTGGAGAGTATACCGGGGGCAAGAGTCCTTTTGATTTTCACTTACCGGCCTGAGTTTGTGCATACGTGGGGCGGAAGGTCTTATCACAGCCAAGTGACCTTGAATCGGCTGTCCAACCGTGAAGTTTTTGCGATGGTTGCCCATCTGTTAGGCACGGAAGATCTAGCGTCGGATCTTGAAGAATTTATCCTGGAGAAAGCGGAGGGCATCCCGTTTTTCATCGAGGAGTTCATAAAGTCCCTTAAAGAAGGAAATATTATCGAGAAGAAGGACGATACGTTTTACCTGACAAACGACGTTCAAGAGGTAGCCATTCCCTCCACAATCAAGGATGTGATCATGGCCAGAGTTGATTCGCTGCCTGACGGCGCAAAAGAAGTACTTCAAACTGGCTCAGTAATTGAGAGGGAGTTCAGCTATGAGTTAATAAGGCGGATAACGGACCTTTCGGAACAAGACCTGTTATCCCACCTGTCTGCTTTAAAGGATATGGAACTTCTCTATGAGAGAGGTATATACCCTGAATCGACGTTTATCTTCAAGCATGCGCTGACCCAGGAGATAGCTTATGACAGCCTGCTTGTAAAAAGGCGAAAAGTCCAACACGGACTTGTAGGGAATGCTATAGAAGAGCTTTACCAAGATCGAATCGAGGAGCAGGTAAACGCCCTTAGTTACCATTTCAGCCAAGCGGAAAACTGGGTCAAAGCGGTTCTCTATGGCCGCAAAGCTGCTGAGAGAGCCAATAAATTTAGCCAATTTCAAGAGACAGTAAAAATACTTGAAGAGATTCGTGGCTGGTTGCTGCGCCTTCCAGTGGATCAGGCCCAGCAAGAGACACTCGTAGATATTCAGCTCGAGATGCTATGGCCTGTGTATTATTCGGGACAACTTGACCAGATGATACAAATTTGTCGAGAAGCTGAATCAGTGGCGCTTACCTTAAATGACCGAGTGCGTCTGGGGAATGTGTTTTGGGGATATGGTATCTATTACTTTCTCAAGGGGGAACATAAACAGGTCGAACCGTATTGCCTAAAGGCCTTGGAACAACTTGAAGGAACAAGTGCTGATTCGGTTACAACTTTCATTAAATACTGGCTTGCTACTTCTTATCAATCCCAGGGACAATGGAAAAAGGCTGAGCCTCTCTTTTTGGAAAGCGTTCGATATCAGGAAGAACAAAATACCCAGACAGAGTATCTCTATAAGGGTTTGGGGTTTCTTCCTTATGTTCAGGGCTGCGTGCTCGTAGGATACAATTTGGCAGTCCAAGGGCGAACTAATGAGGCCAAAGAACTTTTTCGGAAGAGTTATATGCCTGCTGTGCGGGAAGCTTCTAACCTTTACACAAAGACCGGTTGTGCTGTTTGGCACAGCCGCTTTTCATCACTGATAGGTGAGGATTACGGAGCTGCAGCTAGGGCCGACGAAGCCTTGGAGATAACAAAAGAATCTGATTCCCCTGTTTTTCGCCTTCGCAGCTTTGATGCGAAAGGCAAAGCTTTGATGGCTTTGGGGCAATATGAGATCGCCAGGACGATCTTTGAGCAAGCACTAGAAGCGATTGGAGATAAAACTTATCGAGTGGGTCTGGCAGGCGTTTACTTCGACCTAGTACAGGTCAACTTGGAGCTAGGAGATCAGGCCGAGGCCGAGCGGTATTACCAAGCAGCACTTCCATTGATTAAGTCAAATCCAGATCGGATTGCGCCACGTTTTGACTTCCTAAAAGGACGGCTATTAGCATCAGCTGATCCACCCAATTTCAAGCAATCCAAATCCTTCTTCGAGAGAAGCATCCATGCTGAGGAGAAGGCTAATGCCGTGGTTCTCGCCGCACAAACACGATTTTATCTCGCACAAGTGCTAGCCCAAGAGGGGGAGGTAGATCGCAGCCGGAACTTACTGGAACAAATTTACTGCCAGTTTCAAAACTGGGAAATCTCCGTCTGGCAAAAAAAATGTGAAGAGGCCTTGAAAACAATTTAGGCCGAATTCGAAACCTGATTTACTCCGCTATGAAAACAGGTTAGCAGGGTAAGAGAGCCGAAAGAATGTTCTAAGAGATGGGAATGGATTACTGGCTGGCCAAGACGCAGGAGGACGATTTGCAACCATTTGTGTGAGACTATGCCATAAAGCCACCGCTTCTTCAATCGAACTAACCATCCCGGAGTCCCGGGTGGCTGAACTGAATACTGGGTTATTTTCGAAAGAAGTAATCTTTTCAATAACGTACGTTTAGGGGGAACAGGATGGAAATCAAAGAAGACATCAAGAGATGGATCGAGAACAAGGTAGACGTAGTGGGGTTTGCACCGGCAGACAGGTTCGAGGAGGCTCCTGAGGTTCACCACCCTCAACGCATGTTACAGGGGGCCAAAACCGGAATTGTGTACGGGAGGATGATTCCGAGGGGTGTGATGAAATCGCCCGATTATGGAAAGTATTTCCTTCACCGCTCGTACCACTCGGTCTACCCCTATCTGGACGAACTGGGATACTCACTTGCAACTTACCTAGAGCGTAAGACCGGAGAGCTCGCCGTGCAAGCTCCGAGTTATGGGCCCATGGTGTTCCACGGTATGGAGCCCTGGGGCGTTCTGTCTCTGAAGCACGCCGCCGAAAAGGCTGGGCTTGGCGCGTTCGGACGCAGTGGACAACTCTATCATCCCAAGCACGGAGCGCTTCTCCGATGGGGCGCGGTCATCACCAGTCTGGAAATTGAGGGCGATCCCTTGATGGACGATATGCCTTGCCCCGAAGACTGTACCGCCTGCATAAAGGCTTGCCCGGTGAATGCGATCAAGGATGAGCGAAAAGAATTTGAAAAAATGGTCTGTCTCGCCCATACGATCAAGCA
>PVMK01126818.1_pt1 | contig 30431 bp, 33 predicted proteins | sample 1853481 | NCBI WGS metagenome assembly PVMK01 (sample SAMN08533507, study PRJNA380276) | Marine sediment metagenome, whole genome shotgun sequencing project.
TTCGAAGGGAGCATCCGGCCCGCTCATATAGATGAGCGTGAAGTCGGGAAAGTCCACGCGGTCTGCAATCTCCAGCCCGAATGCCTTTTGGTAAAAGTCGACCGAGCGTGCCTCATCGAGCACACGCACCATCATATGGATCGGCTTGGCCATCGTTTCCTCTCGTTCTGCTTGCCGTAGTGGATGGGGTCATTCGGATTGGCGTGACTAAAGCTTCCGTTGGCAACGACCTTTGTACGCTCAACTTCTGTGATTTGCTCCATCGCTGGCGGTGGCGGGAACACATAGGGGAAGAGAAAGAACCCCAGCGCGGTACCGAAACCAACACCCAGCACGCCCCCAACCAGAAACATCCCAATCGAACGCCACATACTCTCTTAATCCCGCTCGGTCCGCCTAATGCCAGGGCTTTGCAACGGCAGCCTTTTCCTCGAAAGTCTGGATGTGCTCGTGCTTTTCCATCGTCAGCCCAATGTCGTCGAGACCGTTAAGTAGGCAATGCTTGCGGAACGGATCGATGTCGAACTTGATGGCACCGCCATCGGGCCCGCGAATCTCTTGCGACTCCAAATCGACGGTTATCGTCGCGTTGGCTCCGCGACGTGCGTCATCCATCAGCTTGTCGACGTCAGCCTGCGGCAGCATGATGGGCAGAATACCGTTTTGGAAACAGTTATTGTAGAAAATGTCAGCGAAGCTCGGCGCGATGACGCAGCGGAAGCCGAAGTCGAGAAGCGCCCACGGCGCGTGCTCACGCGAAGAGCCGCACCCGAAGTTCTCTCCCGTGACGAGGATCTTTGCATCGCGATAGGCGGGCTGGTTCAGCACGAACTCGGAGATTTCTTTGCCCGCATCGTCGTAGCGCAATTCGAAGAACAGGCTCTTGCCGAGCCCGGTACGTTTGATCGTCTTCAAGAATTGCTTGGGGATGATCATATCGGTGTCGACGTTGCGCATGGGTAGTGGCGCGGCAACGCCGGTCAACTTGGTGAACTTATCCATTGCGTGCCTCGCGAGGCTCCTCTCAGGTTCTCAATGCATCCGCCAATGCGCAGAAATACCCTTCTGCTGACGACAGACGATCAATGCGCAGCGGCGTACGGCCCGAAACCACCGATTTGTGAAGCTCGGCCGGATCAAGCTGCTCCAGCCGCCTTTTAACGCCAGCAAGCTTTCTCCCGTCAAGGTGATGCTCCAAGGCGTCGACCATCGTTTCGACGTAGCCCGTGATCCGGCCGAGCTCGCGAACCGCCTGATTGCGGGCTTTTTTGTTGCGCGGCACGCTCTCGATCTTTTCCAGTGCTTCGCGCGCGCGGGCAAGCGTTGCGGCGATTTCATCGGCATAGTCGGCAATCCGAAGGCGGCGCTCACGGTCGAGCGCGGACAGCGCGCCGATCCAGCGGTGAACCGTCTCGGCGAGGGCAAGAAGCCGTCGGGTATATTCGGAAAGGCGCATGCGGTGCCGTTTCTCGGCAGTTTGGACACCAATGGTACGCGTGCGGCGAGAGGCGGGGATAACCCGCAGCGCTGAAGCTGCGGCGGGAGGTCAATCAGCGCTCAATGGACTTTCCGGTCCGAGAAGCATTGGCGCATTTTTTCGCAGCGATGCGATCCAGAAAAATGCATGCTGTCGCCCTTGGCCGGCCGAATAAATTCGCAGATCTCTTCGACACCCCCCGGAGACAACCAGCCTTGCCTGCGGCCGCGCTGGACGGCAAAGCAATCGGCGGTCGCCTCGTCCGGCCCACGAAATTGGTGGCCGCACTCGTGCGAATAGATCCACAACTTGACGGGGGTCGAGACCCTGGCAAGCAGTTTCAAGTTCATGATCAGATAACCGGGGTAGGCCGCGCCGTAATCGTCGAGCGTGCTGTCAACCACTGTGGGGCGCGTGCCACAATAAAGCGCGTATCCGTCTAGCTTGAACTCGCCAGCCGCGACAATCGTTGCATCGCCGCCTACATGCTCAACATATTCTTCGGGCGTGGGCGTTCGCAAATCCGCCATCGCGGCATGGAGCCCGAAAATCAGGGGTGCGAGCAGCACCCAAACCAGGCGGTATGAAGCGCGGCCGATTCTCATTCTCTAACTTCTTGGAAGTCCCCGTAGTCCCAACCCGCAATAATTAACACGATGGGCCCAAGCGACCAAGCAACCGCGACCCATTTCAGGCCCCCGACGAGCGTTCGATACCCGCCATGTCCGCGTCGGAGAAGCCAAAGTGATGCCCAATCTCATGCACAAGTATGTGTTCAATAAGGGCACCGAGCGTCTCATTGCCGGCTGCCCACTCTTCCAATATCGGCCGACGGTAGAGGAACACCATGTCGGGCTGGCGTGGCACATCCAGCACGCTCTTTTTGTCGAGACTAACGCCATGGTAGAGCCCGCTGAGTTCGAGCGGGTTTTCGATGCCGAGAGCCTGTAGGACCTCCTCCGTCGCGAACTCCTCCACGCGAACGAGAACATCGCCGGCTTTTTCCCGGAATTCCGTGGGTAGGCGTTCCCACGCAGCAGCAGCCATTCTCTCAAAGTCGGCAAGACTTGGAGACGGCGCGGTTTCCCAATGGAATTTGCCGGTCATTCCTGGACGGGCTTGCGGGCTAAGATGATCGCTTCTTGAAGTGTGAACGCAAAGCCATTTTCGCCAGTGTGCGGCCTCAGAAACCCCCTCAAAGGCTGGTCCTGCAACGCCGCCCTCAGGCGGGTCACCGTGGCTTTGTCGCAGCGCATGCGCGCGATCCACGCGTCAAAGGGGACCTCTTGGTCTATGTGCTCATGGTGAGCAGTGGAAAAACCGCATTTTTCCATAAGTTTCAGCCATTCGCTCAAAGTCAGGCAGCGGCCATGGCTGGGATCGCGCAGCTTTTCGAACACGTTGTAGATAGCCGCCACACCGCGCAGCTCGGTTTCCGATACGCCGGGCAGGATTTTCGCATCCGGGCTGATATTGTCCACGAGCGCGAAGGTCCCGCCGGAGACCAGAACACGCCAGACCTCGCTGACAAATGCCGCCACGTCCGGGAAGTGGTGAGCGGCGAGCCGGCACGTCACCAAGTCAAAACTCGCATCAGAAAACGGCAACGCTCCGGCGTCCGCGTGCTTTGTGTCAACGTTAGCAAGCCCCTTGCCAACGGCAACCTTCTGCGCCTCTTGAAGCATCTCTGCGGTGATGTCACTGGCGATAACCTGCGAGACGTATGGCGCGAACGCAGCCGCTGTATGTCCCGCTCCGGTTCCAACATCGAGCACCCGCCAATGGGGTTGAGGTGCGGCAAGCTCGACGACGCGCGCCAGGCTCGGGCCTTTCGCGTGAACGGCGGAGGCAGCGTAATCGGCGGCCGCGGCACCGAATTTTTCTTTTACAAGAGACTTGGATATTGGAGCTAACCTCAAATTAGCCCCACGTGCGGATATCGACAAAGTGCCCCTCTATCGCCGCCGCCGCGGCCATGATGGGCGACAGCAAGTGCGTGCGCCCCATGCGGCCTTGACGGCCCTCGAAGTTGCGATTGGACGTGGAGGCACAACGCTGCTGCGGCTTCAACTGGTCCGGATTCATACCCAAACACATGGAGCAGCCCGGCTCGCGCCACTCAAAGCCGGCTTCCTTGAAGATCTGATCGAGGCCCTCCGCCTCCGCCTGCTCCTTAACGAGGCCTGAGCCCGGCACGATCATCGCGTAAGCGAGCCGATCTGAAATTTTCTTGCCTTCCACGATCTTGGCTACGGCGCGCAAGTCCTCGATGCGCCCATTGGTGCACGAGCCGATCCACACCACGTCGAGCGCAATGTCCGTCATGTTCGTGCCGGGCTTGAGCCCCATGTATTCAAGCGCGCGCTGCATCGACGTGCGCTTGTTGTCGTTTTCTACCTTCGCTGGATCTGGCACGGTGCCGGTGATGGCAGCTACGTCTTCCGGGCTCGTGCCCCACGTCACGATCGGCGGCAGATCGGCCGCGTCGAGCTTGACCTCAATGTCGAAGTGCGCGCCCTCATCGGAGTACAGCGTCTCCCAATGGCGCATGGCCATTTCCCACGCAGCTCCCTTAGGCGCCTTGGGTCGGCCCTTGATAAATTCATAGGTTTTCTCGTCTGGCGCGATCATGCCGGCGCGCGCGCCGGCCTCAATCGACATGTTGCACACCGTCATGCGCCCTTCCATCGACAGCGATCGGATCACCTCGCCGGAATATTCCAGAACATGACCAGTACTGCCCGCGGTGCCGATCTCGCCGATGATGGCAAGGATGACGTCCTTTGCCGTGACGCCTGCGGGCAGCTGCCCGTCAACCGTCACACGCATGTTCTTGGCCTTCTTTTGAATCAACGTCTGGGTAGCAAGCACGTGCTCTACCTCGGACGTACCAATGCCGTGGGCGAGCGCACCGAAGGCACCATGAGTCGAGGTGTGGCTGTCACCGCAAACGATCGTCATACCTGGCAGTGTGAACCCCTGCTCGGGACCGACAACGTGGACGATGCCCTGGCGAACATCGAGCTCATTGAAGTACTCGACGCCGAATTCCTTCGTATTCTTGGCTAGAGTTTCGACCTGGATCCTGCTCTCTTTGTCGTCGATGCCCTGGCTGCGATCTGTAGTGGGAACGTTGTGGTCGACAACAGCGAGCGTTTTGTTCGGTGCGCGTACCTTGCGGCCCGACAAGCGCAGACCCTCGAACGCCTGCGGGCTCGTCACCTCATGGACGAGGTGGCGATCAATGTAGAGCAAGCACGTTCCGTCCGGCTGGGTGTGAACGACATGCTCGTCGAAAATCTTGTCGTAGAGCGTCTTGGCCATTACTCCATCTCATCCTAAAAGGCGGGCAGCTCTTGCCGCCGTCGTACCCATGCATATCTCACGCCCCGCCGCCGCAGGGCGCATGACTGTGTTCCTAGAGCAAGATCGTTCTTGATGGAATCGCTCGCCTAGCCCAGAAGGTTCCTGGCAGATAAGTGAATCTTGCTCTAGGGTCACAGACCCTAAATCAAAAGTGTAGAGACTGATTCACGTTTCACTTGGACGCACCATTAGCGCTTTCCAAGTGAAACGACCAGGCTCTAGCCGCCGATGCTCAAGAAACCGTAGCCGTTTAGATAGCGTCTCGCTCGCCGGGCCGCAAACATCAGTATTTCCATTGCCGGGCCTTAGCCACGAGGAAGTCCCGTAGCACTTGCACCTTTTTCGACGCCCTCAGCTCCTCTGGATAGACGAAGAGAATCGGCAAGACGGGCGGATCGATTTCTGTGAGCACGGGCACAAGATCTGCTTCGTCGGCGGTCATGTAGTCGGGGATCATGCCAATGCCGATGCCAGCCCGGATCGCGGAGCGCAGCGCAATCACGCTATTGGCGCGAAAGGCGGGCTCTCTGGGTCCACGGCCGTCGCGTCCCACTGTCTCGATCCAGGTGATGGCAGACAGATGCTGGGCCGGCTGACCGCTGTAGGAAACGATGCGGTGATGATCCAACTCTTCAAGCGTATTCGGCGCACCAAAGCGGCGCACGTACTGGGTTGAGGCGAAAGCGCGCACCTTGGCGCTGAAAAGCCCGCGGCGGATGAGATCGGTTTGCCCCGGCTCCTGCGTCCAGATAGCCACATCGGCTGCGCGCATGCCGATGTCGACCTGCTCATCGTTCAGGAGAAGCTCGATCCGGATCTCGGGGTAGATCTCATGAAATTCGGGCAAGCGCGGTGTCAACCAAACCGTACCGAATCCAATGGGCGCTGTAATGCGCAATTCGCCCGTGGGTTGCGATGTCGAGTTCGACAGCAACGTTTCCGCTGTATGCAGTTTGTTGATGACGTCCGATGTGGTCCGGTGCAGCAGTTCGCCCTGCTCGGTCAGCACGAGCCCGCGTGCGTGGCGATGAAACAGCGTGACCTTAAGTTCTCGCTCAAGCGCAGAAACCTGCCGGCTGACCGCCGACTGGCTCATGTGCAGGCTATCGCCGGCATGAGTGAAGCTGCCGGCTTCCGCGGCGGCATGGAAAATTCTGAGCTTGTCCCAATCCATTGATCGACCTCGCCGGGCAACCCCGACGGCACCGTCGGCTTCGGCCTGCTGCACCGCAACGTAGCCCACGCAAAGATGCATGAACAGTGTGTGTGCATGCTTGAACTGCGGTCTGTCGTACTCTTTATAAGCATCGGTGGCCGGCCGGCCGCCCCTGCAACCGAGGGGTTCAGCATGAAGTTGATTGAGTGTGGCGTAGCGGTCCTGGTGCTTCTGGTCCTGGCGGCACCCTTGCAGGCAGCGCCCTTGCAGGCAGCGCCCGTCAAGCTGTGGGAAACGGACGGTTTTAAGGGGCCTGAGTCTGCGCTTCCAGTTCCAGCGGAAGGCTTTGCCTACGTCAGCAACATCGCCGGCAATCCGTCCGAGAAGAACGGCAAGGGCTTCATCTCGAAGGTCGCCCTCGACGACGGCAAGATCATCGAGCTCGAATGGGCGAAGGGCCTGAATGCGCCAAAGGGGCTCGCACTCGTCAACGGCCTGCTTTACGCGGCCGACATCGATCAGCTCGTTGCTATCGATACGAAGACTGGGAAAATCGCGGCGCGCTACGCTGCTCCCAGCGCAAAATTCCTCAACGACGTGGCAGCCGACGGCGCTGGCCGCGTTTATGTTTCCGATTCAGCAACGAGCACCATATGGCGCCTGGCTGACGGTACATTCGAAAAATGGCTCGATAGTAAGGAACTCAACAACGTCAACGGACTTCTTGCGCAAGGCGACAAGCTGATTATCGCTCCGTGGGGCAAGAGGCGGGAGGACGGGAGCGCTGAGCCGGCGCGCTTGTTGGAGGTATTGCTCAAGGACAAGACCATTCGCCCACTCGGCAACGGCGAGCCGATCGGCAATCTGGACGGCATCGAGCCCCTCGACGATTCGACCTATCTCGTCACCGAATTTATGGGCGGCGGTCTTTACCGCGTTGATGCCTCAGGCGCGGCCAAACTTGTGCTCGATCTCGATCAGAGCACTGCGGACATTGGCTACGTTCGGGCGAGTCGCACCGTGTTGATCCCGATGCTCAGAAAGGACAAGCTGCTCGCCTACCGGCTTCAATGACGCGATCGCGGCTCACTCGGCGGCTTCTGCCTCGATCTCCAGCGTTGCAAAATAGCGCTCAGCTTCCAGCGCAGCCATGCAGCCCATTGCGGCCGCGGTGACAGCTTGCCGGTAGACTTCATCTGTCACGTCGCCGGCTGCGAATACGCCAGGAATTGACGTCGCCGTGGAGTCGGGCGTTGTCGCGATATAACCGGTCGAGGTCATATCCAGCTGGCCGCGAAACAGCTCCGTCGCCGGCACGTGCCCGATCGCTATAAAGACACCGTCGGCCGCCTGCTCCGTCACCTCGCCGGTCTTGACGTTCTTCAATTTAATGCCCGTGACGGACTTTGGTTCCTCGATGCCGACAATCTCATCGACGGAGTGATCCCATATCACCTCGATCTTCGGATTCTTGAAGAGACGGTCTTGCAGGATCTTTTCCGCACGGAGGCTGTCGCGCCTGTGCACCAACGTGACGCGCTTAGCAAAGTTGGTGAGGAAGATCGCCTCCTCAACCGCGGTATTGCCCCCGCCAACCAAGACCACGTCCTTCTCCTTGTAGAAGAAGCCGTCGCAGGTGGCGCACGCAGACACGCCATAACCCTTGAACTTCTCTTCGGAGGGGATGGCGAGCCAGCGCGCCTGTGCGCCGGTGGAAATGATGAGTGAGTCGCACGTGTAAACGTCGCCGGATTCGCCCTCGAGACGGAAAGGCCGCTTCTTCAGATCCACCTTGGAGATGTGATCCATGATCATCTCGGTTCCGACATTCTCGGCCTGGGCCTTCATCTGCTCCATGAGCCAGGGCCCCTGGATCACATCGGCAAAGCCCGGATAGTTCTCCACGTCTGTCGTGATTGTCATCTGGCCGCCAGGCTGCGAGCCCTCGATCAATACGGGCTTGAGCATGGCGCGCGCGGCATAGACGGCGGCCGTATAACCGGCCGGCCCGGACCCGAGGATGAGGACCTTGGCGTGCTTAGGCTCTGACATCGTTCATTTCCTCCGCGGCATCGCCGTTCGCTGCGCATTTTGGAATGGGGTGCTCATATAGGCCTGCAGGCCCACCGGTCAATGCGTGTGGCAAAACCGCCGCTGACAGAATTGTGTCGCGACGCGGGAACATTGGTGTGGGCGCAAATCGTTGCGCCGCTCCAGCTTGGCACGCTAGCCTAGAGGCGGAGCCTTGAAGAGGCAGGTGGGGGTGGACCATGTCGGGTATCTTAAGAAAAATAGCAACAGCGATTTATGGGGTCTTCGATCGCGCGTGGACGGCGGTTTGTTGGCCACTTATCGGCCTCCTGAACCTCATCTTTCGGCCCGATCCACAGACCGGGGCGGTGAGCTTGTGGAAGGTGGGGCTGTGGCTGTGCGCCAACGCTGTCGTCCTGTACCTCACCATTATGGACCTCACTTCGCGTCCACTGTTCTGGACACTCATTGCGTTTCTTGTCGTGCACATCCTGATCATGGTGAGCAGCCTGCGCATCATGTATGAGGAAAAACGCGTGATGGAAGGCTCGCTCGCGCCAGAGCACATGACGTTCTCGGCGTTCGATGCCGTCAACAACATGCCGATTCTTGCCTCCTCCGTCTTCTTCTACATCCTTGGCCTCGCTGCTCTCATTCAGACGGTTGAGAAAGCTGAACTGGCGAGCATCTTGAAGCAACGTCCAGATCTGATGAACGAATACGTAGAGTACCTTGCCTGTGTCATAAACGAGGTGCCGATCGTTGGTTCGGTCGTCAATGCCTGGGCCAACCTCACAGATCTCTCCGACAACATGTCAGCCGACATTGTCTACAGCGGATGGACGGGCAACGCCGTCAGGCTCTTCATCGTGGCAACGATCAGCATCATTGTGGTGCGCGCGTTCCTTTTACGCTTCCAGCAGTGGAGCCAAGAGATCGCCATGGCCCATGCTATCGAAGAGGGAACAGCGAGCCCGGAAGCGATGCAAAGGCGGCTCGTACGCATGCCGACAACGTTGAAGAATCATCTGTTAGCCACGGCATTGACCCATCCCGACGGCGCCGTGCGCCGGCGCGCAATGGCGGCTATGTCGAGCCTCAACGTGCCAAACTTTGCGCGCGAGCTTCTCCAGCGGCTCAATCAGCACCTTGATCCGGACTTGGGGCTGGACGAGATACGCGACACTCTATCGTCTATGAGCTCATCGGCGCGTGAGGCGCTTTCACTCGATCTCGGCCCTGTCATCGACAAACAGATGACTGCCATGAAGGACGCGATCAGTTCCGAAACCAAGTCGCGTCTGGAGGGCATCAAGTCGCTGCTGAAGCGTACCTAGAGCAAGAGTGTAGAGACTGATCCACGTTTCACTTGGAAACGCTTGTGTCGTTCCAAGTGAAACGATCAGGCTCTAGTCCAGCCAATCGAATGCGCGTGAACGGGGGGGGAAAAGCGCCGCATGAAAATACAGACCGCTGAGAAACTATCTAGCGCCGTACCGCCTGCCGACTTGCGCGATACCGCGCGGCGTCTCAAGGCGATCTTCATTGGTTCGTCAGGCAACCTGGTGGAATGGTTCGACTTCTACACCTACTCCGCCTTCGCGCTCTACTTCGCCAACTCCTTTTTTCCCTCACAGAGCCAAACCGCGCAGCTCCTCCATGCCGCAGCGATCTTTGCCGTCGGTTTCTTGATGCGGCCGATCGGCGGATGGCTATTTGGTCACGTCGCCGACATACATGGCCGCCGCATTGCGCTGGCCGCCTCGGTGCTCTTGATGTGCTTTGGCTCGCTGGTGATTGCCATAACGCCCACCTACGAGACCGTTGGCGTGGCGGCGCCTTTGATCCTACTTTTTGCGCGCCTCGTTCAGGGCCTTAGCGTCGGCGGCGAATACGGCACGAGCGCCACCTACTTGTCCGAGATGGCCCACCCGGAACATCGCGGCTTCTACTCGAGCTTCCAATACGTGACGCTAATCGGCGGCCAGCTGCTCGCCATGCTTGTTCTGCTGGTTTTGCAAAAGCTGCTGTTGACGCCCGAGCAACTCGAAGCATGGGGCTGGCGCATTCCGTTTGCGATCGGCGCTGGGCTTGCCGTCATCGTCTACTTCATGCGTCGCGACATGGAAGAGTCGGACGCATTTGTGGAAGCCAGCGCGACCATCGATACACGTTCAAGCCCATTTCGAGGGTTGCTTGAACATCCCCACGAGGTTGCGATCGTCGTGGGCCTGACGCTCGGCGGCGCCGGCGCATTCTATACGTACACAATTTACATGCAGAAGTTTCTGGTCAACTCCGCGGAACTCTCTAAGGACACGTCAACCGTCATCGCGGCCGGAACTCTGTTCGTCTTCATGTGTTTGCAGCCCGTTGTCGGGGCTATTTCGGACGTTATCGGCCGGCGTCCGGTGCTTTTGACGTTCGGCGTCCTCGGCACTTTGCTGACCGTACCGATCCTTACCGCGCTACAGCACACCACCAACCCCTGGACCGCCTTCTTCCTCATCATGGGGGCGCTTGTCATCGTCAGCGGCTATACCGCCATCAACGCGGTCGTAAAGGCGGAACTCTTCCCGACCAGCATTCGCGCCATGGGCGTCGGGTTTCCCTATGCCGTCACCGTGGCGCTGTTCGGGGGCACGGCCGAGTATGTGGCTCTTTACCTGAAGGATATCGGCCACGAGACGGCGTTCTACTGGTATGTAACGGGCTGCATCTTCATGTCTCTGGTGGTCTACGTCTTCATGCGCGACACCCGGGACGACTCGGCCATGCACCGGCACGTCTGAAGGCCTGGCCCCCCGGCTAGCGGGGCGAGGCGCGATGTGCTAGGTCCGCGCAATCTTATTGCAGCGCACAAAGCTCCTAATGAAACTCAGAAACATTGCCATTATCGCCCACGTCGACCACGGCAAGACCACGCTCGTCGACGAGCTCCTGAAGCAGTCCGGCGCGTTCCGCAAGAACGAGCGGGTCCTCGAGCGCGCCATGGATTCCGACGATCTGGAGCGCGAGCGCGGGATTACGATCCTCGCCAAGTGCACCTCCGTCGTCTGGAAGGACACACGCATCAACATCGTCGACACGCCGGGTCATGCCGACTTCGGCGGGGAAGTGGAGCGCATTCTCAATATGGTCGACGGCGCCATCGTCCTGGTGGACGCCTCTGAAGGGCCGCTGCCGCAAACGAAATTTGTGGTCTCCAAGGCCCTAAAGCGCGGCATTCGTCCGATCGTGGCCATCAACAAGATCGACCGCTCCGATGAACGCCATCTCGACGTGCTGAACGAGATCTTCGATCTCTTCGCCAACCTAGACGCGACCGAAGAGCAGCTTGATTTCCCCGTGCTCTACGGCGCGGGCCGCGATGGCTGGATGGCCACCGCGCCGGAAGGGCCGAAAGAGAACCTCGCGCCTCTGTTCGACCTCGTGCTCGAACACGTACCGCCGCCCAAGGTCGAGACGGGACCGCTGCGCGTGCTGGCGACCACCCTTGAGGCCGACCCTTATCTAGGACGCATCCTCACCGGCCGCATCACCTCAGGCACCGTCCGCCCCAACCAGCAACTCAAAGCGCTACATAGCGACGGAAGCCAGATCGAGACGTTTCGCGTGCAGAAGGTGCTCGCGTTTCGTGGGCTCAACCGCACCCCAGTCGAGGTGGCCGAGGCGGGTGACATCGTGGCGATCGCCGGCATGAACGAGGCAACCGTCGCCGATACGTTGTGCGATCCCTCGGTCGAGACACCGCTAACCGCACAGCCGGTCGACCCGCCGACCCTCTCCATGACGTTTCGCATCAACGACGGACCACTCGCCGGCCAAGAGGGCGACAAGGTGCAGAGCCGCGTCATCCGCGAGCGCCTGCTGAAGGAAGCAGAGCGCAACATCGCCATCCGCATCAGCGAGAACGACGACAAGGACAGCTTCACGGTGGCAGGGCGGGGCGAATTACAGCTTGCCATCCTGATCGAGAACATGCGGCGCGAAGGATTCGAGCTGACCGTCTCGCGCCCCCGCGTCTTGTTCAAGACCGACGAAACGACGGGCGCGCGCATGGAGCCGATCGAGGAGACCATCATCGACGTCGATGAGGAATTCTCCGGCGTGGTCGTGCAGAAGCTTTCGGAACGCAGAGGCGAACTGCTCGAAATGCGTCCGTCGGGCGGCGGCCGGCAGCGACTCGTGTTCCACGTGCCCACGCGCGGGCTCTTGGGCTACCAGAGCGAACTCTTGACCGATACCCGTGGAACGGCCGTGATGAACCGCCTGTTTCACGCCTACGCCCCATACCGCGGCGAGATCTCGGGACGGCGCACCGGCGTCCTCATCTCGAATGGGAACGGCGAAACGGCCGCGTATGCGCTCTTCAATCTGCAGGACCGCGGGCCCTTCATGATTGGTCCCCAAACGCGGGTCTACACCGGCATGATCGTCGGCGAGCACGCCCGCGGAAACGACCTTGAGGTCAACGTCACCAAGGGCAAGAAGCTCACAAACGTTCGCGCGTCCGGGTAAGGACGAGGCGGTGCAGCTCACCCCCCCCCTGAAGCTGACCTTGGAAAAGGCAATGGCCTACATCACCGACGACGAGCTCGTTGAGGTCACTCCGCAATCGATAAGGCTCAGAAAACGTTGGCTCGATCCCAACATGCGCAAAAAGATGGAGCGCTCCCGCGAACGCGATGTTGCATGAGCAAAACTCCAGACAGTGGTGCTGCGAGAGCGGTATCTTGTCGACCGGCGCAGGCTTTTCAGCTCCTGTAAGCTCCTGCTAAGCGAAGCATTGCGGGGGCCGGGCGTGTCATCTTCGATCCCAACCGATCAGCAACAACGAGAAGCGGGTCAGGAACCCTGGCCAGCTGGCGTGACGCCGCCTGAAAAATTCCAGACCGCCCTGGACTTTGCACGGCGCGAGGAAGGCCATTTGTTTGTCACTGGCCGGGCCGGCACCGGCAAATCGACTCTATTGCGCTGCATACGCGACATGGTCACCCAGGAAGCCATCGTGCTCGCGCCCACGGGTCTGGCAGCCATCAACGTCGGCGGCCAGACCATCCACTCGTTCTTTGGCTTCCCCCCGCGGCTCATTCGGCCCGATGACATCAGGCGAAGCCGCAATGGCCGCCTCATGCGCCGTCTCAAGCTCATGATCATCGACGAGGTGTCGATGGTGCGATCGGACCTCATGTCGGCCATCGATCAATCACTGCGCTTGAACAGGGGTCGTCCGCGCGAAGCATTCGGCGGCGTGCGGCTCTTGGTGTTCGGCGACCTCCAGCAGCTTCCGCCGGTTGTTCAAGGCGGCGACGTTGCCGAGCACCTCGAAAGCGCACATGGCGGTGTGTTCTTTTTCAGCGTGGGCGCTCTTTCGGAAGGGGCAGGCATGTCGTTGATCGAGCTTGATCACGTCTTCCGCCAAAGCGATGAAGCATTTCTGACAGTCCTCAACCGTATTCGCGACGGTGACGTGACGGAAGCGGACCTCACGGTGTTGAACGAGCGTGTGCATCCCATCCGCACATTGGGCGAGGGTGATTCGTTCGTCATCCTCACTCCGACCAACGCCGCGGCGCATCGAATTAACATGGCCTATCTCGAAGCGTTGCCTGCCGAAGCGAAAACCTACGAGGCTGGCATCAGCGGCGAGTTCGGCGAAACCGCACATCCGACCGACGCGACATTACTGCTGAAGCATGGCGCGAAAGTAATGCTGCTTCGCAACGATCCCGACAAACGATGGGTCAACGGCACGGTCGCGCGCGTTGCACGCCTCGAAGACAAGCGAGTCTGGATCGAGGTCGACGGCAAGGTGCACGAGATCGAACCTGTGTCGTGGGAGGCGCGCCGTTACGCGTACGATCAAACCGCCGAGAAGATCGTCGAGAACGTGACCGGCACCTTCCGGCAATTTCCTTTGCGCCTTGCCTGGGCCCTCACTATCCACAAATCGCAAGGTCTGACACTCGACCGCGTCTATATCGATTTAGGCCGAGGCACGTTTGCGCACGGCCAAACGTACGTCGCCTTATCGCGTTGCCGGTCGCTCGAAGGACTGGCACTCGCGCGCCCTTTACGGCCCACCGACATCATCTTCGATCGCTCTGCCATGGATTACCGCGATAGGTTTCCAACCCTGTAGCCCCTGGGCGGCCGTACGGCGCTAGCGGCTGTCACCAGGACGACTCGAAGTGCGGCACACTGACACATACGCTGAATGCTGCACTGCACCATTTCGTTGTTGCAACGCAGCAAATATCGGTCTATAAGGGGGCCATCAAGATCCTTGAAGCGCTGTTTCAGTGGCTATGACGGTCCGCAAAGCGCTCCGCCACCCCGCCACAATTTCGTGGCTCACAAAATTTGGGAGAGAACAATGAACAACGATTTCACGCGTCAGGCTCAAGACATGCTGGCCGCGGCGAAGGATGGCCGCATTCCGGAGAATGTACAGGCGTTCGCCGAGGACAGCGTCGCCAAGTCCCGCGATGCGTACTCGAAGATGAGTTCGGCAGCCATGGAAGGTGCTCAGGCTGCTGAGGAAGTCATGTCGACCGCTCAGGCCAGTGCCAAATCCTTTGGCGAGAAAATTCTGCTCAACGCCAGCGCGAACGCGGAGGCCATTTTCGATGCGGCCGAAGCCATGGCGCGCGCCAAGACGGTGCCGGAATTCGCCCGCCTTCAAGCGACGTTTATCCAGCAGCAGCTCGCCGCAGCAAGTACACAGTCCAAGGAGTTCTTCGAGCTGTCCAGCAAGCTCTCGCGGCAGACGCTGGAAGGCATGAATGCCGTCGCCACGAAGACCTTTGATCAAATGAAGAAGGGCGGCTAAAGGCGCTCGTTTCCTTAGAGCGTTTGGCACTTGCCACAAAAAAACCGGCTACGAGTCGCAAAAGGCGCCTGGAGGGGAATCCCGGGCGCCTTTGCTTTTTTGAGGCCCAAGTGTCAGCGAACTGTTACTTCGCGACGTTAGGGCATTATGCGACGCTGCCCGCCCGTGGATATTGTGATCCGATGCTTGGTGCGAGTTCACATTTCGAGATTCGTCGCGGCAGCGTGTCGGACGCGCCGGCGCTTTGCGAGGTGTTCCGTAACACCTGGAACAACGCATACCAGGGCATTATCCCGCACTTTCATCTGGAGACCATGATCCGACGTCGGAGCTCTGATTGGTGGAATTCCACGATCAGGTCAGGCAATGGGCTCTTGGTTCTGCAAGTCGCAGGCATCGTGGCCGGTTACGCGACCCTAGGCACGGCGCGCATGCGTGGAGAACACGAAGGCGAGATTTATGAGCTCTACGTAACGCCGACCCACCAGGGACTGGGTTTTGGCGAGCACTTGTTTGAAGCGTCCCGTCATCACCTGGACAAGCGGCATCTTTCGGGATTGATCGTTTGGGCGCTCACCGAAAATGCTGGGGCGACGGATTTTTACTGGCGCCGCGGCGGCCGGCCGATTGGCCTGGGCTTTGAGTGCTTTGGCGAAAGACGACTCCAAAAGGTTGCCTACGCCTGGGACTGAAACTGGGTTGCGACAAACTGGTCACCCAACCCGGCAACTTATGATCCTGCTGGCAAAGAATATGTAGGGAAAAACCCCACCAGCGGGCGCTGCTCTTCCCCCCTGCTTGGCGCATTGCTATACCGCAGCGCGCTCCCATCGATGCAATCTGAGGTACGCGAGATGAAGATCGCTGTCATGGGCGTTGCTGGCCGCATGGGCCAACAGCTCGTTCGCGCGCTCCATGAGACCGAGGGTTGTACGATTGCTGGCGGGGCCGAGCATTCTGGTTCCCCCGCGATAGGCGCAGATGTTGGCATCCTGGCTGGCATCGGCCCGCTAGGAATTACCGTGTCACCGGACCCCATCGAGCTGATTGCCGGGGCCGAAGCTGTTGTTGATTTCACCACACCCCAGGCAACCCTAGAAATTGCTGGACTTGCCGCGAATGCCAGGATCGTTCATGTGATCGGCACAACCGGTCTATCGGAAGAGGACGAGGCGCACATCGCCGCTGCGGCCCGCCACGCTCCGATCATCAAAGCAGGGAACATGAGCCTCGGCGTCAATCTTCTCACCGCCATCGCGCGGCGCGTCGCCGAGGCGTTGGACGACGATTTCGACATCGAGGTCGTCGAGATGCATCACCGGGACAAGGTTGATGCTCCGTCAGGCACGGCCCTCATGCTCGGCGAGGCGGCCGCTGAAGGCCGCGGTATCGACCTGAAGGAACACGCAATTCGTGGTCGCGATGGCATCACGGGCGCGCGACCCCGCGGTGATATCGGTTTTGCGAGTTTGCGCGGCGGCAGTGTCGTCGGCGACCACAAGATTATTTTCGCCGGGCCAGGCGAGCGCATCGAGCTCACACATCTTGCGGGCGATCGATCGATCTTCGCCCGTGGTGCAGTCAAGGCGGCCATGTGGGGCCGCGGCAAACCTCCCGGGCTCTACACGATGTCCGACGTGCTGGGGCTTTAAATAGTGGAAGCTGTTCGCGCGGTGCAAACAAACGCTCGGCTACACACGCTGGTGCTGGTGCGCCATGGCGAGAGCGAGTGGAACCGGCGCAATTTGTTCACGGGCCAACGCGATCCTGATCTGACCGAAAAAGGGCTGATCGAAGCACGCGTTGCAGGCCGCCTCTTGAAGTATGAAGGCCTAGTCTTCGACCTGGCATTCACCAGTAAATTGAAGCGAGCGGTGCACACCCTCGAAATCATGCTCGCTGAAATCGATCAATCTAATCTCGAGGTCCGACGCGACGAGGCATTGAACGAACGCAAATATGGTGATCTCTCAGGTCTCAACAAGGACGAAGCGCGCGACCGGTGGGGGGAAGAAAAGGTCTTAGAATGGCGTCGCAGCTATGACGTTCGCCCGCCAGGCGGTGAAAGCCTAAAGGATACAGAAGAGCGGGTGATGCCCTACTACCAAGATAAGATCTGGCCCAAGCTTGAAGCTGGTAAGACCGTGCTCATCACGGCGCATGGAAACTCGCTGAGAGCCCTCATCATGAACCTGGAGAATCTGAGCGGAGAGGAGATCTTGGCCCGCGAACTCGCGACCGGAGCTCCAATCATCTACCTGCTCGCTCCCGACGGATCGGTGGCAGAACGTCGTGACTTGTTGCCCACGCGGAGCCTCGACGCTCCGCCGGAGGACAATCTGTGATGGGGAATCACTATGTCGTTCAAAGATGTCGTCGATGCCGTCGATCAAGGCCCTAAGAGGCATCGCGACCGGCTAATCGCTGTCTACATTGGCATCCTTGCCGTCGCACTCGCCATCTGCAGCATGGGCGCCGGCAATGCGACGAAGGACACGATGACCAGTAATATCGAGTCCGCAAACACCTGGGCCTTCTTTCAAGCCAAGAATATTCGGCGCCACGTGTTGCGGCTTCAAATCGATGAATTGGAGGTTCTGCAGGCCGCAGAACCCGAACTGACTGAGCGCGCGCGCTCGGTGATTGCCGACAAAATAAAGCGGTATCGAGAGAAGGAAGCGCATTTGAGCTCGGATCCGGAAACCGGTGAAGGTCTCAAGGAGCTGCTCGTCAAGGGCAAATCGCTCGAAGCACAGCGCGATCTGGCCATGCGGAAGGATCGTTACTTCGACTACGGCCTGGCCCTCTTGCAGATCGCCATTGTGCTGGCGTCGATCTCCATCATCACCGGGGGAACGAGCCTGCTGGTCCTCAGCCTCCTGATTTCAGCCGTAGGCATCGTCTCTACGCTGAACGGCTTCACCCTCGTCTACACTGTCCCCTTCATCGGCTGACCATCCAATCCCTTGCCGACCGGCGGCCCAGCGGGTAGCACTACCGCGCTTCAATCAGACCGCTGCACGGGATGCGATACGACATGACAACACACCGCCTGCTCCTCCTGCCCGGCGATGGGATCGGCGTGGAAACCATCGCCGAGGTTGAGCGCGTCATTGCCTTTTTCAACGAGAAAGCAAAGGGGCCCGCGTTCGAGACGGAAAGCGACCTTGTGGGCGGCGCCGCGATCGATAAACACGGCGTGCCGCTTACCGACGACGCAATGGCGAAGGCGGCCGCTGCCGACGCGGTGATATTCGGCGCCGTTGGCGGTCCGAAGTGGGATGGCGTGCCCTACGAGGTCCGCCCCGAGGCCGGTTTGCTGCGTTTGAGAAAGGACCTTGGGCTCTTCGCCAACTTACGTCCTGCCATCTGCTATTCGGCCCTTGCCGATGCGTCCTCTTTGAAGCGCGAACTTGTCGAGGGCCTCGACATCATGATCGTGCGAGAGCTGACGGGCGGCGTCTATTTTGGCGAGCCGAAAGAAATTGTCACGCTCGAGAACGGCAAGAAGCGTGCTGTCGACACCCAAATCTATACGGAGGAAGAGATCGAGCGCATCGCGCTGGTTGCCTTCGATCTGGCCCGCCAGCGTGGCAAGAAGGTGCACTCGGCCGAGAAGCGCAATGTGATGCGCACCGGCGTTCTGTGGAACGAGGTGGTGACGGCAACGCACAAGGCTTATGCGCCGGACATCACGTTGGAGCACATCCTTGCCGACAACTGCGCCATGCAGCTCGTGCGCAACCCGAAACAGTTCGACGTCATCGTCACTGATAATCTGTTCGGCGATATTCTCTCCGACGAGGCCGCCATGACAACAGGTTCGTTGGGGATGCTGCCTTCGGCCTCACTGGGCGCACCCGATGCCAAGGACGGCACGCGCAAAGCGCTCTACGAGCCCGTGCACGGCTCAGCACCCGACATCGCGGGGAAGGGGTTGGCCAACCCTATTGCAACGATTGCGTCGTTCGGCATGGCGCTGCGCTACTCATTCGATATGGGCAGGCAGGCCGATCTGCTCGACAAAGCGATCTCCAATACCCTTGCCGCGGGGCTTAGAACCGCCGATATCATGCAGCAGGGCATGCGTCAGGTCAGCACGGCTGCGATGGGCGCTGCGATCGTCGAGGAGTTGGACAAGCTTGGCGTCTGAGGCGCAGCCGCATTGATCGTTCGCGACCTAGAGCCTGATTCACTCATCTGCTGGAGACCTCGCGGACGCAGGCCAAGCGATTCCATCAAGAACGATCTTGCTCTAGTGCGGGAAGAGCCTTGCGAGGTGGCCTCACCACACGTTAGTCATCGCCCCTAGAAATCAGCCGCTGGGCTGCAATAGGTGCCGCGCAATTTTTGCTTGAGATATTAGGACTTAACGATGGGCTACAAGATCGCCGTTGTGGGCGCCACGGGAAACGTGGGCCGCCAAATGCTGAATGTGCTGGCTGAACGTGAGTTCCCCGCCGCCGAAGTGTATGCGATCGCTTCGCGACGCTCGCTCGGCGCGGAAGTCTCATACGGCGATAGGACACTCAAATGTCAGGACCTGGAGCAATTCGATTTTTCGAAAGCCGACTTTTGTCTCATGTCAGCCGGCTCGACGATCTCCAAGGAATGGTCTCCGCGTATCACGGCCAAGGGCTGCATCGTCATCGATAACTCGTCCGCCTGGCGTTATGACCAGGACGTGCCGTTGATCGTGCCCGAGGTCAATGCACATGCCATTGCTGGCTACACTAAGAAGAACATCATCGCCAATCCCAACTGCTCCACCGCGCAGCTCGTCGTCGTGTTGAAGCCGCTGCATGATGCTGCCTGCATCAAGCGCGTCATCGTCTCAACCTACCAATCCGTCTCGGGGGCCGGCAAAGACGCGATGGATGAGCTTTGGAATCAGACCAAGAGCAAGTACGTGCCGGGCAAAGCCTACAAGCCCAAGAAATTCACCCGGGAAATTGCCTTCAATTGCATTCCTCACATCGACGTCTTCATGGAGGACGGCTACACGAAAGAGGAATGGAAAATGCTGGCCGAGACCAAAAAAATTCTCGACCCGCGCATCAAGCTAACGGCGACTTGCGTGCGCGTGCCGGTCTTTGTTGGACATTCCGAATCCGTCAACATCGAACTCGAACGGCCGCTCTCCGCCGACGCGGCACGCGAAATCCTGCGCCAAGCTCCAGGCGTCATGGTCGTCGACAAGCCGGAGGATGACGGTTACGTCACCCCTATTGAGGCCGCAGGCGAGTTTGCCACCTACGTGTCTCGCATTCGCGAGGACGCGACGACGGAGAACGGGCTCACTCTGTGGATCGTCGCCGACAACCTCTTGAAGGGCGCAGCGCTCAACACGGTCCAGATCGCTGAAACGATCGTCGCGCAAAAGTTGTTACCAAACGCTGCCTAATCGCTGGACGGCACGTTCACTCGTGTGAGCGTCAGTCCTTTGCCCGGCAGCTCCGCCGCTTCCAGCTTTCCGAGCGCGACGACAATGGCGTTCAGATCCTGGACGAAACGTTCGCGCTGCGGACCTGGCAGCGCCGCAAGCACCTTTTCGTCAACGCACTTGGCAAGCGGGTCGGCGGATTCGAGCACGCGCCAGCCCTCTTCGGTGAGCTTGATGGCATAGGCGCGTGCATCTTCCCGCGTACGCCGGCGCTGCAACAGCCCCTTCTTCAACATACGGCGAACGACGTCGGCCAGGGTCGAGCGATCGATGCCTGTCTTCTCCACCAGATGCGTTTGGCTAAGGCCCTCGTTCTGAGAAACCGTAAGCAGAATGGCATATTGCCTCGGCGTGAGTTCCCGCTCGTCAATCTCCCTCTGGAAGATGTCGCCGGCGCACTGGCAGGCCCGATGAAGTAGATGAATAGGGGACGACTCCAATCTTCCGACTGCTGTGTCGCCTTCCCCAAACCGTGACACGATCGCCCTTCCGGCTACAGAAGGAGCAACAGGAACCATTGTCTCTGACATTTAGAATTCACTCCCATCGCTTCAAAATCCCCCGGCCTAATTATCGCCGAAAAGGAATAGGTCTAAGTCTGATTTGGAGGAATACTAGAATTGTCAGTTCGTCTAGAGCAAAAAAGCATCGCCTGGAGAAGGCAATGCACACGTTGCTACCCCCCTATTTGCGGGGGTTGATCGTCTTGAATGGAAGGATCCGTAGTCCGATCAAACTAGTCGGCGCGGGGCTCGTGCTGCTTGAGCAAGCCCATCTGGGCGATGGCGAAAATCATCGTCAAAGGCATGATTCCAAAGACTTTGAAGCTCACCCAGACATCCGTGGAGAACGAACGCCACACGACCTCGTTCAACACGGCAAGGAAGGTGAAAAAGAAGGCCCAGCGAAGGGTCAGCTTCCGCCACCCCTCGTCCGTCAATCGAAACACCTCACCGAACACTATTTTGAGTAGTGAGCGCCCGGTGAGAAGGCCGGTAAAGAGTGCGCCAGCGAAAAGTGCATTCACAAGGGTCGGCTTGATCTTGATGAATTGCTCGTCTTGCAGCCACAAGGTTAGGCCGCCGAACACCAAAACAAAAACTCCAGTTACGAGTGGCATCACCGGGACGCGCCCGAACAGGATCCGCGACGCGATGAGTGAAATTACGATCGCCACCATGAACGCGCCCGTCCCCCAAAATATGCCAGCGCGCGCATTCATCACGAAGAAAACGACGAGCGGGCCTACCTCGACGAGGAGCTTCAACAGCTGACCCCGCAAGTCCTGCGGCTGGCTATTATTCTTATGCGGCTCGTCTGTCATCGCACCTGTTTCCCCCTACCGGCCTATCAGGTGATCGGCCATTAGGTCGAACCCAACAATTAATTGCGTTGTTGCCGCCCCGATCATCATAGCAACTCTAGCCCCCGCTCGACCCAGCGCCGGCGGGTTTGCGCTCCGCCGGCGCAGTCTTCGGGTCACCTGTCGAGGGATGCACTGTAACGGCTGCCTCGATCAGCGCCGCCGATACTTTCTCCTGATCGCCGTCGGGGATCCTGTATCTCTGCATAATGCGAGTGAGAAACCAGGCATAGAGCGCAGACAGCGGCATGACCAGCGCCACCTTGAACGCTATCCAGATACCAACCCCATTCATTTCGAAGCCGAGAACATTGTATATCTTTTCGTCCTCGAACCCCACGCGCACGAACTCGTTGGCGACTGCGGTTGCGACGAAGAACCAGGCAAAGCTCCAGGTAAACAGGTCCCAGCCTCTTTGCGTATAGTGAAACGTCTTGTCGAAAACGTGCTTGAAGAAGTTTCTGTTGAACCACAGTCCACCAAACAGGAACGCCGCGAACATCGCGTTGAAGATCGTCACCTTGATCTGCACCCACATCGCGTCCTTGGTCACGATCGTCATGGCGCCGAACACTATCGTCACCGTCGAGGCGATGAGCGGAAAGACTGGCAGGCGGCGTAGCACGATCCGCATCGTCACAATGGCCACCACAGTCGATATGATGAGCGCCCACGTGCCAGCGGCGATGCCGTACATCGCGTTGACGACAAACATCAACACGAGCGGGCCGAACTCGCTGACGATGTTGACTGTCTGCTCGAGATTGAATGGCATCAATCGCTTCAATGCGCTCATATGCCTGAGATCACCCTCTTTGTTACTTATCGTCGTAGTTGGCGCGCTGGGGCGCCTTTTACCCCGCGCTAGCTAGCCCGCGGCAATGGCCTGCGCAAACTCCCCTGCATCAAATGGCTGAAGATCGTCCACACCCTCGCCGACACCAATAGCATGCACCGGCAAACCATGTTTGGCGGAAATTGCGACTAGAATTCCGCCCCGCGCCGTGCCATCGAGCTTCGTCATTACGAGACCGGTGACGCCCGCGCGCTCACGAAAAACGTCCACTTGCGACAGCGCGTTTTGGCCCGTCGTCGCATCGAGAACGAGGAGGACGTCGTGGGGGGCTGACGGGTCGAGCTTGCGCAAAACACGATTCACTTTGACCAGCTCTTCCATCAACCCTTCCTTGTTCTGAAGCCGCCCAGCGGTATCGATCAGCAGAACGTCAGCGCCTTCATCTCGGGCCTGCGCCAATGCGTCGTAGACCAGTCCAGCCGCGTCAGAGCCAATATCACGCGCAACCACGTTGGAGCCCGTGCGCTCACCCCAGATCTTCAGCTGATCAATGGCGGCGGCGCGGAACGTATCGACAGCGGCAAGCACCACATTCTTGCCCTCGCTGTGGAACTTCGCAGCAAGCTTGCCAATCGTCGTCGTCTTCCCCGTTCCGTTGACACCGACGACGAGGATAACGTGCGGCTTATGGCTGTCGTCGATTTTCAAGGCCCGCGCAACGGGCTCCAGGACACGCTCAACCTCCGCCTTTAAGACAGCACGCACGTCGTCGGCTTGAATGCCTTTCTCGTAGCGCCCCTTCCCCAAGGTCTCGATGATGCGCTCAGCCGTGTCGAGCCCTAGGTCCGCCTCGATCAACACATTCTCGAGATCCTCAAGCGTATCCTCGCTAAGCGTGCTTTTGGTGAACAGCCCGGTGATGCCGTCTGAAAGTCGTGTTGAGGTCTTGCCTAGACCCGCCTTCAGGCGACCCAACCAACCTTGACGAGCGGGCGATTCAATTTCTTCCATCCCAGGATCACCATCGCTGGTAGACTTCGATCCCCATAGTCGGCCAAGCGTGCTTTTAATCTTCGGGCCGCTTTCACTCACGCTAGCACCTCGCCGGAAAGGCGCCGCCCGTCATGGCCTTTGACGCGCGCACGCACAATGTCGCCAGGCTGGCGGGATGCCGACAAATGTATTTCCGCGAACTGCCGCGTGCGCCCAATTCCCTCTCGCTCCATCAAGACCTCGACCTCCGACCCGGCCTGCATCGTAAGGAACTGCGATAGAACCCTGGCGCCTTTATCTCTGAGTAGTGCGGCACGCTCTTTGACCACGGTGCGCGGTATTTGCGGCATTCTCGCAGCTGGCGTGCCCTCGCGGGGCGAAAACGGGAAGACGTGCAAATATGTGAGCCCGCACGCGTCGACAACGCTCAACGACTTGCCAAACATATCCTCGGTTTCGGTCGGGAACCCCGCAATGAGATCGGCGCCAAAGACCATATCCGGCCGCAGCCGGCGCACTTGCTCGCAGAATGCGATTGCGTCGGCACGGCTGTGACGCCGCTTCATTCGCTTCAACACCATGTCGTCGCCCGCCTGCATGGATAGATGCAGGTGCGGCATCAGGCGCTCCTCCTCGCCAATGGCATCCATCAGGTCCTTATCAGCTTCGACCTGATCGATAGAAGAAAGACGCAGTCGCTGAAGCTCAGGCACAAGCTTCAAGACTTGACGCACAAGCGCGCCGAGCGTCGTCGAACCGGGAAGGTCCGCGCCGTATGCGGTTATGTCGACTCCGGTCAGAACAACTTCGCGGTAGCCGCTTTCGACCAGGCGGCGGATCTGCGCAACCACCTCGCCGGCCGGTACCGATCGCGACGGCCCCCGCCCAAAGGGAATAATGCAAAACGTGCAACGGTGATCGCAACCGTTCTGGATCTGAACGTAAGCGCGCGTCCGACATCCAAAGCCATCGATCATATGGCCCGCGGTCTCGCGCACGCTCATGATGTCATTGACCTGTACGCGCTCGAACTCGCCGGTCGACAACCCGCGGTACGTCTCCGCCTTCACCTTTTCATCATTGCCGATGACGTGGTCCACCTCGGCCAGCGCCGAGAACCTCTCCGGCTCAACCTGGGCCGCGCAGCCCGTGACAATGATGCGTGCGTCAGGATTCTCCCGGCGCAGTTTGCGGATGGTCTGCGTCGCTTGGCGCACGGCTTCTCCGGTCACCGCACAGGTGTTGACGATGATCGCGTCCTTGAGACCCGCATCGTCGGCGTGCTTGCGCATAACTTCCGACTCATACGCATTGAGCCGGCAGCCGAGTGTTATGATCAAAGGCTCAGCCATCTTTCCTTACGAGAGAGTGGCCGTCAGGCCGGTTGCGTGAACAAGTACGGAATTCGGGCCGCGGCTCTGAAGGATTGCGCACTCGCTATCCTGGGCCAGGCCGCCATGGTCTTCTCCGGTCATACTCGACAACTCTGTCATTCGCTAGACTTGGACACGCGACAGAGTATCCGCCGCCAGCACGCCTTCAAATTCGAGCTCGGCCGGCCCCGTCATCAAGACGCGGTTGTCGTTGGTCCACTCAATGGCCAGCGGGCCACCGGGCAGCTCGACGGTAACCTTACGATCCGTGAAGTCCTTACGCACGGCCGAGACGGCTGCTGCGCAGGCCGCCGTACCACAGGCCTTGGTGAGCCCCGCGCCTCGCTCCCAGGTTCGCAGTTTAAGCCCTGAGCGCGAAGTGATTTGCGCCACCGAGATGTTGGCGCGTTCAGGAAAGAGCGGGTGATTTTCCAACAGTGGTCCAAAGCGACCCAAGTCGTGCGCCTCTACGTCGTCCACCCAGAAGATTGCGTGTGGATTGCCCACGTTCACCACCGAGGGTGAATGCAGGAGCGGCTCTTCAATGGGGCCAATCTGTAGTTCGATGCCGGTCGTATCATGGAAGGGTTCAGCAAGCGGGATCTCCTCCCACGCAAGCCGTGGCGCACCAATGTCGATCGTCACGCGGTCAGCGCTGGTCGCCGTTGCACGTAACACGGCCTCCTGGGTTTCAATCGTGACCTTAGCGCGTCCAGTCTCTTGCGACAAAAGCAGAGCAACACAGCGCGCCGCATTCCCGCACGCGCCCACTTCCGATCCATCCGAATTGTAAATGCGCATGAACGTATCGGCTTTTTCCGATGGCTCGAGGACGATCACTTGATCGCAACCAATCCCTTGCGACCGATCGGCTATACGGCGGGCGATCTCCGTCGTGATCTTAATGGGCTGCACGCGAGCGTCCAAGATCACGAAATCGTTGCCGAGTCCGTTCATCTTGCGGAAGGGTATGGTGGCGGCACCGCTCATGTGCCCCATATATGGCTGCGGAGCATGAAAAGACAATTCGATAGAGGTTCGCCACTAATGACGATGCAAAGCCGTTTCGTTCTTGGACCTTTTCTTGCGCTTGCCCTTGCATTCACATCGGCTTGCGACGCCGCCGAAAACACCACTTCCGCTCCGCCCGCCAAGCCGACCAAAGTTAGCGTCGAGTCCGTTGCCACAGGGCTCGAGAACCCCTGGGGTATGCAATTCCTCCCAGATGGCCGAATTCTAGTCACAGAGCGACCCGGCCGCATGCGCATTGTCTCCACGGACGGCAAACTCTCAGAGCCAATCGCCGGCGTGCCTGAAGTGGCAGCAATTGGCCAGGGTGGCTTGCTTGACGTGCTGCTCGCACCCGACTTCGACAAGACGGGCACAATCTACTTCTCCTATGGCGAACCGCGCGACGGCGACAAGAATGCAACCTCCGTAGCACGCGCCAAGTTGGTGCTCGACGCCTACAGTGGCCGCTTGGAAGATGTGAAGGTGATCTTCCGGCAAGAGCCCGCCATCAAGAGCAAATTTCACTTCGGCTCACGTCTCGTTTGGGCGCCCGATGGAACGCTCTTCATTACGACGGGCGACCGCAACCACCTGCGCGATGAAGCGCAGAACCCGGCCAACACAATCGGCAAAGTGGTTCGTATTAATCCCGACGGCACCATTCCCGATGACAACCCAAAGCTTGATGGCTGGGCGCCAGAGGTTTGGTCCATCGGCCACCGCAACATCCAAGGCGCTGCCCTGCGCCCTGAAACCGGGGAGCTCTTTACGCTGGAGCACGGCCCGCGCGGCGGCGACGAGTTGAACCACGTTGAAAAGGGCAAGAACTATGGTTGGCCCATCATCACCTACGGCATCAACTACGACGGCAGCACCATCACCGACATTACGCAAAAGGAGGGGCTAGAGCAGCCCGTCTACTATTGGGTGCCCTCTATCGCGACGTCGAGCTTGACGTTCTATGATGGCGATCTCTTCCCTGAGTGGAAAGGCAATGTGTTTGTCGGCGGCTTGGGCGGCGCGCGTGTCGAGCGTCTGGTGCTCGACGGCCGCCAGGTCGTTGCAGCCGCAGTCCTGCTGGGTGATCGCGGTGATCGCATTCGTGATGTACGTCAGGGACCCGACGGGGCACTGTGGCTGCTGACGGACGACAAAAACGGCGAGGTGCTACGCGTGGTCCCCGCAAGCTAGAGGCCGATAGCGCGCCGTGGCATAGTGCCCAATCCTCATAGCCGGTCCTGTTGCCCATGACGATTTCGAGAACCAGCCGTGACCTCCTCAAGCTCTCGCTGGTGAGGCCGTGGCCTTTCCGTTGCCCTGGGTGCATCTGTCTGACCTGGCCGGAGCGGCAAACGCTGCGCCGCGTCTCGCAAATTGTGGGCAAGTGGAAGCGCCAAGTCCGGCGCCAAGTCCGCGCGGCAAGTCCAGCGCCAGGCCCGTGACAAGGCCCAGGCGCGACTTGCAGCCTCTGCCGGGACCCCGCAAGGTTGACACCCCGGCCGCCCCCGAGGCATTGTCCGCGCCAATCAAGACGGCCCTGAAATCCAGAGCCGCCGCCCTGTCCTTGGGATGTCCCATGAGGCAGGGGGGTCAACATCCCGCCGGCGAGTTTCGCCCGCGGGTGCGTTTTCGTTTTGCGCTGTCAGACGCAAGTTTGCCGGCGCTAAGGCAGGGTGAATGTTTCAATCGCTGTCCGATCGCCTTTCTGGCGTCCTCGACAAGCTAACGCGGCGCGGTGCGCTCACCGATAGCGACGTCGCCGAGGCGATGCGCGAGGTACGCCGGGCGCTGCTGGAGGCCGACGTCGCCCTCAGCGTCGTCAAGGACTTTACCGAGAAGGTGAAGGCGCGGGCGATTGGCCAGGATGTCGTGCGCTCGGTCACCCCCGGGCAAATGGTCGTCAAGATCGTGCATGACGAGCTGGTCGCCATGCTGGGCTCGGACGCGCAGCCAATCGATCTCAATGCAAGCCCGCCGGTTGCGATCATGCTCGTCGGCTTGCAGGGCTCAGGCAAGACGACGACCACGGCGAAGATCGCCAAGCGGCTCTCCGACAGACAAAAGAAGAAAGTGCTGATGGCCTCGCTCGACACGCGCCGGCCAGCGGCTCAAGAGCAGCTGCGCGTGCTTGGCGAGCAGACGGGCATCGAGACGCTTCCCATCGTCGAAGGGCAAACGCCGCAACAGATTGCCAAACGTGCGCTCGATGCTGCCCGCCTTGGCGGTTACGACGTCGTCATGCTCGATACCGCGGGCCGCATCCACGTTGACGAAGCCCTGATGGCGGAGACGGCAGAAATCCGCGACATCGCGCATCCGCATGAAACGCTGCTCGTCGCAGATAGCCTCACCGGTCAGGATGCCGTCAACGTCGCCAAGGCGTTTGACGAACGCCTTGGCATCTCAGGCATCGTGCTGACGCGCGCCGATGGTGATGCGCGTGGCGGTGCGGCACTGTCCATGCGCGCCGTCACCGGAAAGCCGATCAAGCTTCTGGGCGTGGGCGAACAGTGGGACGCGCTGGAAGACTTCCACCCTGCGCGCGTCGCTTCGCGCATCCTGGGTATGGGCGACGTTGTCTCGCTGGTTGAGAAAGCCGCCGAAACGATCGACGTCGAAAAAGCCCAGAAGATCGCCCAGAAGATGAAGAAGGGCATCTTCGATCTGGAGGACATGGCCGAGCAGTTGAAGCAAATGCAAAAGATCGGCGGCATGTCGAGCGTGCTGGGGATGATGCCCGGCATGGGCAAGATCAAGTCGCAGATGGCCAATGCGAACGTCGATGAAAGCATTCTCACACGTCAACACGCCATCATCGGCTCGATGACGCCATACGAGCGGCGCAGCCCCAAGGTGCTCAACGCGAAGCGCAAACGGCGCGTTGCGGCCGGCTCGGGCACCAAGGTCGAGGAAATAAACCGCCTCATCAAGATGCATCGGCAGATGGCCGACATGATGAAGACGCTTGGCCGCAACAAGGGCATGCTCAACCGCATGTTGGGCACCAGCAGCGCGCCGAGCGATGCGGAGATGGCCGCCATGCAGGACGAGCTGCAAAAACTCGACCCCAAGGCGCTCGATCAGCTCCCGAAGGATCTCAAGGACGCGCTTCCCAAAGGACTGCCCGGACTGGGCTCCAGCGGCGCACTGCCCGCAGGGCTGCCGGGCCTCGGCGGCATGCCCGGCTTAGGTGGCGGCTCGATGAAATTCCCCGGTCTTCCGGGAACGAAGAAGAAGTGACTCAGATCAACTTGCAATGAAGGAAGAACAGCAATGTCCGTAAAAATTCGCCTTGCACGCGGAGGGGCCAAAAAGCGGCCCTACTACTATATCGTCGCCGCCACCACGACGTCGCCTCGCGATGGTCGCTACATCGAGCAGGTCGGCACCTATAATCCGATGCTGAAGAAGGACGATGAGTCCCGCGTCAAACTCAATATCGAGCGCTGCAAATATTGGCTGTCCGTCGGCGCGCTGCCGACAGACCGCGTCGCGCGCTTTCTCGATACGGCAGGGCTCTTCAAGCATAAACCGTCGAACAACCCCATTAAGGGCAAGCCGGGGAAGAAGCGCGTTGAGCGTGAGGCCGCAGCCGCTGAGAAGGCCAAGGAGGGCGAAGAGACCAAGGCAGCCGCAGCAGAGGCCCCCGCCGAGACGCCCGCAGAGCCCGCAGCCGAGTCGGGCGAGTCAGCGGCATAAGGTAAGCGCGCTGGGGTCAAAACTACGGCCCCGGCGTCAACTGGCTCAAGGCAGGGCCGACGCTCCAACACAACCTGTACGGAGCGTATTTGGATTAATCAACCATAGCGCGCACAACATCTTGCATGGGTTTCTTCCCTCACTACCGTACCTGTGAGGAATAAGGGGCCCCAGAGGGATGCTGGAAGACGGGATCTATGGTTTGGACTACCGGGCTCAGGACGCCCGCGGGGAGGATGGCGGGCGGGCGCTTGCCATCCTGCGTGACGGTAAGATCCTCGGCTCCGACCCGTGGGGCGGTCTCTTTACCGGCCTCTACGATTACGACCCTCGCCATTGCCTCAACAAAGTGCGCCTGCGCTTCGACGTGCCCCCCGAGGGCGTCCTTGTGACCGGATTTTGCGCTGGCCCAAAAGGCGCAACACTGGATATCGTCGGCACATTCGAACGGAACGCGCCAAAGATGGTAACGGTGGTGGACGTATGCGGCACCCCCGTTGAGGTGCAGCTCACCTACCTCGGACCGCTCCCCGGCGAAAAGACCAATGGGCGCCCAGCACCGTGTGGCAATGAGCGATAAAGACCGCCGTATCCTCTTGGGCCGCATCGCCGGCCCCCACGGCATTCAAGGCAACGTCGTCATCGAGACCTATACGGGTGAGCCACAAGGTATTGCTGCCTACGGTCCTCTCGAAACGGAGGACGGAACTCGGCAACTCGTTGTCTCGATTGTTCGCGTTACACCCAAGGGCGTGATTGCCCTGGTCGAAGGCGTTAGCGATCGCACGGGTGCCGAGGCACTTAAGGGCCTCAAGCTCTATATCGATCGTGACCGGCTCCCCGCAGCGACAGAGGGTGAGTTTTATCAAACCGACCTCGTCGGTCTCA
>PVMK01117418.1_pt1 | contig 30422 bp, 37 predicted proteins | sample 1853481 | NCBI WGS metagenome assembly PVMK01 (sample SAMN08533507, study PRJNA380276) | Marine sediment metagenome, whole genome shotgun sequencing project.
ATGCTGTTTACGCTTTCAAGCCCTGAGCCAATTTGAGCTCATGTCCCTTAATGGCACATTGCGGCCCCACGAAGAACCGAAATCGACGACATAACTATTAACGCTATGAAGCAAAACGACCGTAAAGGCCAAACATTGTCTACCAGATCAGATGTGGGTTATTACAGCTAAACTAAAAATTCGCTATTCACCGAAAAGGATGCTCTGCACCATAGCTGGATTAAACGTTTTGAAGGGGTGCTCGCGGCACAGATCCTCAATCTGTAATTCGCCTGTAGTTGTACACGCCGAAACCAACTCCTCAATAGTGAAGTACCCGCGTTCCTCATCGAGGGCATCCAGGCGCTTGGTGATAGTTTCAACTGTAGCCATTTTTTCGCTCCTCCATTTGATTGACGCGCTGCTCCAATTCTTCGAGTTTCTCTAACTTTTCACCGGCGAGGATCGCAGTCAGTAGACTGGCCGCTTCATCAGGCGGTAACCGTCCACCAGCAACCGCAGACAAGACGCCTGAGGTATAGTCCCTGGCGCTGTCGCCTTTAATGTTTAATTCGACGCAGACCGATCGGGCCTTGAAAGGGGGACGCACCCTGGACGCCAATAAGTTGAGGCAGTTCTGATCACCATTCTTTGCGGCTTCGGCAATGTGTTCCCAAAATTCGGGCTCACCGCCAAACTCTTTCTTAATGGATGCTAAGATTGGGTTGGTGCGGCCCTTCGGCCTTCCTCCGGGATTACCGCTTTGCCCCTTATTGAATCTACTCACCTGTTTCGGCTCCTGATAATGGCCTGTTCTTTCTCATATTTGATTCAAACTTCAACCCCATAATGGGTGGCAATCAAACTTAACAGTGGCCATACTTTTGTCCTCACTAACATTGATTGCGGATCTGGGCTGGTACTTATCTATCGCTGTCTTCTCCATGTTTTTCGCGTCTTACTTTTGATTCTGCCATTATTTCACCGACCTTCCAAGAATGAAGAGGCTTAATAAAACCGGACACCTTGTTACGGATGTAAAATGCCATAAAGAGGTGAACCATGACAGGACAAAGACGAGATTTCCCAGAGGACTTCAAGCGAGATGCCGTGGCGCTTGTGACATAGCGTTGCTTCAAGAAAATTCCTCAGCTTTAGGATTTTTGGGTTTCCCCGTACAGTACTCACCAGCTGAAAGATCCAGGCCATTGGCAATTTCCAAAAACTGGAAGCTCAGAATGCCGTCGCAATCGAAATCCACCTGGGCGCGAATGCTAATTTCCCGCTGGTGAATGGCGCTCACCAAGCCATCAATGGATGCCTTGTTATCCGCATAGCCGAGTCGGAGGCATCGGTTGAACAACAGCACTAAGCTGTCTACCGCGACCTGTGCGGCCTCCACTTCATTCCCGTCGCCAGGCTGCCGGGCGACCGCGCCGAAATCAGCATTACTATCTTTTTTCGCCGGTGGTTTATTCATTGTAGTGCCTCCAGTTTTGAAAAACGTATGTGCTCACGGGCCTGGTGTTCCTGGGCGAGCAGTCGCATCAGATCCCGCTTGTGATTGTCGGGGAGGTCCCGGTAGGGTGTACACCTAGTCAGGTACAACAATCGGCCCAGCTCTGACACCGGGCGGTCCAGCCTGATGCCGTAGTTTGCTATCAAGCTCATAAATGATTACCACAGACCCCGCGTATGTTCGCAGGTGTCTATTTCCAATTAAGTTGTGATCTGTAATTGAGTTATTACCGGGTGTAACCGTCCTACACTTCTCATCATTTATAAGTAATCTAAACAGTAATAAATAAGTAATAAGTAATAGGCGGGTGTGCGGTTGTGCAACAGGTTGGGTGCGCATCCGCACAGGTACTTGTTCATATCCGCACACCTTTGGAGTCGAGCGGGTGGAGAGCCTTTCGGCCTTTCTGTGTGAGTTCGAGGCGGGTAGCTTTGCCCGGCGCTCGCGAAACCGTAACAAAATGGGCCAGGTTTTCCTCCAGCCAGTCTACAGCACGGTACAGCGCATACCGGCTGTGACCAGACTTTGCTACCAGGTCACGGGTGGTTTTTAACGGTTGTCCGAATGTCCGGTCCCGCTGGACGGCAAACATTAAGACAATGAGAGCGGGCAAGGTGATTCGCGGGTGTATCCCCAGGGTAGAAACCAGGCCACTGAGTTTGAGCAGTAGAAATTCCTCCCGCTGGTGGCGCGTACGCGACTGGCGACGGATCTCCAGATCAGCCAGGCGCCAGACAGTTTCACCTTGTTCATTCATCGTTTCGACATAGCCCTCCGGTACTTTTGGCGGTGTATACTTGTCGGCATCAGAAGGCATACAGGTGGTTTTCTATGCGGAAGAATTTAGCGAAAGATTGGTTAACAAAGGCGACGGACCGGACCCTGCCAGGGCCGCTTCCCGTGCGGCCTTCATCACAACGGCGTGCAGATCCCCGGCATCCTCGTCCACATACACGTCCGGGTAGCGCGTCACGCCAAACTCGGTAGGTATGCGGTAGCCGTCACCTAGCACCAACTCGGACACGTCGCCCATTATTTGTTGGGTGGCGGCGATGGTTTTGTCCAGATCCTCCAGCGGCGCTTCGATCAGTACGGCGTCGTGTACTGGACAGCAGACGGCAATTCCCGCCTCGGTCAGTTCGCACAGCGCGATGCGCATCATTTCCGCCCCAGTCGCCTGCATATAAAAATTTTTTAGCGACCGGAGATTGATACGCGAACCCGACTTCATCCTGCGCTCCCAGCCGAAAACTGTCCGCAACGGTAGCCCCAGGCTCCCAGCGTTGGCCTGCTGCTCTACCCACTTGTGAAATGTCGGGTAGGCCTCGCGGTGAAGCAATATCAGGCGGCGGGCGGTGTCCAGTTTCACGTTTAGCTGCGGCGCCAGTCCGTGTTCCGTTAGGCCGTAGCCCAGCCCTAATACTGTGGCCTTACATTGTTTCCGCACCTGGCCGTGCGTTTCCTTTGTCGCACCTGCGGGTGCCAGTCCGGTACGGACCGCAAACGACAGGTATACATCGCCTGCCTGATAGTCCTCCCACAATGCCGCATCTCCACTCAGCGCCGCCCCTATAGCTATCTCCTGGGAGGCCCAATCGACGTAGGCCAGCGCGCAACTCTCGGGGGGCTTAATGAAACTCCGCGACCACCTGGCGCTACCAAATATAAATTTTGAATTGCTCGGTTGGTTGCGGCCAGTCACCGCGCCATAAGGATTGAGCCACACCCGATTACGGCCGTCTTTGCCGACGGTAAAACTATTCAACCGCATTTTTCCCAGGGTATGCCTAACCTCGCGGATGTTTGCAATAACCCCCCCGTGGATCTTCGCCTGCTGGCGGAACGTATCGTCCTCCAGATCCAGCGCGCCGGTCGAAAGGCGCGGCCAGGCAATATCCAGCCGGTAGAGTAGATCGCTAAATCGGGCGGCGCGGAATGACACATCCTCGTATGCTCCTCCGGTGTCCACCTCTAGAATAACTCGCTGTTTTACTGCCTCCCACTGTGAGCTGGCGAGCTGCAACGCCGCCGCGTCAATCGGTATTCCGGTGCGCTCGACATGGGCCAGGGCGATGGTATAGCGCCCGCGAATCAGACACCCATTCCATCGGCTTATCGAATCGGTGATGACCGGGTACACGCATTTGAGTACATCGGTGGTGAGCTCCACATCCTGCGCGCAATAATCCAGCAGGTAGTCGCAGTCAGCGTCGGTAAACCCCCGATTGATAATGAGATCACGTGCTGCATCTTTATCGGCGGATTCCATCGTGGGTAGATGCAGGAGGCGTGCGGCATTAATTAAGCTGGGAGCCTTGTACCCGTTCCGGTCATAGAGTTGCTGGCGGATCTCAGGGTAGAGGTCGATCAGGCGGCGGGGTGTTGGCCATCCGAGTTTTATAAAGCAGCCAATATCCCCAATACCGGAGAAACAGACGAACAGGCTCCGGTCATCGGTGGGGAATGGGACGGGACATTGCATTTCGTCCCGCCACAACTTGATCCAGGTACCCGTAACGAGATCGACGGCTGCAAGACATACGGGGTCCGGTGTTTCTCCGGGGTCACTAACATACTCAAAATCGAATACCCAAATATGCGAGTAGCCTTGCAGCCGATCCATATCAGGCCAGCCCCATCAGGCGCATCAGGACAGGATCACGGGGATTGGTGATTGTGAAGTTTTCGCCGAACCCGGCCCGCAGGTAGTCGGGTAATTTGTGCTTGGGCCAATCGGGTTCAGGGATAGGCACACGCGCCGCCATGACGTCGTAACCTTTGGCGGCCTGGTTACTCTGGACGCGGACCCACTGTTGTTTAGCGAGTTCGACAGCCTGGCGCATGGACTGGTGCCAGCTATTGTCTTTCCCGTCAGTGGGGACCGGATGCGTCAACCACAGGAACGGATTACCTTGGCGATCAGTAGCCACGGTCAACCGGACCCGTTTCGCGCTCTCCGCTACCTCCTGGGCCGCTGCGGGTGTCAGGAGGTAGACTTCGCCGGTGCTTTCCAACTTGAGGACGTAAGCTTCCAGGCTCATCTCGGGGGCGTCACTCGCTCGGCAGAAGGCATCCTTAGCCGGGTTTCCGACGCGGCAAGTCACCAGCAGCTTTTCAGCAGCAATCAGCTCCTGGGACGGCGGTGCAGCGAAGGCCGCGGGGTTGAAGGGATCGGCCGTTTCAAGACCGGGGGTTTCGTGCATATCCTGTGCAATTTCGTTACTATCTTTACTGGTCATACGATGTCTCCGTGGTATGTGATTGTGTCCCGGCGGCCAATCGGGAATTTATGGCCATTTTTCAGTCTCAGCCGTTCGGCCTAACCGTCGAGCGGCTTTTTTATGCCACCTTAGAACCAGAGCCAGAGTAGTGCCGTGTCAGCGCAGTGTTTGCGGCCCACACTACGAACCACACGCCAGCCCTCGCCTGAAGAGTCAGTCATCGAAAATCTGCGGGCGCTCATGCCTCACCCCCGGGGGGTTTCGCTATGCGGGAATAATTGATTCGTCACGTTCCATGTAGGCTATTAGCGATGGAATATGGATATACCAGCGGCCGAAACGCTTACGAAAGATCCGTTTGACGTCTTCGTCCTGCTGTTCAAGAGTGGCTATTTTTTGACGCGCTCGGCGAGTGGGCATGAGGTTCGGGTGTTCAGCCCCGAATTGATTGAGTGGGCAGAATCCAGTGGGGTACTGCTCAAGTAGAATATGTTGCATAGAATGTCTCCGTTTCGGCTTGTTTACCGAGAGGGGACATTATTTCGCTACTAATTACTCTGTGCAAAAACTGGGCTGTAGGACAAATAAGTTTGCTTTACAGTTCTGGAATCATGGACTGCACCAAAAATTAGTTTGCACTACAGTTCTGGAAATTTTTTTATCCTTTTTCTGAATTCTTTCAGTAACTCATCAAATTGCCGCTCTTTGAGCTCCAAAGCTTCCATCGTAAGTCCGCGCTCTCGGCTATTTATATTTTTAGCTACCTGCATCACATCTGCGGCCTCCAAGCGGAGTTCTTCAGCAATATTTGTCCTATTCTTCCGGATAAGTTCTAATCCTTTTCCAAAGCGGATGTGCTTTATTAACATAAGCCCCCTATGCATTGGGTCCCCTTTGATCTGAGAGCTTAATTTTAGATTCGGCTTACGCTCACCTGATACGACAAGACCAAGGAATACCCTTGCAAAATCAGGCATAGGTTCCGTTTGTGTAACGTGTTTATACAATAAATACGGATATCCATGATCAAAACAATAAACAGCCCATATCCAATCCAAACTGTCTAGTGAGCCCACTTCTTCATAAAGCAGCTCGAGGCCCAAATAATGCAGCTGGTCTTCTTCCTCCTTTTGCATAAAGCCATCTGGTGAAGTCGCCTTAACTATCTTAGAGAGGCTTATCGAATTACTCGGTTTACGCCCTGCCTGAATATAACCCTTCCAATTTTTAGTACCCTTTTCCTCCGTCTCTGCCTGAAACTTCTGCAGTTTCTCACTCACCGTGACTAGCTCTGCGCGAAGATGTTCTTCTCTATCTAGCCAGGTTTGAAGAAGTTCTTCCTTAAGCGCTATTACTTCATCATCCTTCGCCATTATTGCGATCCTCCACTGCCTGACTCACTTGCAGCGCCACATCGCCGACCAGGTGGGCATAACGCTTGAGCATGTGACTGGACTTATGGCCGGAGACCAGCTGCACCATGACCGGGTTCATTCCGGCCTGTAATGCCGCAGTAACAAAACCGTGCCGCAGATCGTGAAAGCGGAAGTCCTGAATACCGGCGATTGCCTTTACCTCGCCCCAATGCACTCTGTAGTTGTAGGGGGCCTTGCCCGTCGTTGAATTGAAAAAGACATAGCCACCACCTCTAAGGAGGTTGTCCTTCTTCCAAGCCTTCAGCCATTCCTGCGCCCGGCCAGTGACAGCCACTGCCCGCTTTTCGCCGTTCTTTGATTTGATGATTTGGATTAAGCCGGTATCAGTATCGACATTGCGCCAGGTAAGGTTCCGTATCTCCCCTGCCCTCATGCCAGTAGCTTCGGCAACCAAGACAAAACCTAGCAGTGACTGTTCGGGGTATTCTGCAAGAGCCTTAGCCAGTGCATTACGCTCATCGTCTGTTAGCAGCCTGTCCCGCTCGTTGTCCTCGGTCAGCGACTTGATGTGGCACGGGTTCTCCTTGAGCCAGTCCCACTCCTCCATGGCGATGGCACAGACGCGACTCAGGAGCGCCACACGGCGATTCACAGAGGCATTGGAAAGCGGCTTGCCCTTGTTGGGGCCGGTCTTCACTTTTTGTTTACGGAGTTTCTTGCGGGTCTCTACGATGTGGGCCTTGCGCACCTGGGAGAGCTTCACCTTGCCAACATTCCCTTTCCAGAAGTCGAGCACGGTTTTTTCGTAAGTGATGGTGTCGGGGAATTCCTCCAGATACCGATCAATGAGATCGGCCACGGTCTTGTTGCTCAGATTGTGAATGTCGCCCTTCTCTAGAGCGGTTTCAGTCTCCCGCGCCCACTTGGATGCAGCGCCTTTTGTGGTGAACATCTTGGACATGGGCTTGTGCCCCTGCCTGCGGATTTCAGCGCGCCATTTGTTGCGAAATTTGCGAACGGTTGCCATAACTCTGTCCTCTCACTAATTGGCTTTCAGTGCGCACAAATTGCGCACAGCTTTAGATTAAGATCGAGCTATTTCTAAAATAACTTATTAAAACAATAGGTTAAGTGGAGGCTCGGAGCGGAATCGAACCGCTGTGCACGGAGTTGCAGTCCGCTACATCACCACTCTGTCACCGAGCCATTTGGGGGGATTGGAGCGGGAAACGAGATTCGAACTCGCGACCTCAACCTTGGCAAGGTTGCGCTCTACCAACTGAGCTATTCCCGCAAACATGAATGTCCTGAAACACACACTCATCTTGAAGGCGCATATTGTATTCACCGGGCGGCAAGAGTCAAGCAGAATACAAGGAAAATGTCGCAAGCAACTGAATTACAAAGAATTATCCCTGTCCTTAATGATTACCCAGGCCGCTTTGAGGTAGATAACCATGGACCACAGGGTCAACACGGCCGCGGTATACAGCACCACATAGCACAGGGCCAGCATCCAGTTCTCATCCCTGGCAGGATCTATCGCCAGCAACGCGGTAATGGCGACCATCTGAAATCCGGTTTTTACCTTGCCTATATAGGAAACCGCCACCGACGTGCGCTCTCCCAGTTCCGCCATCCACTCGCGCAGGGCGGAGATCACGATCTCCCTGCCGATAATGACGCAGGCCGCCAGAGTGAACAACAGCGTGTCATGACGTTCTACTAACAGCACCAGGGCGATAACAACCATCAGTTTATCTGCCACCGGATCCAGGAAAGCGCCGAAGGCGGTCATTTGGCCCAGGCGACGGGCCAGGTAGCCATCGAGCCAGTCGGTAATGGCCGCCACCGCAAAAATAACGGCGGCAACCATCAGGTGATTCCTGAACGGCAGGTAAAAAACCACCACCAGTACCGGAATCAGCATAATCCGCATGAGGGTCAATGCATTGGGAATATTAATTGGCAAGTGGCTGAAGTCCTTTCACACTGCTCAGCGATATGATTGACACGATCATATATCAATTTCACTCACTTGACGTTGAAATTTTCCAGTTGCTCAAGGCTGGATACAAAACAGGAATCCAGGCGGTTTACTTCTCAGGCGTGGACCTGCAGCAAAGTCAAATAAAGGGCACTGACCCGCGTGGCACTTACTTAAGGCGGCGGTGGGTACGTGCCGCTGCTCCCTTGGTTCCCTTAGCTTTCCCGGGATTTTTTTACTATCAGGTTATCAACTAACCTGAGCGATCTTGCCATTTCCCGGGCCAGGTTCATCATCAGAAGACCAAATTCCAGGGGGCCATTATTGTGAAAGGTATGGAAGAGCGCACTGTCTATTTCAAGGGTTATCGTGTCCTGGAGGGCCTCGGCACGGCCGACCCGGTCGTGTAACGCGATCATGCTCATAAAACCAATCTGTTCGCCGGTTTTGTAATCCCTTATATAGGCATAGCGGCCATCGTGGAATTTATAGTAGCCAATTTGTCCATCTAGAATCACATGAAAACTGTCGCCTGGCTGACCGTGCGAAAAAATGCATTCGCCTTTTTCCAGGGAATGAATTTTCCCGTTTTGCAACAGCCAGAGGATCGATGATTCCGGTAGCGCACCAAAGACAGAAGCATTGGTGAACGAAGACAGTTCCCGATTTTTCAGCACTTGCTCGCTGGATATTAACTTCATGAGTCAACTCCATTGCACAGATATTATGTATTCTAGCTGCTATCACAGCAATCTTCTTTGTTTTTAACTATTCCATTAACGGGGTGCAGCCTACCGATGCCGACAGAGCCCCGAAGCTTACCCTGCTGTGGCCGCGGCGATCGAGACAGATCAACCCATACACAGCGTGTGCGAAGACAACTCTACGTATGTAAGTGATCGTATATCTGTTGTGCCATTGTGGCACTAATTCCGGAAATTTTCTTCAACTCCTCCACGTTGGCATTCTGCACGCCCTGGGCGCTGCCAAAATGACGCAGCAATACCCGCCTGCGTTTTGCGCCCACCCCGGGAATATCTTCCAACGTGGACCGTTGCCGCGCTTTATCGCGGCGCGCCCGGTGCCCCGTAATTGCAAAGCGGTGCGCCTCGTCTCGGATTTGCTGGATAAGATGCAGCGCCGCGTTGTCACCGGGCAGTTGCCTCTCCTGACCGGTAGCGCCATTGACCAGGGTTTCGAAGCCTGCTTTACGGGTGACTCCCTTGGCCACGCCAATGACCTCCACCCCGCTCAACTGCAAATCCTGCAGTACCGCCATGGCCTGGGCAACCTGCCCTTTGCCACCGTCGATAAACAAAATGTCGGGCAGCACACCCTCCCCCGATTTGATTCGCTTATAGCGCCGTTGCAGGGCCTGCTGCATGGCCGCGTAATCATCGCCGGGGGTAATACCCTCGATATTGAATTTGCGGTAATCGGATTTGCGCGCGCCGTTCTGGTCAAATACCACGCAGGAGGCCACGGTGGCTTCGCCAGAGCTATGGCTGATATCGAAACACTCCATGCGCTCCGGCAACTCGGGTAGCGCCAACAGGTCTTGCAGTGCCTGCAATCGCCCTACCATTGTCTGGCGCCCGGCCAGGTGAGATTCCAGATTGGTCTCGGCGGTCTGCAGCGCCAACTTCAGCCATCGGGCTCTGGCTTCACGCACCCGGCTGCGCACCTTTACCTGGCGCCGGGCCTGCACAGACAGCGCCTGCGCCAGGACCTCCGTATCTTCAGGCAGCTCATTCACGATGATCTCAGCGGGAATTGCCCGGGCTCCGCCCAGGTAGTACTGCGGAATAAATGCCGACAGCACCTGGGCTGCGCTCTCCTGCAATTTGAGAGGCGGATAATAGGTTTTGCTGCCCAGCACCCGCGCGCCGCGCACAAATAACACTTGTACACAGGCCCGACCACCCGCCGCCGCCGCGGCGAGGATATCCAGATCCCCTGTCACCCCCTCTATGCCCTGGCTGGCCTGTACGTGCTGTAGCTGGCTGAGCTGGTCACGGTAAATCGCCGCCTTTTCATAGGCCAGTTGCGCCGCCGCCGCTTCCATATCGTCCGCCAGGCGCACCATTAACTGTTGCGACTTGCCGCGCAAAAACAGCGTAGTGCTCTCCACCTGGGCGTCGTACTCATCCTTGCTTACGAGGCCGACACAGGGGGCGGTGCAGCGATCAATCTGGTGCTGCAGGCAGGGCCGGGAACGATTTCTGAAGTAACTGTCTTCGCACTGCCGGACTTTGAACACTTTCTGTAGAAAGTGCAGCGATTCTCGCACTGCCCCGGCGCTTGGATACGGGCCAAAATACTGTCCCTTTTTACGCTTGGCACCCCGATGCAGGCTAAGCCGTGGAAATGTGTTCTCGCTGGACAGGAATATGTAAGGGTAGGATTTATCGTCCCGCAACAAGATATTATAAGGGGGGCTGCTGGGTTTTGATCAGGTTGTGTTCCAGCAACAGGGCATCGACCTCGGTGGAGGTCACTGTCACCTGTATATCCTGGATACGCGCTACCAGGGCCATGGTCTTTTCCGTAAGACCGCTGGCGCGAAAATAACTCCCGACCCGGTTTTTGAGGTTGCGTGCCTTGCCCACGTAGAGCAGCTTGCCCTCACCGTCGTACATCTGGTAGATGCCCGGGCGTGTCGTCAGCGCTTTAACAAAAGCCTTGTGATCGAACTCGTTCACCAGCTTTACCCGTAAACCCTGGGCTCGATCACCAGCTGAATACCAAAGGCATCCTCCACCGTCGCGGCTACTTCGCTGGCCAGTGACAGCAGTTGTTCACCACTATCATTGCCGTAGTTGACGATCACCAGAGCATGCTCCGGGTGAATTCCGATATCGTGCTCGCGGTAGCCCTTCCAGCCGCAGTGATCTATCATCCAGGCGGCGGGTAATTTCACCCGGCCATCCTCCTGCGGGTAAACGGGCAGGCCGGGGAACCTCGCCATCAATGCCTGTGCCTGTTCGGCAGGCACCAATGGATTTTTAAAAAAACTTCCGGCATTGGGCTCTACCGCCGGGTCGGGTAACCTGCGGCGGCGAATACTGACCACCGTGTTGAATACGTCCTGCGGGGTCGGTGCCGCAATATCAGTCTGCGCGAGTGCCGAAGCCAGGGCTGGATAGTCTGTATGCAACTCAGGCACCCGCGAAAGCTGCAAATCCACGGCGGTAATGACCAGTTCGTCTCGCAAACCCTGTTTAAACACGCTGTCCCTGTAACCAAACTCACAATCGGCACTGGACAGCGCATGCGGCCGCCCATCGGCAATTGCCAGCGTATGCACCCGCAACAGGCAGGACTGTAGCTCAACACCGTAAGCCCCGATATTCTGGACAGGCGCGGCGCCGACAGTACCGGGAATCAGCGCCAGGTTTTCCAAACCGTACAGCCCCTGCTGCAGTGTCCATTGCACCAGTGCGTGCCAGTTTTCGCCGGCGGCCACACGTAAAGTTACGCGATCACCGACCTCTTTGATGATTTCAATTCCCCGGCTATCCTGGCGTACTACCAGCGCCTCCAGATCCCTCGCCAGTACGACATTGCTTCCCTCCCCCAATGGCACCACAGGCAATCCCTGCCGGTCTGCCCAGCTTAAGGCTGCCAGCAGCTCGTCGTCGCCGGCAACCCTGACCAGTGCTGCGGCCCGCGCCTGTAGCGACAGCGTGTTATACGCCTGTAGTGGTTCAGCGCGCAGGATCTGCATTTGACGCTTCCACCGGATCACATATTTGTTGTAACAAGCCTTCGCTGGCGGCTTCCACCAGATCGAGCACCTGCGCAAAGCCATCGGGGCCGCCATAGTAAGGGTCTGGGACTTCCTCAGTGAACGCCTCTGCGGCATAGGGCAAAAAAAGACCCAGATGACCCGCATAATCGGCTGGGCACATGGCCCGCAGGTCTGCGAGGTTCATGTGATCCATGGCCAGGATATAGTGAAAACGGCGAAAATCCGCAGCCGTTACCTGCCGCGCCCGAAGATGGCTGAGATCATAACCGCGCTTGCCGGCCTCCGCCGTGGCGCGACGATCCGGCGCCTGACCAACATGCCAGTCCCCTGTTCCGCAGGAATCCACCGCCACTGCCTGGGTAAGCCCGTGCTGATCCCGCAAGCTCTCGAATACGCCGTGTGCCGTCGGTGAGCGGCAGATATTGCCCAGACACACGAATAATACTGACACCTGGGGTGCTTCACTCATTACTCACAGCCTCACGATCCTACACAATTCAGTTAATACCATGTTTTGCGTGCCTCTGACGCCAACCGTGGAACTGGATTATACCTGTGCCTGCACGTGAACGGCAGGCATAGCCGCATTGCCTCTGGGGTCATCGATGACAGGACAGACGTTTATAAAAAATGATAAAAAAAAGTGCTCTTCTTAATTTATGCATATACTCTAGATGAGCCAGACATCAAATGTCGATAACACTAACCAACAAACGGTATTTCCCATGTCCCGATCTATCCACCCCACACCTACAAAACTCCTTCTCGGTTGCTCGCTCACACTACTGGTGAGTCAGCAAGCGCTGGCTGTTGGTTTTGTGGCAAACCACACCTCCCATTTGACGGGAATCGCCAACGCCGGTTCCGCGGTTTATGACCATAGCGTCGCCGCCATTAGTAACAACCCGGCGGCGATGGCATTAATGTCTGAAATACAGGTGGGGGGCAATCTCTCCGCCCTGGTACCTGATTGGTCGGTGAACGAAAAGTGGGATTGTAACGCTGAAGACAATTGCGCACATAGCAATGTCGGCAGTGTAGCGGTAATTCCGGCCTTCGGGGCCATCCGCCCGATGGGGCGTGGCTTTACCTGGGGTGTTGGCCTCGGTGGTACCGCAGGGACAGGATTCAAGTACGGGGACGACTGGAAAGGGCGCGCTATCGTCAGGGACAATCATCTTGAGGTGATTGAACTGATGAATTCCGTTTCCTGGCGGATGAACGACCAATGGACGTTTGGCGTTGGCGTCGGGGCCATATATGGCGAAATGGTACAGAAACAGGATCTGCCGTCGCTAAGCGCTTCAGCCGGGGACGATCTTCACAGTATTATTGAGTTTGTCGGACTGGCTCAGGATTGCCAGGGTTTAACAGGACCGGCGCTGGCATTGTGCCTGAGTGGCGCTGTCGACGAGTCCGGATTAGACCCGGAGTCAGCCGCTGAAACCATTGGCAGCTTAAAGAGTTACCTGGATGGTGAAAGTGGCACCAAGGTTAAGCTTGACGGTGATGATTGGGGTGTCGAACTGGTGCTGGGCACCACCTGGGAATTTCTCCCGGGGCAACGACTTGGCATCGTGTATAAATATATGTCGGATTTCACCTTCGAGGGCAACGCAGAAATCAATGGACAGTTGTTATCAGACGAAACCGAGCAGAAGCCACACATGACCTTACAATGGGATATGCCGGAGCGTCTGATAGTAAGTGGCTCCCATCAAATCAATGATGGCCTGCACCTGTACTGGGATTTTGAACGGGTATTTTTTGATGATTTTGAACGCACCGACTTGCGCATAGATGGCCTGGGCACTACAAGAATAGACCGCAATTTCAAAGATGCCAACCGCTACGCGTTAGGCACGGAGTATCAACTGAATGACCAATATACGCTGCAATTGGGCGTTAGTTACGATGAATCGCCGGTAGATGATTCCGACAGAATGCCGGATATTCCGGTGGACGAGATTGTGAAAGTTGCGGTGGGCACCATTTACCAGATGACCGAGCAGTTAGACATTCAGGCCTATTTGACGGTAGAATTTCTTGGTGATAACAAAATCGAGCAGTTGGCCAGCATTGATGGACACAAAGTCGGGGAGTCATTCAAAATGGATTCTGACGCCACGCTCTATGTGTTTGGTGTCAGTTTCGGATATAAATTCTAGGTCATAATTGAATGGCACTTACGTGAGACAAAAGTGTGTACGCCCCGCAAGCAGCTACTTGGTGCGGCATTCAAGCAGGGCTCGAACAGCCTGTAGGTCATCTTCCGTGTCGACGCCACCTGGCACACCCTCCACCGCCCGGGCCACATGTATGCCCACACCGTTGTACAGGGCGCGCAATTGTTCCAGGTGTTCGAGTTGCTCTAGCGGCGCGGGCGGCCAGGTGACATACCGGTGCAGGAAGCCGGTGCGATAGGCATAGATGCCAATGTGACGGTACCAGCTACCCGATCGCGGCATGGTTTGCTGCCCGTGCATAAACTCGTCCCGCGGCCAGGGAATCGGTGCGCGGCTGAAGTACAGCGCCAGACCTTCGATATCGCTCACTACCTTCACCGCGTTGGGATCGATCAGTTCCTCCAGCGCTGTAATGTCCTCGCACAAGGTCGCCATGCCCGCCTGGTCGTGGCCCGCCAGATTGGCCGCCACCTGATCGATCACCGCCGGCGGAATTAACGGCTCGTCGCCCTGCACGTTCACCACGATATGATCGTCGGCCCAGTTCATTTCCAGCGCCACCTCCTGCAGCCGGTCGGTACCGGAGGGGTGGTCCGGGGATGTCATGCAAACCTCGGCGCCGAAGACCTCAGCCGCGTCAAAAATGCGCGCGTCGTCAGTGGCAATCACCACCTGGTCAGCGCTGCTCAGACGCGCCTGTTCCCATACGCGCTGCACCATGGGTTTCCCGGCGATCTCCAGCAGGGGCTTACCTGGCAACCGGGTGGAGCCGTAGCGAGCGGGAATGACTACTGTAAAAGACCTGGGTGTGAAAGACATCGAAATTCCCTGTTGTTTAAGTGCGAGCCAGTGCGGCTACCGCTGCAGTCAAGGCGCCCGGTAGACGTGCATTGATTCTGAGGTACCAGGCATTAGCACCGGCGAATTCGCGGCATTTTACCGCGTCTTTCTCCGTCATAATAATAGGTTTGTCGCACAAATCGTCTAAATCCGCAGCACTGTAGGCATGGTGATCCGGGAAAACACGCTGCTCGGCTTTAAAACCAAATCGATTTAATGACGCAAAAAACTGTGCGGGCTGGCCAATGCCCGCCAGGGCGTATACCGCCTTGCCAATGGCGTAGGTCGCCACCGGACGCTGCTCTCCCGTCGCGAGATTCACCAGGCAGTCCGGGTCATAACAGACGCCGTTGCGGGGATCATCACTGCCCCGATACAGGACGTAGTCGACGGACTGTAAACGACTCACCGGTTCGCGCAGAGGCCCGGCCGGCAGGCAAAAGCCATTGCCCACGCCCTCTCGCGCATCCAGTACGGCAATTTCCAAATCCCTGGCCAGAGCGTAATGCTGCAAGCCGTCATCGCATATCACCACATCGACAGCGAAATTCTCCAGCAGCGCCCGTACCGCCGCGGGGCGCGATGGCGCCACCACTGAGGGACAATGGGTACGCTGGTAAATCAACAGTGGTTCGTCGCCGCAGTCCGCGGCTGTACTGGCGTCACCTACGGTATGCGGAAACACATCGCCACTGGCGCCGTAGCCACGACTGACCACTCCCACCACAATACCCTGCGCTTGCAGCGCCTCCACCAATGCGATGACGATGGGCGTCTTGCCGGTGCCGCCCACCGTTATATTGCCCACTATCACCACGGGTTTATCCGCCCGATAACAACTCAGGATTCCACTGGTGTAGAGCTGGCGGCGCAGGGCCGCCAGGGCGCGAAACAACCATTCCAGCGGGCGCAACAGCCACAACCACCAGGCACCCTTGTTCCAGGCGAGTAACAGCCCCTGCTGCCCCTCAGGCATTAATCGGTGAATTCCTGATGGTACAACTGTGCATACAGGCCGCCCTGGGCCAGTAACTCGCTGTGGCTACCGGTGGCGATAATGCGCCCGCCGTCCATCACCACGATGTTATCCGCCCGCTCTACCGTCGACAGGCGATGAGCGATAACAATCGTGGTGCGCTCAACCATGATGGTGTCCAGGGCGCGCTGGATGCGGTGCTCGGATTCATTGTCCAGCGCGGAGGTCGCCTCATCCAGGATAAGTACCGGCGCATCCTTAAGTATCGCTCTGGCTATCGCGATGCGCTGGCGCTGCCCGCCACTGAGTCCGCCTCCATCATCGCCGAGCATGGTTTGGAAGCCCCGGGGCAATTGCTCGATAAAGTCTCGGGCGTAGGCGGATTCGGTGGCAGCCAGCACCGCCTCTTCGGTGGCATCGCTCAGCGAGCCATAGGCGATGTTGTTGTACACGGTATCGTTGAACAGGGTGACCTGCTGCGACACCAGCGCCAACTGGGCGCGCAGGTTGGCCAGTTCGTATTGCTCTATCGCTACGCCGTCCAGCAGAATTTTTCCTTCACCAATCGGATAGAAGCGCGCCAGCAGTTGTACCAGGGTACTCTTGCCGCTGCCGGAGCGCCCTACCAGTGCCACTGTCTGGCCGGCGGCGATCTCCAGTGATACATCCTCCAATACCCGCGTATCGGTGCCAGGATAGGCAAAGGACAAGTGCTGGATACTGATATCGCCGGCAGCGCGCTCGATAGTGAGTTTGCCCTGATCGATCTCTTCCTCCTGGTCGAGTTGGGCAAAAATGTCCTCTGCCGCCGCCAGGCCTCGCTGCACCACGCTCTGCACACCGCTCAATTGCCGGATGGGCTTGCCCACTTGGGAGGCGGCGGTGAGAAAAGCCACCAGGGAACCGGCCGTAAAACCCGTCAGGATATTCGGGCTGAGCGCAAACCACACCAGAGTGCCCAACGACAGCGCCAACAGAGTCTGGATAACCGGGGTGCTCAGGGCATCCGCCAGCGCCAGTTTGAGACTCTGCACACGATTGTAGTCACTGGCACCGCGAAAGCGCTCCTGCTGCTGGCTTTGGCCGCCAAAGATACGCACTTCTTTGTAAGCACCGATAGTTTCATTGGAAACCTGCGTCACATCTCCCATGGAAGCCTGTATCCGTCGGCTATAGCGCCTGAAATGCCTGCCGACAACGGTTACCACCAGAGCGATAAAGGGGGTTACCGCCAGAAATACCAGGCACAAGCGCCAGTTCTGGTAGAACATGTAGCCGAGCAGCGCTGCCACCGTGAGGCTCTCACGCACGATAATTTTAAGTGCTTTGGTTGCCGCCCCGGCCACCTGTTCCACGTTGAAGGTGATCTTGGAAATCAGCACACCCTGGCTGTGACTGTCGTAGTAGGCACTGGGCGCCACCAGCATTTTGTTGAACAACTCGCAGCGCAGTTCGTGAATCAGATGGCGCGCCACGTGGTTCATAAAATAAGTGCCCACGAAAAAACCGGTTGAGCGGGTCAGGGTCAGCAACACGATAGCCACCGGCACCGCGATCCGGGCAAATTCCAGCTGCCCCATCTGGCTGCCGTCGAACAAACGGTAAGCCAGGCCGGAGATGATGCCTGTTGCCACATCAGAGGATTCATTCAGGGCATCAAACAGGAATTGCATCAGGTCCGCCAGCAACACAGTACCCAGGGAAAAGACGAGGTAACCAAGCAGACTGAATAAAAAGAAATACCAGTACGGCGCCACATAAGCCAACAGACGCCCGTAGAGCTGCCGGTCAGTCAGGCTGCCCTGACGTCGCGTACTGCTGTACGAGACGTGCTGGTACTTAACCATCGCCTGCCGACCCCGACCGATTCGCCGGCTGCCTGGTGGTGATACTGAGGTGTACAAAACCCATCCGACCCGCCGCGTCCATGGCTCGCACCACATCCTCGTGGGCGGCCTGGGCATCGGCGGTGATAATCATGGGCATGGTGGTATCGCCTGCGGATATCTTGTAAATCGCCGCCTGCAGGGTGCGCATCCGCGCGTCAACCAGGCCCTGGCCGTTCACACGGTAACGCCCGGCCTCATCGATCAGAATCTCGATCTGCTCCCGTGTGCTCTCTTTTACCTGCCCTTCCGCTTCCGGCAGGTCTATGCTCAACTGCGTTTCGCGGGTGAACGTCGTAGACACCATGAAGAAAATAAGCAGCAGGAACACCACATCGATCAGAGGAGTCAGGTTGATGCCGACCTCCTCCCGTCGTTGGCGGCGGAACTTCAAGAGCTGGCGTCCGTATTCTCTTCGCTGTGCAGGGCGTCAACCAGCTTGATTGTTTCCTGCTCGAGTTCGACCACGATACCGTCGATCTTGCCCGTGAAGTAACGGTGCATTACCAGCGCCGGGATGGCCACGGTCAGGCCCGCGGCCGTGGTAATCAGCGCTTCCGAGATACCCCCCGCCAGGGCGCTGGCATTGCCCGTACCCTGGGTCATTATTTCGGCGAACACCTTGATCATACCCACTACCGTACCCAGCAGGCCCAGCAGGGGAGCGATGGCGGCAATGGTTCCCAGGGTATTGAGATAGCGCTCCAGGTCGTGCACGACATGCGCGGCCGCTTCCTGGATACTCTCCTTCATCACCTCCCTGCCGTGGTAGGCATTGCCCAGCCCCGCCGCGAGGATGCGGCCCAGTGGCGATGATTGTTTCAGGGTGCGCAGGCGTGTCGCATCCATCTCGCCGGCCTTGAGCTGCTTCCATACCGTTGCCAGCAGGTGCGGCGGCGCGATTTTTTTAGCGTTGAGGGTATAAAGCCGTTCAGCACAAATTGATAATACGATGATGGAGCATAGCACTATCAGTACCATCAACCATCCGCCAGCAATCAGCAGTTCAAGCACAATCACGCCCCGTTATTTATTTTGATCCGTCCATTATACCCATACCACCATTAGGTACGAAACAGGACAAACTTACATCCAGAAACGGCGCATTTCCGCTCGATAGGCACGCACCACCGGAGGCTGACCCGGACTGAAGTCAAATTCAAGAGCGCCACTGGAGGCGGTAGACAATACCGATGCCCCGGTATTTTTCAGGCGCTGCAACACCACCGGATGGGGGTGGCCGAAGCGATTGGCGTAGCCATTGCTCAACACCACCACCGTGGGTCGCACCGTCTTGAGCAGCGTCCGGGAGGAGGACGTCAGACTGCCGTGGTGCGCCGCCAGCAACCAGTCACTGCGCAAACCCCCACCCCAGTAACGCACCAGCTCCCGCTCCCTGTCGCGTTCGATATCACCGGTGAGCAGCAGGCGGTAAGCGCCGATTTGCACCTGTAATACACAGGAGCTGTCGTTACTGGCCAGCCCTGTTTCGCGCGCTGGCGACAAAAACTGGAAGCTCTGGCCACCGGGCCAGCGCCATGCCTCACCCGCGACACACTGCCGCCCGCCCTGTACCCCGGGCAGCTGGGCGCCATAACGGAAACGCGCCACGGGCATAGCCTTTAATACCCCCGCTGCACCGGCACTGTGATCCATATCCCGGGTGGCTCACCACAAAGGTATCCAGAGCCTCGACCGCCTGATGGCGTAAATAAGGCAAAATCACCGAGGTCGCCATATTGGCCCCGGCAGGGTCGCCGCCGCCGGTATCGTATAGCAGGGTACGATTGCCCGCTCGGATCACGATGGCGGTGCCCTGCCCCACATCAAGTACTGTCACCCGCGTGGACTGACTCGCGCTATCCGGCGCCCCAATAGCGGGAAGCAGCAGTGGCAGCGCCAATACCACTGCCGACAATTTGGCCTCGATACTAGCGGGCATGATCAGCAACGCCAGTGCCAGCAAGGCCAATAACACCGCGGGCAGGTCGGGTGCGAAATGCTGGTATAACCAGTGCTGACCGCCATCGGCCAGGTCACCGGCCAGCGGCAACAACTGCTGTAATGGCCACGCCGCCAGCTGCCACAAGTCGGATTCCACTGGCCAGCCCAGCCAATAGCAGACCACAGCCAACAGCGAAAGCGGTACAACGATGAAGCCGACCAGCGGGATCATCAGCAGATTAGCCAGTGCGCCAACCAGGCTACTGCCGCCAAACCACCAGGCGCCCATCGGCAGCATCACCAGCCCCATGAAGAGGTGGGTGGTCAACAGACGCCGCCACATGCCCGTTCCGCGCTGCCAGCGAGAGAGCCACAGCAGGGCGGCAACAGAGCCAAAGGACAGCCAGAACCCACTGCCCAGAGCCGCCAGTGGATTCAACAGCAACACCACCACGGCCGCCAGCAGCAGGTTGTTGCCAGAGCCACTGCTACGCCCGGCCAATCCAGCCAATATAAAACAGGCCAGCATACACAACGCCCGTTGCGTGGCCAGGGAAAAACCCGCCAGCGCCGCATAGGAACAGGCCAATACCAGAGCCAGGATACCGGGTAGCCAGGGCACGACCAGGCCTGCGACGAGGTATACAAGGCGGGCACCGAGCCCACCCAGCAGATAACCGGCCCCGGCGACCAGCCCGATATGCAAGCCGGAGATTACTAACAGGTGGTTGACGCCAAACTGTTGCAGCAAAGCCCAGAGCCTGGCATCAATACCACTCTTGTCTGCCACCGTGATAGCGCGAAGAATGGCCAGAACATCCCCCTCCATAACCAGCCCGGCGATGTGTTCGCTAATTTCAAGGCGCAGGCGGTGATGCGCTGTACTGAGCGTGCTTCCCGGGGGCAAGGGCTGCGCCCTGCCCGCCCTGACGCTACCCACGCCGTCTATAGCGCTCTGTGCAAACCAGGCCTGCATGTTGAACGAGCCGGGGTTTGCCAGGCCCCAGGGCTTTTTCAGTTTCACCTCGAATTGCCAGCGACCCCCGGGAATCATTTTGTGGGGACCGTAATAGGAAAGAAGCAGGCGCGAGGGGCCCTGGCAGCGCAACGGGTCAATTGTCGTTACCGAGAATTCGAAGCGCTGGCGGACTGCGCCATCGGGCATCCGGCTTGTTCTCGGTAGCGAGGACACCTCACCGGTCAGTGTCAATGGCACTTTGACGCAGTCGCTTGCCAGTCGCTTATGGATCAGTTCATTACCGTAAAAGACAGCCAGCGCGCAACCCAGGGCAGCACCACTGGCAAGTCGGCCGAACCTGGTGCGCAAGCGCAGAAGGACAATTGCACCGCCAACCAGCAGCAGTAACACCGGCCATCCGGGCAATTGCGGTAACAGGCCCACGGGCACTATTCCCAGTAAAATGCCAGTCATCCATGACTGCATGGCAGGGCTCCATAGAGAAGCAGACGTTTTAAGGGCATAATAACGTCACTGAAAGTCAGCACCGGCCCACAGCAATGCGCTGGCCCGGGCACGCCTGCCAGTCAATCACATCTCTACAGGGAATGACACGTCACATACGACCACCGCAGCAATGCCGAAAAAAGCGCTTAAAATGATCGTCCCCAGCCCCGCCAGGATGCGTGAAATAAAATCACTGCGCGTACTGGGAGATTGGGTCTACGCGGGCAATTTGTGGCACATCAACCGCTACTCCGCGTCCATGGCCTTTTTTATCGGGCCGTTTGTGGCATTCATGCCGATACCGGGACAAATGCTACTGGCCGCCCTGCTCGCGGTGCTGGTGCGCTGTAACCTGCCCTTGTCGGTGGGCCTGGTGTGGATCACCAACCCGATTACCATGCCGGCCATTTTTTACCTGGCCTACAAGGTCGGCGCGATGATCATCGACGTGCCACTGGAGCATATTGAGTTTGAACTGAGTTTTTACTGGCTCACTAACAGCCTGGTAGCCATCTGGAAGCCTTTTCTGCTGGGCTGCCTGATTTGCGGGCTGTTTTTCGGCAGCTTAGGTTATTTTACCATCAGTATGGTGTGGCGCTGGCGCGTGGTTTATCACTGGCGTGAGCGCAAGCGCAAACGCGCCGCCAGAAAACTTAGCCGTCATGATTCAGCACTTGCGCGGGAGCCAGCGCTGCAGCGCGACGAGCGGGATAAATAGCCGCTACCACGCACATGACAAATGCAATACCCCCCACCATCAGCACATCCCGGGCCAGCAGGTCCACCGGAAGGAAGGACACCGGGTACACATCGGTGTTGAGGAAGCGCATATCCAACAGTTGTTCCAACCAGCCGACCAGGCCCGGTACGACCAGAGCCCCCAGCGCTCCCAGCAGACTGCCCAGAACCACACCCACTACACCGATCATGGCGCCCTGCAGTACAAATATCCAGGCGATATCACCCCCGGAGGCGCCCAGCGTACGCAGAATGGCGATATTGCCCTGCTTGTCGAAAACCACCAGCACCAGTGATGACACCACGTTGAAGGCCGCCACGCCGATAATGGAAAAAAGCAGGATGGATACCAGGTCCCGGGACAGCTGGATCGCGGCGTACAGGTTACCGTGGGTCATCATCCAGTTAGTGGTGTAATAGCCCGGTGACAGGTTGTTCATCAGTTCCCGGCCGATACGGGACACCTCGAAAAGTTTTGCTGTCACCACGCGCAGACCGCTGACCGCACCGTCCAGGCCGGCCAGGCGGGAAGCCAGCGGCAGATGTACCAGGGCCGCACCCTGATCCAGCTCAGTGCCGGTATCCAGAACAGCGCTCAACCGCAGTGTTTCGAAACGGGTGGCCCGGGCCCCACTGGCCGGGTTTGCCCCCGGGACTATCAGGGTGAGTTGTTCACCGACCGCCACACCCAGGCGGTCGGCAATGCCAACCCCGAGAATCAAGCCATCGGGTTGCTGTTGGAATGCCGTGATTTCAGCAGCGCTGAGGTTGCGGAGCAAACGCCCCATGGCGGCCTGATCATCCGTATCCAGGCCGATACCCCTGGCGGTTTCAATATCTGTGCCGCGCATAAACAAGGCGTCGAACTGGGTAAACGGCGTGACTTCCACCACATCCGGATGTTGCGCCAGTGTCTGCGCCTGCTCCCGCCAATCAACAATCGGCTGATGGGCGTAAACCGTGACATGCGGCACCAGTCCCAGGATACGCTCGCGCATTTCCTTGTCGAAACCGTTCATCACGGACAGCACGATTATGAGCAGCCCAATGGCCAACACCAACCCCAACATGGACAGGGAAGACAGAAAGGTCGACAAATGCCCCCGGCCAAAGGCGAAGGTGTAACGCAGAGCGATACGCGAAATTTCAACAGGGCTCACAGTTCCAGCAACCCGCCGTCGCGCAGTTCCAGTGTCCGGTTCATATGCGCCGCGATAGCCGGATCGTGCGTCACCACCACGAAACAGGCGCTGTCCTGACCCAGTTCATCGATCAGGGCCAATACCTGGGCCGCCGAATGAGGGTCCAGGTTACCGGTAGGTTCGTCCATCAGGACAACATCGGGGCGCGCGACCAGGGCCCTGGCAATCGCCACTCGTTGTCGCTCGCCGCCGGAAAGTTGTGCCGGACGATGGTTCAAGCGGTGAGCCATGCCCACACGCTCCAGCATCTGCGCCGCCCTCTGCCAGGCCGCAGTACGCCCCAGACCACCGATTAACAGCACCATGGCGACATTTTCCTGAGCATCAAACTCTGGCAGCAGGTGATGAAACTGATAGACAAAGCCCAATTGCGCATTGCGCAATTGACACAGCTCACGCTCGCTCAGGGTGGACAGATCCTGGCCACGCATCAATACCTTTCCGCTGCTGGGGTTGTCCAGCCCGCCAAGCAGATTAAGCAGCGTGGATTTGCCCGATCCGGAGGCGCCAACCACCGCGATTTTTTCGCCGGCGAGCAGGGTCAGTGCGACATTTTCCAATACCGTGACCACCCTGTCGCCGTCCTCGTAAACCCGCGACAGGTCTTCGCATTGCAGTATCACCTCATCCATACTTCTCACTCATAACGCAGAACTTCCGCCGGGGCGATCCGGGCCGCCCGCCAGGCGGGATACAGGGTAGCGAGCAGGCTTAGCAGCAGTGAGGCCAGCACCACCCCCGACACATCCGCCCACTGCAGGTCGGCGGGCAGCTCACTGATAAAATAAACCGACGGATCAAACAACTTCACCCCCAGGAGATTTTCCATAAACGCGGTAATCGCCGCGATATTGCTTGCCAGTAGCACACCCGTTACCGCCCCGATGGAAATACCCACCGCGGCCAGACCCAGGCCATGGGCGACAAAAATTACCATAATACCGCTGGCGCGCGCACCCATGGTGCGCAGCACGGCGATGTCGCGGCGTTTTTCCGCCACCGACATGACCAGGGTTGAAACAATATTAAACGCGGCCACCACCACCACACTCAGCAGCAACAGGCTGACCATCAGTTTCTCCAACTTGACCGCGCGAAACAGGGAGCCCTGGGTCTGGCTCCAGTCCCTGGCGGTGTATTGCGCCGGCAGGGTCCGCGCAATTCTGCGCATGATTTCAGGCGCTTGGAACAAGTCCGACGTTTTCACCTGCAAGCCGTCCACCGCCCCTTTACTTCCCAGCAGTTTTTGTCCCGTTGCCAGAGACACATAGGCCTGGAACATATCAGGCTGCGCACCCACTTCGAACAGCCCGGTCACCGTGAGTCGCTTGGTACGGGGAAATACCCCCAGTGGCGTGACCGTAAGGCGCGGCACTGTCACCTCCACCTGGTCTCCGGGTATAACGCCGAGCAGGCGCGCCAGCGCAGCACCCAACACCACGTTAAAGCCCGGGGCATCGAGACTGTCCAGGCTACCGGCAACCATGGCATCGGCGATGCCCGACACCCTGCTCTCAAACTGCGGGTCCACTGCGCTGAGCACGCCTCCTCGCAGAATACGCGCGCTGCCCCGTATGACTTTATCGGTAATATACGGTGAGACAGCGATGACGTCGGGCTCACCTTCTATTTCGGCCAGCAGCTCACGCCACTGATCAATGCCGCCCCTGTGCTCTACATAACCGTGTGCAACCAGTGACAGGATGCGCCCGCGCAGTTCCCCGGCAAAGCCATTCATGATAGCCAGCACCACGATAAGGCTGGCGACTCCGAGAACCATGCCCAGCATGGACACCATGGCGATGACAGAAGTGAAACGATTACGTTTGCGGCTGAAGCTGTAACGCAGACCGATAAAGGACGCGTAATTGACGATAGTACTACCGGCAGAGGACAAATTTAACGGATCCAGAATTACTTGTCTGCGGAATAATACAGCTCAGGGTTATTCCTGCCCACTCCTGAATCGCGGGTTTCCTCGTCGCAGCGTTGCGGGTCGCCCCCGCACAGTTCACAGGCGGTATCTATACCCAGGGCGCCCATACCACCACAGGAGCCTTTTATCGGTGGACGACCGGCCATCACACCCACCGCCATACCGGCCATAACCAGGCCGATAACCACTAAACTGATCAGAAATAATGTCATGTGCTTACTCTCCAGGGTCTTTCGAACCCTACTGCTGCGCCTCGGCCAGATACACGGCGAATGCCGCTGTGTGGCTGTGTACCAAATCCTCGCCGGTACTGCGAATTAAATATACAGCCAATGCCTCCGTCTGCGCTACTGCCATCGCCTGCTCCGCCCCAAGCACCGTCAACGCGGTCGCCCAGGCATCGGCGAGCATGGCGCTGGGGTGTACCACTGTCACCGATACCAGGTCGTGCGCCACAGGATACCCGGTACGGGGATCGATACTGTGGGAATAACGCACACCGGCGACCTCAAAATAGTTGCGGTAGTCCCCCGATGTCGCCACGGAGGCATCGGTGAGGCTAATCGCGGTGGCCACGGACCGCCCGGCACTGTCGGGCTGCTCAATAGCGACACGCCACGGGTCTCCCCGGCCACTCATACCCGACATCCTCATCTCGCCGCCCACTTCCACCAGGAACCGCCGCAACCCCTGCCCGGCCAACCAGTTGGCTACCTGATCCACCGCATAACCCTTGGCCAGTGAGGAGAAGTCCAGAGACAAGTCCCTGAGCTTCATCACTTGTGAGCTGCTGCCATCCAGCCTGATATTGTCCTGCCCCACCTGCGCCAGTAACTGTGCGATGGCAGATTCTGCCGGTGGTGCATCGATTGCAGGGCCGGGGCCAAACCCCCACAAATCGACCAACGGGGCTACCGTGACATCATAGGCTCCCCCGCTGCTCCTGCCAACGTCCATGGCTGTAGACAGCACATCGTAAAAGCCGGGGGACACCGTAAACCAGGTATTGGGTGCGGAGGCATTGAAACGACTGATCTCGGAATCTTCCCGGTAAGTCGACATGCTGTGGTCGACCTGTGCCAATTGCTCTTCTATCCCCTGCTGCAGGCCGCTTTGGGCTATACCGTTCGCAGGCTCTATATAGCTTACATGCCAGCTGGTACCCATAGTGGCACCGGCCAGTTGCACCACTTGCTGCTCATTGCCGCAAGCCGCCAGGCAGAGCGCTACAAGCAAACAAAAAAGCCACCCCTTCGAGTGGCTTTGAAACTGAGTTAGTTCAGCTTATCCGCCAAAATCGTCGAGCAGGATATTCTCCGGTTCCACACCCAGATTCGTAAGCATCTGGATCACGGCCGCGTTCATCATGGGCGGCCCGCACATATAATACTCACAGTCTTCAGGGGCTGGGTGATCCTTCAAATACTCCTCAAACAACACATTGTGGATAAAGCCGGTGTAACCTTCCCAGTTGTCCTCGGGCTGGGGGTCGGACAGGGCCACGTGCCATTTAAAATTGTCATTTTCCGCCGCCAGCTGGTCGTACTCGTCCTGGTAGAACATCTCCCGCAGGGAGCGGGCGCCGTACCAGAAAGAGATCTTACGCTTGGAATGGAGGCGCTTGAGCTGGTCAAAGATGTGGGAGCGCATGGGCGCCATCCCCGCGCCACCACCGATAAAGACCATTTCGGCATCGCTATCCTTGGCGAAGAACTCACCGAAGGGGCCGAATACCTTCACCTTGTCCCCGGGCTTGAGGCCAAATACCCAGGAAGACATCTGGCCACAGGGTATACCCTCGCTGCCCGGAGGCGGAGTGGCGATACGGATGTCGAATTTCACCACGCCCTTTTCTTCCGGGTAGTTGGCCATGGAGTAGGCGCGAACCACGTCCTCGGTGACCGCTGATTCCAGCTTGAAGAAACCGAAGTGCTCCCAGTCGCCGCGGTACTCCTCCTCGATGTCAAAATCGGCATATTTGACGTGATGAGGCGGGCACTCCAGTTGCACATAACCGCCGGCGCGGAAGTCCACGCTCTCGCCCTCGGGCAGTCTCAGGGTCAGTTCCTTGATGAAGGTCGCGACATTGGGATTGGACTCTACCGTGCACTCCCACTGTTTTACCCGAAGACCTCTTCGGGTACCTCGATTTTCATATCCTGCTTCACCGCGACCTGGCAACTGAGGCGCCAGCCCTCACCCTCTTCGCGCCGGGTAAAGTGCGCTTCCTCCGTGGGCAGCATGGAGCCGCCGCCGTCGCTGACAATGCATTTGCACTGCGCGCAGGTGCCGCCGCCACCGCAGGCCGAGGGCAGGAATAATTCAGCCTCGGAAAGCGTCTGTAGCAACTTGCCCCCGGCGGGCACGGTAATGGTTTTTTCGCCGTTAATCAGTATGCTCACATCACCCGAGCTTACCAGGTGGGAGCGCGCATAAAGAATGATAAACACCAGCACCAGTACGATCGCGGTGAACATGCTGACGCCGAATACAATTGTCATATCCATATCTGTTCAATCCCGCTTAAATATCGATGCCGCCAAAGGACATAAAGCCCAATGACATCAGGCCAACTATGATGAAAGTAATGCCCAGGCCCTGCAGGCCCTCCGGCACATCCGAGTATTTCAGCTTCTCACGGATACCGGCCAGAGCGACGATAGCCAAAGCCCAGCCCACACCGGCACCGGCACCGTACACCACGCTCTCGGCAAAGTTGTAGTCGCGCTCAACCATGAACAGGGAGGCGCCCATAATGGCGCAGTTCACGGTAATAAGTGGCAGGAACACCCCCAGGGTGTTGTAAAGCGCCGGCACAAACTTGTCCAGGAACATTTCCAGAATCTGTACCAGGGCGGCGATGACCCCGATGTAGGACAGCAGGCCCAGGAAACTCAAATCCATATCGGGCAGACCCGCCCAGGCCAGCGCGCCGTCAGCCAGCAGGTAGGTATAGATCAGGTTGTTGACCGGGACGGTAATAGTCAGCACCACGATAACCGCGATACCCAGGCCCAGTGAAGTCTGTATTTTCTTGGAGATGGCCAGGAAGGTACACATGCCCAGAAAGAAGGCCAGCGCCATATTCTCTATAAATATGGAGCGAATAAATAAACTCAACAAGGCTTCCATTTACACGCCCTCCTGCACAGCCGTGTGCTTGGCGATGGTGAAGTCCGGCGCCTCGACCTGCTCTTTGCGGTAACTGCGCAGTACCCAGATAAACATGCCGATCAGGAAGAAAGCACTGGGCGGCAACAGCAACAGTCCATTGGGGACATACCAGCCACCGTCGGTAACCAGTGGCAGGATCTCAAAGCCCAGTAATTTGCCCGCGCCGAACAGCTCCCGTACCACAGCGACAACAATCAATACCACGCTGTAGCCCAGGCCGTTGCCTATGCCGTCAATAAAGCTGGCCACTGGCGGGTTTTTCATGGCGAAAGCCTCGGCCCGCCCCATGACAATACAGTTGGTAATAATCAGGCCGACAAAGACCGACAACTGTTTGCTGATCGCGTAGGCATAGGCCTTCAGGAACTGGTCCACCACGATAACCAGGGAAGCGATAATCACCATTTGCACGATGATGCGAATACTGCCCGGTATTTGTTTGCGTATGGCAGACACGAACATACTGGAAAAGGCGGTCACAAATGTCAGTGCCACACACATCACCAGCGTCACCTGTAGCGACGAGGTAACGGCCAGGGCGGAGCAAACGCCCAGGATTTGCAGGGCGATGGGGTTTTCCTTGAAAATCGGCGCAAGCAGGGTCTCTTTTACGGTTTCCATGATCAGGCCTCCCCGGATTTCAGATTATTAAGAAATAGCTCAAAGCCGTTTTCACCCAGCCAGAACTGCACCAGGTTAGTCACACCCCGGGCGGTCAGCGTGGCGCCGGCAAGTCCGTCTATTTGCCAGGTCGCAGCGGGATTGGCAGAGTCCACAGCGCCCTTGATCAGACCAATAGCGACCTTGCCGTCCCGGTAGACCTTTTTACCCGGCCAGCTAGCTTTCCAGCGGGGGTTGTCCACCTCGCCGCCCAGCCCGGGCGTTTCACCGTGTTCGTAAAAGCCCAGCCCGGCCACTGTATCGCCGTCGGACTCCAGGGCGATAAAACCGTACAGGGTAGACCACAGGCCATAGCCGTGTATGGGCAGGATGATTTTGTCGATATCTCCGCCGGCATCCTCCACCAGGTAAACCACGGCGTAGTGCTCGCGCCGGGCGACCTTGGCCAGATCCTGTGCGGAGGTCAGGGCGTCGGAAGCGGCGGGATCCTTGGCCGCCTTGCGCTGATCGTAATCCTCGGCGTTCACCTCGTCGGTGAACTTGCCCGTACGCAGATCCACAATGCGAATCGAAATCTGGGCGAACTGTTCATCCACGCTCACGCTGTCGTCGTACATACCGGCGGCCGCCAGGACATTGCGTTTGAGGTCCAGGATCTTGTTGGCCTCCTGTGCCGGTTTCAACAGTACCGCCGCGGCTGATACGACGATCGAACAAACGATGCAGAGGGAGAAGGCAACAATCAGTGTTTTGCTGGTGCTGTCGTTACTGGACACGGGCAAGCCTCCGTTTGATATTGGCCTGGATCACAAAATGATCTATTAGCGGGGCAAACAGGTTGGCGAACAAAATCGCCAACATGATGCCTTCCGGGAACGCGGGGTTAACCACTCGAATCAATACCGTCATCAGGCCGATCAGGATGCCGAAGACCCATTTGCCGGTATCCGTCATGGACGCCGATACCGGGTCGGTCGCCATAAAGATCATACCAAACGCGAAGCCACCGGTTACCAGGTGCCAGTACCAGGGCATGTTGAATGCCAGGTTGTTGTCGGAGCCAATCATATTGAACAAAGACGACAGGGCCACCATGCCGATCATAACCCCGGCGATGATGCGCCAGGAGGCGATGCGGGTAGCCAGCAGTAACAGACCACCGATAAGAATGGCCACTGTAGAGGTTTCACCAATGGAACCGGGTATGGAGCCGACAAAGGCCTCCATCCAGCTCCACTGCTGCTGCAGGGCGGCCATACCATCGGACGCCACTACCGACAGGGGCGTGGCACCGGTAAATCCATCCACCGCAGTCCACACCGCGTCACCGGACATCTGCGCCGGGTAGGCGAAATACAGGAAAGCCCGCCCGGTCAGTGCCGGGTTGAGGAAGTTCTTGCCGGTACCACCGAATACTTCCTTGCCAATCACCACGCCGAAGCTGATACCCAGGGCCACCTGCCACAGGGGCATATCCGGCGGACAGGTCAGGGCAAACAAAATAGAGGTGACAAAGAAGCCCTCGTTGACCTCGTGGCCACGCTTCATGGCGAACAGGACTTCCCAGCTGATGCCCACCAGGAAGGTCACAAGATAAATAGGCAGGAAAAATACCGCACCG